>ENA-OYXV01001640-OYXV01001640.1-human-gut-metagenome-genome-assembly--contig:-NODE-1640-length-11899-cov-4.784701_pt1 | contig 11899 bp, 10 predicted proteins | sample MGYA00244846_ERZ653424 | MGnify/ENA primary metagenome ERZ653424 (study PRJEB26926, sample SAMN06165108) | human gut metagenome | biome: ENVO:00009003; feature: ENVO:2100002; material: ENVO:00002003...
AGATCGTCGGCAGCGTCAGATGTGTATAAGAGACAGCCTTTGAAGCATGGCCTGGAAAAGCCATGAAGGCCGGAGAAGATGGATGGTACACAGCCAAGGCTCCTGTTTTTGTAAACTCTGTGATCATTAACGGCAATGAAGGAAGTGTTCAGACAGAAGATATTTCTATTGATCCGGCAGAGGTCTGGATCACAGTAGGGGCAGACGGAACGTATGATTTCAGCTATACAGATCCGGATAAGGCAGCAGTAGCTGATATCACGGTTCACGTGTCAGCACCGGCAGACTGGGAAAGCCCGTGTCTGTGGGCATGGTCGGCACCGGATGGAACCAACGCCTTTGCATCCTGGCCGGGAGAAGCCCTGGAAGAGGGAGAGAACGGCTGGCTTCAGAAAACAGTGCCTGGCTGGATCAATTCTGTGATTGTCAATGGAAATGAGGGCGGCGTCCAGACAACCGATATTTCTGTGGAAAGTGGAAAGGATATCTGGATTATCGTAAACGGACCGGAGGACTATACCGTTTCCTATGAGGAGCCGGAGCTGACAGCAGAAACAGAAGCAGATACTGCCGCAGAAACAAAGGAAAAGAGCAGTCCGGCAGGACCCATTGCGGCAGTAGTCATAGTAGCTGCAGCAGGAGCAGGAATTGGAATTGCAGCAAAGAAGAAAAAAGCGGGTAAGTAATATGAAAAGAAAAGGAAAGAGCAGGGCAGGTGCGCTGGCAATGGCGGCAAGCCTTACACTTGGTATGCTGACAGGCTGCGGTACGCAGCCTGCCGCAGAGGAAAGCGGCGAAGTGACCATTACTATATGGCATGACAAGGAAGAAGCGGTGACCCAGGTACTGGGAAATGCCCTGTCAGAGTTAGAGCCGGAGATCCATGTGGTTCTGGAAAAGAAAAGTGATCTGACAGAAGCACTGAAAATGGTCGGAAATGATCCCAAGGCAGCACCGGATATGTATCTGTTTGCCCATGATAAGATCGGGGTATATGCAGAAATGGGAATCCTTGCACCCATTACGGATATCATTCCGGAGGAAGAGCTTACCGCATATATGGACAATACCATAGAGGCAGCTACCTATAAGGGGACTGTTTATCAGCTTCCGATTTATTATGAAACGCTGCTGTTTATGTATAACCGTCTTTATATGAGTGATGAGGAGGTGCCGGCAACGACAGAGGAGCTTTATGCCTATATGCAGGAAAATACAAAGGGTGGACACTATGGCTTTGTGGAGCAGCACAGCACACCTTATTATGCAGCGGGCTGGATCAATGGCTTTGGCGGTTATCTTTTGAATGATCAGGGAGAACCGGGACTGAACAGTCCGGAAACAGAGGAAGCCCTTACCTATCATAAAAAGTTTGCAGAGCTCATGCCGGGAGAAACAGAATATGCAACGGTAAACACTTTGTTTAAGGAAGGAATGGCGCATGCTACGATCGCAGGTCCATGGCTGATCCCGACGGTACGGGAAAGTGGTATGGATGTAGGAATCGCACCAATGCCGGTGATCGATGAGACAGGAACTCCGATTTCTCCTTATATGGGAGTACAGGGTATTCAGGTACTGAGGAATGCAGCGGAAAAGAAGCCGGAGGCAGTGGAAAAGGTGCTGCGGGCGCTGATGAGTGATGAGCTTTTAATCGATCTTGCGAAGGCCAGCGGATGTGCACCTGCCAGGGAGTCCTGCTATGAACAGGAGAGCATCACCGGTGATGAAGTGGTCATGGCGATGAAGGAAACAGCGGAAAATGCAGTGCCGATGCCGAACCTGCCGGAAATGGATGTCATGTGGACGGTAACAGGTACGCTTCTGACAGATGTGAATATGAGCGGCAAGGATGTAGCAGAAAGTGCAGACAGGGCACAGGAAGAAGCTCTGCAGCTCATTGAAAATATGAAGTAACGCAGACAACGGGAAGCACTGGAAAGAAATTCAGGGGAAACAGAACATGAAAAAGCAGCAATACACAGACAGGGAGAAAAGGAAGATCAGGAGAGACGCACTATCAGCATACGGGCAGTCACTGCCATCACTCTTGCTGATCCTGCTGATCGTTATTTTTCCTATTATATATACAGGGTATATTTCTCTGACGAATATGAATGTATATCACTGGAATAACTATGAACTGATCGGACTGGAAAATTATAAGGATGCCCTGCTTGTTTTTGACAATGGCTTTCTTACAGCATTGTTTGTAACAATACTCTGGACTATCGTGAACATGGTGCTCCAGCTTGTGATCGCCTATGGGATTGCCATGCTGCTGAACACGAAGGGGCTCCGGCTGCGGAATGTATACCGGACGCTTCTGATCTTTCCGTGGGCGATGCCCGGTTATGTGTCGATTCTGCTGTGGAAAACAGGTATGTACAATTCACAGTTCGGTCTGCTGAACCAGTGGCTCCAGAGGCTGGGAGGGGAGCCGATACGGTGGCTTGGCAGCAATGTACCTGCATTTATCAGCTGTACCGTAGTGAATCTCTGGCTGGCACTGCCCTTTATGATCACGATTATAAACGGTGCCCTGCAGAGTCTTGATAAGAGCTTTTATGAAAGTGCTGTCCTGGACGGGGCGACCTGGCTGGAGCAGACACGGTATATTACCATACCCATGATAAAGCCGATCATAGCGCCCTCTGTCCTGATTACAACGTTCACAACCTTCAAGCAGTTTGATATCATTTATCTGTTGACACAGCAGGTAGGGGCAAAGACAGGGGCGGATATCCATACGATTCTGACCTATGCCTATGAAAAAGCATTTATTACCAACAATTATGGCTACAGCTCGGCGATTTCCATTCTGATTTTTGGAATGCTGCTCATGTTTTCCGTGCTGACGAGTGCAAAGAGCAGGGAGGAAGTATAAGTGAGTAAGAAGAATAAACAGCGGATCCGTCTTATTATCGTTAATCTGTTCTTTATACTGGTCTGCTTTGGGGTACTGATCCCGATCCTGTATGCGTTTTCGGTATCCTTGAATGCAGAGAACAGTCTGCTGGGCGCCAATTTCTCCTTTTTGCCAAAGAGGATGACCCTGCAGAATTACAAGGCAGTATTTACGGAGAAGCCGATCCTGCTCTGGTTCAGAAACAGCATGATACTGGCGGTGACAACACTTGTGATCTCATTGGGAACGGGAATTCCGGCGGCATATGCCTTTTCCAGAAAGCGGTTTCCGGGAAGAAAGCTGATCTTAAAGATTCTGATCCTTTTATATGCATTTCCGTCACTGCTTTCCATGATGGCGCTGTATAAGCTGTTAAGTCCCATGGGGCTGATCAATACAAAGACAGGTCTGATCATTGTCTACACCGGAACGATGGCGGTATTTGCCCTGTGGAATATGAAGGGTTATTTTGATACGATCCCGGTTGAGATTGAGGAGGCGGCCAGAATTGACGGGGCAACGCAGTTCCGGCTTGTGACAGGGATCGTACTTCCGCTTGCGAAGCCGACCATTGCGGTGACAGCCATGATGATCCTGGTTTATGTATGGAATGAATATATTTTTGCAATTAATTTTATGACAGGCTCTGATACCTATACACTGGCAGCAGGATTATATTCCCTGCAGGCAACGGAAATGAGCGGAAGCTGGCCGGTATTCTCGGCGGCATCCCTGGTTGTTTCCCTGCCGATCCTGATCGTATTCTTTGCACTGCAGAAAAATATGACAACAGGACTGACCTCCGGTGGTGTGAAGGGTTAGGGTAGAAATGAGGATATATGAACAGAAGTGCAGTATTGCATATTCCCATGTCGCAGTATGCATATGGGATAGATGAAAAACATGTAATGATCCGCCTGCGTGCCGGGCGGGGGGATCTGAAGATCTGTAGACTGTATTATGGGGACCGGGCCTGCAGACGGACGCCGGTATTGTTTACTGCTAAGGAAATGCAGGTGGAAGCCAGCACGGAGGAATTTGACTACTGGCAGGTGGAGCTTACCGATCCTTACAGGAGACTCTGCTATTATTTCCTGTTGGATGACGGAAACGAGCAGAGCCTGTATTATGGGGATCGGTTTACCAAAGAAACGGTTGATGACAGATCGGAGTATTACCAGCTGCCGTTTAATCACCGGGCAGATATCGTGGCGCCGCCACAGTGGGTACAGGATACCGTGATCTATAATATTTTTCCGGACAGCTTTGCCACCGGGCACCGTTTTATCAGCGGAATGGAAACGGAGAAGGACTATGGACAGGAAAAGGTTCATGGAAAGCTTGGAGGAACTATAAAGGGGATCACAGAAAACATAGATTATCTGACGGAGCTTGGTGTCAATGCCATTTATATCAATCCGATCTTTGCAGCAGGGGAATATCATAAATATGATCTGGTGGATTACTATCATATTGATCCCTGCTTTGGTACGGATGAAGAGTTCGGGAAACTAGTGCAGCACTGCCATGAAAAAGGGATCCGTGTTATCATTGATGGTGTCTTCAATCATTGTGGATGGCACTTCATGGCTTTCGATGATGTTGTGGAAAAAGGAGAAGCATCTGACTATAAGGACTGGTTTTACCGGCTGGAATATCCGGTGGTACGTCCTGAGGATCCGGAAACCTATCCGGGCTATGAGAGCTTTGGCTATGAGCGGATGATGCCAAAGCTTGCACTTGATCAGGAAGAGGCGGCAGATTATTTCTGTCAGGTGGGACAGTACTGGATCGAGAGGTATAACATTGACGGCTGGCGGCTTGACGTGGCCAGTGAGATCAATGACGGCTTCTGGAGAAAATTCAGGGCGGCTGTCAAAAAATGTAAAAAGGATGCTGTGCTGATCGGAGAGGTCTGGGAAAGTGCGGGACACTGGCTGGATGGAACTATGTTTGATTCGACTATGAATTATGATTTCCGGAAGCACTGTAAGAGGTTCTTTGCAGAGGAAACAGCGGATGCCCTGGAGTTTGACAGCCGGGTGACAGATATGCGGATGAGGTATCGGAGGCAGACTGTTTTTTCTCAGTTAAATCTGCTGGACAGCCATGATGTGAGCCGGTTTCTTTCCCTATGTAAGGACGTAAGGAGCTTCCGGCTGGCAGTGATCTTCCAGATGACCTTCCCGGGAATGCCGTCCGTATTTTATGGGGATGAGGCAGGGGTCACAGGTATCCTGGAAGCAGAGTACAGAAGTCCCATGCCATGGGATACGCTGGCAGAAACAGACGAGCTTTTCTGCCTGTATCAGAGAGCGATCGAACTTCGCAAAAGGGAGCTGATCCTGAAACGGGGAGAGTACCGGACGGTCACAGCAGAAAAAGGCAGCAGGCTTTATGGCTATGAGAGGTATCTTGGCAGTGAAAGAATACGTATCTTCCTGAACATGGAAGAGCATGCAGCTGAGCTCCGTCCAGAATGGCTGGAGGGGGAGATCCTGTGGCAGGAAGGACTTACAGAAAACAGACTGCAGGGCAGAGGATTTGTGATCATAAAAGGACGGGATTAAAGGGTATGGCACAGGAAAAAATGAGTGCAACGATCAGGGATGTAGCCAGACTGGCAGGAACTTCAACGGCAACGGTATCCAAGGTAATGAACGGCTCTTATTCCATATCAAGGGAAACGGCAGACCGGGTGAGAAAGGCTATGGATGAGCTGGATTATCATCCGAACCTCCGGGCCAAGAACTTTGCCAGACAGTCAGCAAGGACGATCGTGTTTGTGGCAGAGCTTGGCAGGAATACCGGGTTTTCCAATCCACATATGTTTGAAATGATGTGCGGTCTGATGCATGCGCTGGAGGAAAAGGGATACACGCTGATCGTCAGGAATATGCGTGCGGAGGACTGCAGCCATTATATCCAGGAGGCGGCAGATTCCAAGCAGGCGGATGGCTTTGTCATTCACGCTTCGGTGATATCAGAGGAGCTGGATGAGATGATCTTTGAAAAGGGGATTCCGCATATTGTCATTGGCAATCCCAATTTTCAGAGCCATTTCTGCTGGATCGATATCAATAACAGGCTGGCCGGAGAACTGGCAGCAAGGCATCTGCTGGAGCGGGGCTGTCAGGCGGTAGCATTCATCGGCGGTAAGATGGAGGATAAGATTTCCATGCACAGACTGGATGGCGTGATCGCTGTGCTGAAGGAGCATGATGTCCTGCTTCCGAGGGAATATGTGCAGACTGGAGAATCTGACTGCGAGAGCGGTTACCGGATGACGGTACAGCTCCTGGACAGCAGGAAACGGCCGGATGCGGTGATCTGTGCCAACAATTATATTGCCTATGGCTGTGTGATGGCGCTGCATGACAGAGGAATCCTGATCCCGGATGAGATCCGGGTGATCACCTTTGATGACTATCCCTTTTCCCAGATCCTGAGGCCGATGCTGTCGGTGGTGGATATTGATGTCTATGATATGGGAATGCAGGCCGGCAAATATATCCTGCAGAAGATCAGGAAGCCGAATCTGTATATCCAGTCACATATTACGGTACCATCGCTGATCGTGAGAGGGTCAACGTGAGATGAGGTATCTTATATAATGAATTATTATAGAATGAGAGCCGCAAATGCGGCTCTCATTTCATTTCATGGATAAATAAATAATAAAGCTGGAAAATCTAACGCTGTACGCGGCCAGAGCCATCTCCATTTGCCAGCTTTTCTACATCGGAAACACTGACACGGTTAAAGTCACCGATAATGCTGTGCTTCAGGCAGGAGGCTGCAACAGCAAATTCCAGTGCAGCTGATAGTTCCTGATAGTGATTCAGACCGTAAATAAGTCCGCCTGCAAAGCTGTCACCACCACCTACTCGGTCTACGATATCGGTAATGTGATATTTTTTTGATTCATAAAAATGAGCTCTGTCGTTGATGCAGGCTGCCCAATCATTATGATCTGCACTCTTGGATTCGCGTAATGTAATAGCAATAAGCTTCATATTGGGATAGGAAGCAAGCACCTTATCACCAAGGGCTTTGTATTTACTGCGATCAAGGTTGCCGGATTCTACATCTATGTCAACGGTGATTTCCAGAGATTTCTGTACATCTTCTTCATTGGCAATGGCAATGTCCACGTAGCTTGCCAGTTCGCGCATGACCTCAGAAGCTTTCTTGCCATATTTCCATAAATTTTTACGAAAATTCAGATCACAGGAAACTGTAATGCCCTTTTCTTTGGCTGCTTTTACACTTGCAAGGCTTAACTCCATTGCGGTTTCAGATAACGCTGGGGTGATACCGGTAATATGATACCAGTCTATACCATCAAATATCTCATTCCAGTTAAAAAGCTCCGGTTGTGCAATAGCGATAGAGGAACCACTGCGGTCATAGGTGACCTTACTGGGAAGCTGATTTGCACCGCTTTCCAGAAAATAGATTCCCATACGGCCTTCGCCACGTTTTACTTTTGAAACATCAACACCGAACTGGCGAAGCTCTTTTATACATTCATCGCCGATGACATTATTTGGTAAGACAGTGCAATACTGCACATCCATACCAAAGTTTGCGAGTGAAACAGCAACATTGGCTTCACCCCCACCAAAGGATGCCTCCATAATGGGAGACTGGAAAAAACGTTCCAGGCCAGGAGGCTTTAAACGCAGCAAAATCTCGCCAAAAGTTAATATTTTCATAGTGTAATACTCCTCGTTTTATTTATTTTTGTAATAAATGAATGGCAAATCCGCCAATTTCCTGCTTCAGATAAAGAGCGACCAACCGGTCATCTTTGTATTTTGCGGTTGATGTATCTGCATAAAAGCCAGCTTTTTCCAGCTCAGGAACTGCACAGAGAATATTGTTGGTTCTGATGGCAATATGTCCGTACGCTCCCAAATTAGGGGATTTCAAAATTTCAATATTGGGAGAGGCAAATACGGAGCTGCTGCCGTCTTTGAGGGGGAAATCAAAAGCTGTCTGGAAAAAATTACTTACCTCAGTGGAGGATTCGACATTTTCACAGTTGATTCCCAAATGTGCAAATTCAAAGCCGAGCGCATTTTGACGGGCTTCCCTGCAGAGAGCTGTAATCTTATCAAAATTGCCATCTGCAATGTCTTTGCGGGTACAAATCCAGCTGCCGCCTACTGCGTGGATAAAGGGTGCCGCAATGTAGTCACCAATGTTATGGCTGTTAATACCACCGGTAGGCAGAAACTTTATTCCTGGAAAAGGTGCAGAAAGCGACTTTAAGGCAGTAAGTCCTCCGTATACATTCGCTGGAAAGAACTTTACAACAGAAAGTCCTAATTTTACAGAAGACATGATTTCTGATGGAGCGATACAGCCGGGGGTTACAGTAATACCTGTTTTGATGCAATATTTTATGATTTCTTCATCAAAGCCGGGAGAAACAATAAAGCCTGCACCGGCAGATACAGCAGCTTTGCACTGCTCGAGATTTATGACTGTGCCAGCGCCCACCAGCATATCCGGGCAGGCGGATGCAACAGCAGCAATGCTGTCTTTTGCAGCAGCTGTTCGAAAAGTGATTTCCATAACGTCAATGCCACCGGCAAGAAGTGCTTTTGCGGTTGGCACTGCATCTTCTACATTGTCCAGTACAACAACGGGAACAATGCAGGCACGTGAAAATCGTTCAAGTGGGTTCATAAGATACCTCCTAAATATAGAATAAATAGCATAAGTGGGGGCACTTCTGTTATTATCCTTTTGAAAATAGAAGGATTTGTATAATGCATGAACAGCAAAATAAGCGGGGGCGTCTTGCTGCTTGCTCTTAGTGTTTCAGAATAGTTGAGCCTGCAATTTGTAAAGGACAGGTCAACCGGGTTTCTTTCTTTGTAACAGAAGGATCTGCAATGCATTCAAGCAGTTTTTGTGCAGCCAGATTCCCGATAAGACGTGGCTGGACTACAATGTTGGTAATGCGGGGCGTCATCAGAGACAGCAGTATGCTCTGCTCCTCCCAGCCCCAGTCATCAGGACCGCAGAGTCCGATTTCATCTGGAATGTGTATTCCAAGAGAGCGGATCGCATTAAATACATGCAGTACGGTAATGGAGTTGACACAGAATATGGCGGGAAGCTCCTTTTTCCCACAAATATCCTTTAAATGGTGAAGCTGACTGGTGACATTCTGGGTATCGTGAATGTCAATGACGTAGGTTAATTCGTTTGGGTCGACCTCAGGATAATAGAGCTTCACTGCGTCCAAAAAGGAATTGCGCCTTTCGGACCGGACAGAACTTGCAAAATAATTTTCTGTAAAAAAGACAGGAAGTGTATAGCCTTGTTCCTTCAGGTGCTTTACAAGTTCAAAAATAGGATCCCGGTGATTGGAGCCCACAAATTGGAAATTATAGTCATCTATGGTACGGTCGCAAAGAACGATGGGAAGTCCGTTGCAGGCCTGCTGTATAAGCAGAGGGTTCTGGCTGGAACAGGTGTTTACGATCAGACCGTCTACATGTCGGCTCATCAGGGATCTGATATAGGACTCTTCTTCTTTGATACTATTGTTACAGCTGACAAATAATGGCATATAATTACTGCTCAGGAGTGTTTCACTGATGCCCTGGATCAGAGTAGCACAGAAAGGTGTTGATATATCCGATACAATAACTCCAATATGATGCGATAAATTTGTCTTTAAAGACTGCGCCATAACATTTGGATGATAATTGGTCATTTTAATAACTGCTTCGATCCGTTCCCGGGTATCCTTTTGGATCAAGTCCTGTTTCCCATTGATATAACGGGAAACAGTGGTGATAGAAACTCCGGCCGCTTTGGCGATATCTGAAATGGTAACCTTTTCATGGTTCATATGATGTGTTTGGGCCGGTTTGGATACATAACAAGTAATGCAATAGTAAAAATTACTTTAATCTGTACCTGAAACAGCCACGCTCCTAACGTTGTTTTGAAAATATTATAGAATTTTACTTTTTAAATTGTCAAGCATATATGAAAAACATTTATTGCTTTCTGAAGTTTTGTATGTAGTGCATAAATGAAAACGGTTTCAAATTGTGCAATGTAATGAAAACGGTAAAAATATGTGAAATATATCTTGTATTAGCTGTGATTATGTGATAGATTTGTGGAAAATGATAGGTAAAAACAAGAAAAGAGACAGAAACAAGGAAAATTAATGAAACCATTTTCATAATCGAATATGGACACATGATGATGAATGTGTGATAATGGTGTTTCCGGGAGTTATCCCGTACACATATATAAGCTAAGGTGGGGGCACTGAAATATTCTTAAGAAGCAGGGAGGGTAATAAAGAAAAAATTGAAATAATTGCTTAAAATGAAAAGCTCAGATGAATCTGACATTAGCGATTTGCAGCATACAGGAAGAGAAGGAAGATGCTCTTATATGTGTGAGCGCTACGCACGTAAGCCTGATATGCACACAAAAACGGTGGCGCAGAAAAGAGGTAAAGAAGATTATGAAGAAAAAGTTATTAGCATTAATTATGACAGCATGTATGGTCACAACAATGTTTACTGCATGCGGAAAGGCTGATTCGTCAGCTGCTTCTGAAACGGAAGGACAAAATACAGCAGAGAGCAATACTGATGAAGGCAATACTGAAAGCGGTGAAAAAGAAACAATTGAATTCTGGGATATGATCTGGGGTTCTGATGCAGATGCTTATGAAGCTACGGTGAGAGAGATCTGCGAGCAGGTTGGAGAGGAAATCGGTGCGAATGTCGAGGTCAGATTTTTGCCGTGGGACAATTTTACACAGGTTTATCTGACTGCTGTAGCATCCGGAACAGCACCGGATGTAGGTACAACAGGAACAACCCTGCCAAGCCAGGTACATATGATGGGTGGAACGATGAATCTGAATTCTATTCTTGAAGACTGGAAGGCAGAGAATAATCCTATTCTGGAGGCTATCCCTCAGGCGGCGTTTGACGTTCAAACCTTTGATGGTGAACTTGTAGCAATGCCGTTTGATATTCAGCCGGAATGCATTACCTATAATGAGGCTATTTTCAAGGAATGTGGTATTACTGAGGAACCGACAACCTTTGATGAGTTTTTGGATGTATGTAGAACCATTAAGGAAAAACGTCCTGATATCATTCCCTTTGTTGCAGCAGGTGATCATGAGGTACATACACTTTTCACGTATTTCTGTATGCTGAATGGTACAAATGTTGTTACTGAAGATCTGAAACCTAATGTATCCTCTCCGGAGGTTTTACATGTGTGTGAATTCCTTAAAACCATGTATGATGAAGGACTGATTGCTGAAAGTGCAGCTTCTATGACATCAGGCGAGCGTGACAGTACTTATGTTAGTGGAAACGCAGCAATGATCTTCCGCCATAACCTGGATTCCTCAGTTGCTACTATTAACAAAGAAGTATGGGATAACAGCCGGGTTATGGGGCTGCTTAAGGGACCTGATACAGATACCCCTGTTAGTATGACTTATTTTGAGCCCATACTTGCGTTTAATAATGATCATCCGGAACTGACGAAGGCATTTATTAAATCCTATATGGAGCATTATAAGCAGATTTATGTTACGGGTTCAAGAGGAACACTGCCGACAAGAAGTGACTGGTATAGTGATGAAGTTTTTAATACTCCGATCTACAATGATCTGACAGAAAAGTGCTTACCTTCTATGCAGTTTCCTACATGGCCTGTTAAAGGGTATTACAGTGCATATAATCAGGTAGAGGGTGAGCTCCTGCTTCAGAGCATTACACAGGAAATCCTGATGGGAAATGATGATCTTGAAGGACTGGCCAAGCAGACGGACGAAAAGATTCAAAAGGCATTAGACGAAGCGAAGTAGTTTTGTGACTCTGTATATAAAGGCAGATCAATATGTCTGCCTTTATATACTATGAATATTTAGAAAATATTATATCTGTCTCTTATACACATCTGACGCTGCCGACGATCTTA
>ENA-OYXV01001647-OYXV01001647.1-human-gut-metagenome-genome-assembly--contig:-NODE-1647-length-11876-cov-7.463751_pt1 | contig 11876 bp, 10 predicted proteins | sample MGYA00244846_ERZ653424 | MGnify/ENA primary metagenome ERZ653424 (study PRJEB26926, sample SAMN06165108) | human gut metagenome | biome: ENVO:00009003; feature: ENVO:2100002; material: ENVO:00002003...
TCGTGGGCTCGGAGATGTGTATAAGAGACAGCCGTAATATCTTATCACAACTATCAGAATGTCGGTAAGGCCGTTGGAGAGTATTTGTCCGAGTATCGGTTTGCCTGCCGTGCTGCTTGGCTCTCCGTCATCGTTGGCCTTGAAGTCGGCTTTCTCCGGTCCCAGCATGTAGGCATAGCATACGTGGCGAGCATCGTAGTATTTCTTTCTGTATTCCTGCACAATCTCCTTCACCTCGTCAGCGGAACTGACGTGATGTGCAAAAGCGAGGAATTTGCTACGCTTTTCGCTGTAGAATCCCTCGCCTGTCTTTTCTGTTATTGTCTTATATGTATCTTCCAAATTTATTTTCTTTTATCCGAGTTCATGAATAACGAGTCCTGAACGGAGTTTCGGCTCAAACCATGTAGCCTTAGGAGGCATAATCTTGCCGCTGTCGGCTATGTCCATAATCTGCTGCATTGTGACGGGATAGAGAGCCAATGCCACACGCATTTCGCCACTATCCACACGTCGCTTCAATTCGCCGAGTCCGCGAAGACCACCGACAAAATCGATACGCTTGTCCGAACGCAAATCGGTTATGCCAAGTAACTTGTCAAGAATCAGTCGGCTTGAGATATCTACATCGAGCACTCCGATTGGGTCTGTTCCGTCGTATGTTCCTTCCTTGGCCTCAAGACTGTACCACTTGCCGTCAAGATATAGCGAGAACTCATGCAGATGCTGTGGCTTGTATTCGTCAGCGCCCTCACACTTAACGATGAAGTCAGCCTCCAATGCCTTCAAGAACTCCTCCGACGACATTCCGTTTAAATCCTTTACTACGCGGTTGTAGTCGAGGATTGTAAGCTGCGAAGCCTGGAAGCATACAGCCATGAAGTAGTTGTACTCTTCATTGCCTACATGCTGCGGATTCTGCTTAGCCTTCTCGGCGCCTACAAGGGCTGCCGCTGCACTACGATGATGGCCGTCGGCTATGTAGAGGGCTGGCATCTTGCGGAACTCTTCTGTGATGGTAGCAATGTCCTTATCATCGGAAATTGTCCAGAACTGATGGCGGAAACCGTCAATAGGTGCTATGAAATCATAAACAGGTGCAGTTGCGGCATAGCGGTTGATGAGTTCGTCGAGTACGCTGTTGTCGGGATAGGCAAAGAATACAGGCTCGATATTGGCATCACATACGCGTACATGCTTCATGCGGTCTTCCTCTTTGTCGCGACGGGTAAGTTCGTGCTTCTTGATTACACCGTTCATATAGTCATTGACGAAGGCTCCTACAACGAGACCGTACTGTGTCTTGCCATTCATTGTCTGGGCGTAGATGTAATACTGCTCCTTGTCGTCCTGTACAAGCCAACCTTTCTCCTGAAATTTACGGAAATTGTCGGCAGCCTGCTTGTAGACACGAGGGTCGTACTCGCTGGCGCCTGGCTCGAAGTCGATCTCGGGCTTGATGATATGATAAAGACTCATCTCGTTGTCGCCTGCTTCGGCACGGGCTTCTTCCGAGTTGAGCACATCGTAAGGGCGTGATTCTACACGCTCCACCAAATCGTGTGGGGGGCGAAGTCCTTTAAAGGGTTTTATTGTAGCCATAAAATTTTAATCGTTACTTGTTTACTTGATACTTAGTGCATCCCTCACTGAAGAAGGCATTGATCTGTTTGGCTGCAGCAATACCTGCATTGATGTTGGCCTCGGCTGTCTGTGCACCCATCTTCTTAGGTGTAGAGAAGTAGCGACCTTCAAATTTGCGGAACTCAGCATCTGCATCAGGCATAATATCGGTAACGTACTTGATATCGGTGCGCTCTTCCATAAGTTTGAGCAGCTCAGGCTCATTGATTACTTCCTTGCGTGCTGTGTTAACGAGGATAGCATTCTTCTTCATCTTACCGACAAGAGCGGCATTGATGCTCTGCTTGGTCTGAGGAGTAGCAGGAATATGGAGCGAAACCACATCACAATTCTCGAAGAGAGCGTCCTGCGAATCAACTGCAGTAACACCGGCAGCCTCAATAGCTTCCTTCGGACAGAAAGCATCGTAAGCAGAAACTTCCATACCGAAGCCCTTTGCGATGCGAGCCACATTACGGCCTACATTGCCGAAAGCAAGGATACCAAGCTTCTTACCCAAGAGTTCGGAGCCAGACTTGCCATTATAGAAATTGCGAACGGCATAAACCAACAAACCGAATACAAGTTCGGCTACAGCATTCGAGTTCTGGCCTGGAGTGTTCTCTACGACTACTCCCTTCTCCTTGGCATAAGCACAGTCTACATTATCGTATCCGGCGCCTGCACGAACTACGATCTTGAGCTGCTTAGCAGCGTCGAGTACCTCGGGAGTAACCTTGTCCGAACGAATAATCATAGCGTCGGCATCGGCTACAGCATCAAGAAGCTGCTGCTTGTCAGTATATTTCTCAAGGAGAACAAGTTCGTTGCCTGCTCCTTCAATTTCTGCCTTAATACCATTCACGGCTGCTGCTGCAAACGGTTTCTCGGTTGCCACCAATATTTTCATAGTAAACGATTTTTAATAATTATACGATAAGAAAACACTACAATTAGTGCTCTGCCTCAAAATCCTGCATGCACTTAACAAGAGCCTCTACACACTCAAGCGGAAGGGCGTTGTAGCAGCTTGCACGGAATCCACCTACAGAGCGGTGACCCTTGATACCTACCATACCATGAGCTACTGCATAGTCGAGGAACGGCTTCTCAAGATCCTTATACTCATCGTTCATAACGAAGCAGATGTTCATGAGTGAGCGAGACTCTGGCTCTACTGTTCCACGGAACAACTTGTTGCGGTCGATTTCAGCATACAGCATCTCGGCACGCTCCTTGGCACGACGGTCCATCTCCTCTACTCCACCGTTCTTCTTAATCCAACGCAAAGTTTCAAGAGCGCAATAGATAGGCACTACAGGAGGTGTATTGAACATAGAACCCTTCTCTACGTGTGTGCGATAGTCGAGCATTGTAGGAATCTGACGAGGAGCCTTGCCCAACACTTCGTCCTTCACAATAACAAGTGTAACACCTGCCATTGCGAGGTTCTTCTGAGCACCGGCATAGATACAGTCGTACTTAGCCACGTCAATTGGGCGGCTGAAAATATCTGACGACATGTCACCGATAAGTCTTACTGGAACTTCTGGGTCTTTACGAATTTCTGTACCGTAAATTGTGTTGTTAGTAGTGATGTGCAAATAATCCAAATCAGCAGGACATTCGTAGTCCTTCGGATAGTATGTGTAGCCGGCTTCAGCTGATGAAGCTACCTCTACAACCTCTCCGAACAATTTTGCTTCCTTCATAGCCTTCTTAGCCCAAGTACCGGTGTTTACATAACCTGCCTTCTTGATAAGGAAGTTGAAAGGAACCATACAGAATTCAAGCGATGCACCTCCACCAAGGAACAAAACTGAGTATCCCTCGGGAACTCCTAAAAGCTCCTTGATAAGGGCTACAGCCTCGTCTACTACGGGTTGGAAGTCCTTGGCTCTGTGGCTAATCTCTGCCAAAGAGAGTCCTGAGCCATTAAAATCTAAAATCTGTTTTGCTGTATTCTCAATCACTTCGCGCGGGAGTATTGAAGGACCAGCGTTAAAGTTGTACTTCTTCATGTGCTGTTTGTTATTAAGTTAATATTTAAATGTTCTTTCGATAGCGAAGTTACAATTTATTTTCGAGAAGAACAAATAAAACCAACTTATTTATTTCAGAAGGACAAAAACAGCATGTTTAAGCCCTCTTTTGTTTACAAAAAGCAACATAGCAACAATCTACACCTTATTAATAATATAAGGAAAGTGGATTATTGCATACAATCAGTTATTTTTCCCGATTCTTTTCTTAAGTTTAAGCTTGGGAATTTTCAATGTTTCACCAGGTTTTACCTCTGTACGTTTGTTCAAAACTTCGACATAGCATTCCATACCGTCACCTAAGAAACCCTTGCTGATAGACGCAAGGGTCTGTCCCTTTTGGACAGTCACCACTTGGTCTATGCCAACTATAACATACGCACCAGTCCTCACTCTTGCGTCATAATTATAGTCTGTTACACCAGTATGAACATGTTGCTTCAGCTCGACGACTGGCTCTTTTTTATCAACCTTTTCAACCGGTTGCACACTATCTATATCTGCAACCACTTGCTTCGACAATGCCTGTTTTCTTTCATCTATTTGCTGCTCGAGTTTCTCGATAGCTTGATTTCTCGCCTCTATTCTGACATAAAGCGCATACAACCCAGCTCCTATGCAAATCAACAGCAGAAAAGACAAGGCTGAGAGCCAATACGTCAGCTTGGGATTCTTTTGCCGACAAACAACTTTGGGCTCTTCTTCCTTTCGCTCATTCTTTTTTGACATAAGCAGCTCTGCCATCTTACGGCATCGTTCACGCTCCGACTGATCGCTATCCGGCTGATCGCAAGCAGCATCTGCCTTTTTGCATTCACACTGCACGTCAGCAGTTTCTTCACCGTCGGCAGACAATTCGACTAATGTGTTACCATCAGCCAACTCCTGCTCGTCCTTAACATCCTCCACTGATTCAGCCTTAACCTCTGGCAATTCACCACCAAGTGTAACTTCTGGCTTATCAGTATCATCATGCAAAACCTCTTGCTCTACCAAATCCGTTGCCACGACAACGTCAGTCTCCGCCTTAGCATTGGCTTCTTCAAGACTATCCGTATCAGACTCTGTAACAACAGACTCCTCTTCGTTTTCTTCCAAATCCAACAAGTCGTCATCGTCCATTTCAGAAAAATCCACCCCATCGTTTAGTACAACCGTCTCAAACTGCAGGAATGGACGGTTGATGCGGTCGCGTAACATCACTTCCGGAGTAAACGCAAATTTGCTGCGACCAGTCTTAAACGAACCCAGTCCTTTTATCTTCACTGTTCCATCGGGATGTACAAGAAGCTCTTCACTGACCGTCTCAAACATGAAATGTACAAAACTCAAGGCATCATTGTCGTTCAAACCGTAGCGCTCGGTCAAAGTCTGACAAAACTCAGCAATGTCAATAGCGCCATTAACCGAATTAGCAGTTTTCCTCACCGATGTCTCAGCCTTGAAAGCCACAACAATCTTTGGCGGCACAAGCATACGCTGTCCATTTGACGGATTGACAACGATACGCTCCATACGTTTCTTTATCTCGAAGATTCCAAAATTGGCTATCGAGATTCCTACGCCTTCATCAAACTTCTGCGACATACATTCCACCACACAACGCACCATGCGCTGTGTGTCATCTTGCGAGAATCCCGTATGTCGGGACAGTTCGGCTATATATTCCTTGTTGTTCATATAGACATTCGGTTAGCTTAACGTCAGTCAGTCGACCACTTCACCATACAGGTCGAAGTCGTCACTATCAGTAATATGTACATTATAGAAGCTTCCCACACGCAGACGATGGTCAGCATTTATCAATACCTCCGGATCAACCTCAGGCGAGCAGAACTCACTACGTCCGATATAATAGTCACCTTCCTTGCGGTCGACAACAGTCTTCAGTACAGTGCCCACCTTAAGCGCCTCCACCTCGGCACTAATCCGTTGCTGCACAGCCATAAGCTTATCAAGTCGGCGTTGCTTTTCCTCCTGAGGCACGTCGTCCTCATAATGCTCGGCACTATACGTACCGTCCTCAGCCGAATAGGCGAAAGCTCCCATACGTTCAAAACGTGCCCACTTGACAAAATCTACAAGTTCGCGGAAGTCTTCCTCGGTCTCGCCCGGGAAACCTACCATAAGTGTTGTGCGCAGATGGATGCCTGGCACACCTTCACGAATTTTCTCAATCAGCTCCATTGTCTCCTTTTTGGAAACATTGCGGTGCATGCGTGTCAATACATTATCCGAAATATGCTGCAAGGCGATGTCGAGATATTTGCATACGTTAGGCTTCTCACGTATCACGTCGAGCAATTCGAGCGGGAACTGGTTGGGATAGGCGTAATGCAGGCGCACCCACTTCACACCCTTTATATCGGCAATATCGGCTATCAAATCAGCAATATGGCGCTTGCCATCAATGTCAACACCATAATAAGTCAGTTCCTGTGCGATAATCTGGAATTCCTTAACACCTCGCTCTACAAGTTCGCGCACTTCCGCAAGGATTTCTTCCTTTGGACGGCTGACGTGTCTGCCTGTTATGATAGGTATGGCACAATAAGCACAATGACGGTCGCAGCCCTCGCTTATCTTGATGTAGGCATAATGATGCGGTGTCGTAATATGACGTTGGGCTGACTCAGCAACTGGCGTTTCCGGTTCGCCCAAATCCACGAGCAACTGCTTGTAATTAAACTTGCCGTAATACTTGTCTACCTCAGGAATCTCCTTCTCAAGGTCTTCCTTGTATCGCTGCGAAAGACAACCCATGACAAACAACTTGCCTATGCGTCCCTCTTCCTTGGCCTGTACAAGTTCGAGAATAGTGTCAATACTCTCCTGCTTTGCATCTTCAATAAATCCGCAGGTATTGACTACCACAATCTCTCCCTCTATACGTTTTGCATCATGCGTACACTTATAGCCAGCCTTTTCAAACTTAGCCATAAGCGTTTCGCTGTCGACGAGATTTTTCGAACATCCCATCGTTATGATATCTATCTGTCCTTTCTTCATCTAATCCTTTTATCTTAATCCTGTTTGAACAACGAGTCGACAAACTGGCGCTTGTTGAACAACTGCAACGCCTCCATCGATTCGCCAAGTCCGATATACTTTACAGGCACCTTCAACTGATCGCTGATGCCTATCACTACTCCACCCTTGGCTGTACCGTCAAGTTTGGTTATTGCAAGCGAAGTTATCTGTGTCACCTGCGAGAACTGCTTGGCCTGTTCGAAAGCATTCTGTCCAGTACTGCCATCAAGCACCAAGAGCACTTCGTCAGGAGCCTGGGGCAACACCTTCTTCATCACATCCTTTATCTTCTTCAGCTCATTCATCAGTCCCACCTTGTTGTGCAGACGTCCAGCTGTGTCTATAATAACAACATCGGCACCATTAGCCTTAGCCGAAGACAAAGTATCGAAAGCCACCGAAGCCGGGTCAGAACCCATCTGCTGCTTAACTACCGGCACACCGACACGCTCACCCCAGATACAGATCTGCTCTACTGCAGCTGCTCTGAAGGTATCAGCAGCACCAAGGTAAACCTTCTTGCCTGCCTTCTTAAACTGATAGGCAAGTTTGCCGATGGTCGTGGTTTTACCAACTCCGTTTACTCCGACAACCAAAATCACATATGGCTTGTGCTCTGTAGGCAAATCCCAGTCGTCATTGTCGCCAGTATGATTCTCGGTCAAGAGCGAAGCAATCTCGTCGCGCATTATTCGGTTAAGCTCTGATGTCGACACATACTTGTCACGAGCCACACGCTCCTCAATTCGCTTGATTATCTTCAGCGTGGTCTCCACACCGATATCCGATGTAATCAAAGCCTCCTCAAGATTGTCGAGCACCTCGTCGTCAACCGTCGACTTACCCATCACAGCACGTTGTATCTTGTCAAAAACGCTGTGCTTTGTCTTTTCGAGTCCGTTGTCGAGGACTTCCTTTCTGTTCTTATTAAAAAATCCAAAAATTCCCATATAACGTTATATTTTCTGCAAAGTTAATTTAAAATAAGCAGAAAACAAAGCATTTCGTTTAATAATTAAGGTACTATGCACTACAACACTTAAAATAGAAGCTTTTTTAGAAGGTTTAAAACGTTAATTATTATTAACCGTACATCAAAATCACTCACAAGTATCTGTGTTTTAAGAAAATATGTCTAACTTTGCACCCTGATTTTTAATTCACATAAAGTCTAACTTTATTAATTACATTTTTAACATTTAATTTTTTATGTCAGATTTAAAGAACGTACAGCCGTTGGCAGACTTCAACTGGGACGAGTTTGAGAACGGTGGCAGCTCAGAGGTAAGCAAGCAGGAGCTTGAGAAGGCTTACGACGAAACCCTCAACAAGGTGTCAGAGCACCAGGTAGTTGAAGGCGAAGTAATCTCTGTAGACAAGAAAGAGGTTATCGTAAACATCGGCTACAAGAGCGATGGTATCATCCCTGCATCTGAGTTCCGTTACAACCCAGACCTCAAGGTAGGCGACAAGGTTGAGGTTTACGTAGAGAACCAGGAGGACCGCAAGGGTCAGCTCGTTCTCTCGCACAAGAAGGCTCGCCTGAGCAAGAGCTGGGAGCTCGTTAACGCAGCTCTCGAGAATGAGGAAGTTATCCAGGGCTACATCAAGTGCCGCACTAAGGGTGGTATGATCGTTGACGTATTCGGCATCGAGGCATTCCTTCCGGGCAGCCAGATCGACGTTCACCCAATACGCGACTACGACGTATTCGTAGGCAAGACAATGGAGTTCAAGGTTGTTAAGATCAACCAGGAGTTCCGCAACGTAGTTGTTTCTCACAAGGCCCTCATCGAGGCTGAGTTGGAAGCACAGAAGAAGGAGATCATCAGCAAGCTCGAGAAGGGTCAGATCCTCGAAGGTACTGTTAAGAACATCACTTCTTACGGTGTATTCGTTGACCTCGGCGGTGTTGACGGACTCATCCACATCACAGACCTCTCTTGGGGCCGCGTAAGCGATCCTCACGAGGTTGTAGCTCTCGACCAGAAGATCAACGTTGTTATCCTCGACTTCGATGACGAGAAGAAGCGTATCGCTCTCGGTCTGAAGCAGCTCACTCCGCACCCATGGGATGCTCTCGACGAGAACCTCAAGGTAGGCGACCACGTTAAGGGTAAGGTAGTTGTTATCGCCGACTACGGCGCATTCGTAGAAATCGCTCCGGGCGTTGAGGGTCTTATCCACGTTTCAGAGATGAGCTGGAGCCAGCACCTCCGTTCAGCTCAGGAGTTCCTCCACGTAGGCGACGAGGTAGAGGCAGTTATCCTCACACTCGACCGTGCAGAGCGCAAGATGTCTCTCGGCATCAAGCAGCTTAAGGAAGATCCATGGGAGGCTATCGAGGTTAAGTATCCTGTAGGCAGCAAGCACACAGCTAAGGTTCGCAACTTCACTAACTTCGGTATCTTCGTAGAGCTCGAAGAGGGTGTTGACGGACTCATCCACATCTCTGACCTCTCTTGGACAAAGAAGGTAAAGCATCCTTCAGAGTTCACACAGGTAGGCGCAAGCATCGACGTTGTTGTTCTCGAAATCGACAAGGAGAACCGTCGTCTCAGCCTCGGCCACAAGCAGCTTGAGGAGAATCCTTGGGACACATACGAGTCTCTCTACACTCCGGGTTCAGTACACACCGGCAAGATTACTGAGATGATGGACAAGGGCGCTGTTATCACTCTCAACGAGGGTGGTGAGGGCTTCGCTACTCCTAAGCACCTCGTTAAGGAGGATGGCACACAGGCACAGCTTGGTGAGGAGCTCGAGTTCAAGGTAATCGAGTTCGTTAAGGAGACAAAGCGCATTATCCTCTCACACAGCCGCACATTCGAGGCAGGCAAGGAAGAGGTTAAGCCGGTTCGCAAGCACACCGCTAAGAAGGAGGCTGCTCCTGCTATCAACAACGTAGCCGCTTCAACAACTCTCGGTGACCTCGACGCTCTCGCAGCATTGAAGGCCAAGATGGAGAAGGGCGAGTAATCGTAGCAGAGAACTTGCATCTGAAGATTTGACTATTCAAATCGATCAATAAATAACAAGGTCACAAATAAGTAGGCACAAGCCCGCTTGTTTGCGACCTTTTTTCGTATACCACATATTTGCATCCATTATTTCATACTCTACACACTGCAAATTTCAATTCCGTTACATTTTGTCATTCATAAAATTGCCTGTTTAAAGAAAATTGCCTACATTTGCATTTAAATTAAGAAATACGGACTATGAAGTTAGCAATAATGACTCAATCCACATTCTTTGTGGAAGAAGACAAAATTCTTGCGGCCCTGTTCGAAGCCGGGTTAGATAATTTGCATCTTTATAAGCCAGGCTCGTCGCCAATCTATTCAGAACGTCTACTATCGTTGCTTCCGAGCACAACATACAACAAGATTACCGTTCATGAGCACTTCTATCTGAAAGACGAATACAACCTTGCAGGCATTCACCTTGACGATGCTTCCATTCAGGAGCCAATAGGATACAAGGGACGAATAAGCCGCACATGCAAGCGAATTGAAGACCTCAAAGAGACAAAGAAAAGCTCGTCGTATGTTTTTCTTGGCAACATACTCAACAGCCAGTCGAATAAATCGGTACTCTCCGACCTCGACATGAACAGTCTGACAAAGGCTGCCGACTGCGGACTGATAGACAAGAAAGTTTACGCATTAGGCGGAATGAACATCGACAACATTCAATTTGCGCGCGACCTGGGATTTGGTGGAATAGTAATATGTGGCGACCTGTGGAACAGGTTCAACATTCACCACCAAAGAGATTACAAGGAGCTGATAGCGCACTTTGAGAAACTCAGAAAGCTTGTAGGCTAAAAAGAAACGTAAGTAGAAATTGGCCGAAAAGACAGCAAATAGAGATTACAGAAAACTATAATATAACATAAAACAAATTAGGAAATGAGTGAGCAAAACTCTTTTTTGGTATTCTCTGGTACTAACACGAGATACCTTGCAGAGAAAATCTGTCAAAGTTTGGGTTGTCCGTTAGGAAACTTGGTTGTAACAAAGTTCTCTGACGGCGAGTTTGCCGTATCATACGAAGAGTCTATCCGTGGACGTGACGTGTTCCTCGTACAGAGCACATTCCCCAATTCAGACAATCTGATGGAGCTTCTTCTTATGATTGACGCAGCCAAACGTGCATCAGCACGCAACATCATCGCCGTAATTCCTTACTTCGGATGGGCACGTCAGGACCGTAAGGACAAGCCACGTGTAAGCATTGGTGCCAAGCTCGTTGCCGACCTGCTTTCGGCTGCCGGCATCGACCGTCTTATCACAATGGACCTCCACGCCGACCAGATCCAGGGATTCTTCGATGTTCCTGTTGACCACCTGTATGCTTCTGGTGTTATCCTGCCCTACCTGCAGAGCCTCAACATCAGCACAGAAGATTTGGTAATCGCTTCACCTGACGTTGGCGGTTCAAAGCGTGCCAGCACATACGCCAAGTATCTCGGCTGTCCGCTCGTACTCTGCAACAAGACACGTGCACGTGCAAATGTAGTTGAGAGCATCCAGATTATCGGCGACGTTAAGGGCAAGCACGTTGTTATCGTCGACGACATGGTTGACACAGCAGGTACTATCACCAAGGCTGCCGACGTGATGAAGGCTGCCGGAGCACTGAGCGTTCGTGCATGCGCATCACACTGCGTAATGTCAGGTCCTGCTTCAGAGCGTGTACAGAACTCTGCTCTTGAGGAAATTGTCTTCACAGACTCTATCCCCTACTCTAACCGTTGCGCAAAAGTTAAGCAGCTCTCTGTAGCCGACATGTTCGCCGAGACAATCCGCCGTGTCATCAGCAACGAGAGCATCAGCTCACAGTATCTCGTATAATTTGCATAAGTTTTATTGCAATAACATACTCACCACAAGGGAAGGCTTCACAGCTTTCCCTTTTTTGTTACATGTAATTTCTGTGATTCGCCTGCAAAGTTACGACGTTAGTTCCGAATATGCAATAGTTGTCCCTTACAAGGATTGACAAGATAAGGGAAATGGAAAAATCAAAGATTACATAAAAGACAACATACAGAAAGGGCGATGTTGTCATTTGGTTATTTTGTCATTTTGTCAAAATCAAAAATAAAAAGTCGTTGTCATCCCCTATAGTATAATAAGCTGTCTCTTATACACATCTGACGCTGCCGACGATCTT
>ENA-OYXV01001650-OYXV01001650.1-human-gut-metagenome-genome-assembly--contig:-NODE-1650-length-11859-cov-4.369790_pt1 | contig 11859 bp, 11 predicted proteins | sample MGYA00244846_ERZ653424 | MGnify/ENA primary metagenome ERZ653424 (study PRJEB26926, sample SAMN06165108) | human gut metagenome | biome: ENVO:00009003; feature: ENVO:2100002; material: ENVO:00002003...
GCCGCCATCCGTCCAGACAATAACGAAAGTGGTGCCGTAATAGTAATTAGGGGAACGAAGGCCCCACCACACCGCCGTGGTGACGGCGGTGTGATTATTTGCAATCTTGGTGTTACCAGCTTTGTAATAATCATACTGAAGCTGGTAATTCTGTTCGTACTGATTGGCATAGCTTCTTGTGCCAAAGACTTCAAACTCGGAAAGATCGAACAGGTAATCGGTGGTGGTTGTAACATTACCGGAACTGTTGCTTGCATTGCCCGTGTTATCGGTGTACTTGGTCACGGGTTGCATCACAGCACGAAGGTCAGACGGAAGCGCCGCCATCAAACTGTTTGCCAAGGGGCTTGTGGGGGTTCCATCATTGCCATAAAGGGTTTTCCGCTTATAGCAAGCGTTCCAACCCCCGCTGTTCGTGTTGCTGGTGTTCCAACTGAAATAACCGGTGCCGGAAATATTAGTGTTGTATTTGCTGTCACACAAGGCAACGGCGGCACTCCCAATTTTTCCGATCTGAAAATGGATCTTATTCCCGCCTTCACGGGCCGAATTGTGATTGAACCCCAAAATGAAAGCATTGACCGCCAAATTGGAAAAAGTGGTGTTGCCCACCTTGCCATTGATCTTGATTTCTTTCACATCGCCAACGGCCCAATAGTTGGCCCCCAAACCTGCGGAACTGACTTCCCGGATGGTTGCCCAACTGTTATCATTCAGAACCTTGGTGGGCAAAGTCACTTCAACGGAACAGGTCTTATTGGCCGGGGCCGTGTGGTTGGTGCCAGCGGCCACGCTGACGGTGATTGTGGCGCTTCCTTTGCCCTTGGCGGTAACAGTTACCACCCCACCGGAAACGCTCACAGAAGCCACCGTGGGGGCGCTGGAAGTGGCCGTAATCTTACCATCCCCCGCCCTTGTCACGGTGATGGTGTCCGTGGTCTTTGCGGCGGTCAGTTTGATGGAAGTCTTATTCAAAGACAAACTACCAGCGGCCTTGGCAATGCTCCAAGCAACCGTTTTGGCCCCGGTGCTTCCATCGGCCCACTTGTAGTTCGTTTTCGGCGTGAAGGTGGCATTGTAGGAACCGGCGTTCGTGCCGCTGGTAGTTCCGCCAAGCGTCATTTTCCCGCTGTCATAGTTGTTCCAAGTGGGGCTTTGGGCCGAACCGGTATAAGTAAGGCTGTTGCTCTGCGTGGGAATCGTCATGGTGGCGGCGTTGATCGTCCAAGTCACTTCCTTGGCGGTCTGCGTACCGTCTGCCCACTTATACCGCCCCTTGGGTGTGAAAGTGGCCGTGTAGGTTCCCGCATTGGTGCCGGTAGTCACGCCGCCCAAGGTCAGCGCATCGGGGTTATAAGCGTTCCAAGAAGGACTTTGGGCCTGTCCGTTATAGGTCAGGGTGCCATTCTGCGAAGGAAGAACATTGATGGTATAGACGATACCGGACACAGCATCCAAGGCCGCATTTGCGGCATCCTGTGCGTTCTGTGCGGCTTCCACACAGGTTCCGATCTGGTTCAACAGATACGGGTGGGCGGTCTGATCAAAGTTGTGTTCGCTCACCGTGTTTTGGGCCGTACCTTTGGGATCATAGTTCATGTCGGGAAGCTGTTCGGCGGGAACCTTACCATCCACCAGATCAGCCTTCCCGGATTGACCTTTCTGAAGGGCTTCAACGGCATCCGCATTGGCCTTCATTTGGGTATCAATCTTATCCATGTTTTCATTCTGAACCCCTACATCATAAAATTCAGATTCAAGGGGTTTAGTCAGCTTGTAATTGGTTGTTTTATTCGCCATTCTTCAAAACCTCGTTTCTCAACTGATTATGGGTATAGGCGGCAAGCTGGGCATGGGTGAACCGCCCAAGTTCCGCATGGGTGTTATAAAGCTGAAGCAAGGTCACAACCATGTTTTGGGGAACAACCCGGTTCAGCAAAGATTCAACATCATTGAAGTTGTTCTTTGCGGCCAACCCGATTTTCACAAGAAGCTGATAGGTGCCTTCTTCCACATCAGCGGAATAGTTTCCCTTCCCGCACAGCGTTTCAAGGATGTTCCGAAGCTGGGGCAAAGTGTACGGAAGTTCTTCATTGATCCGGGTCAGAATACGGAACCGGCGATCCTCAAGACTGTCCGTGCCTTTGGGGGTGATCCCTAAAATCTTTTCCCACCGGGAAAGGCCCATGTTTCCAGCGGTGGGAATGAACTGGTTATCAAGAAGATCATCCGTGGTGTTCCACGCCTTTTCAATTTCCGGCTGTTCGCTCCCCATGATCCCCTGAAACTCCGCATAATCACGAATGACATAGGGAAGATAATCAATCAGTTTGCGTTCCATGCTCCCGGCCCCCTTATCCGCTGATCACGATGGTTCCCGGCTCAATGGTTCCCAAAACCGGGATGTGGTCAAGGGTCAGGGTACAGTTCGCCGCTTCACCGTTGATCTTGGTGTTGGCAATATCCAGAATACCGGTGATCCCCAACAGGCGGCTTTCCACCTGACTGATACGAACCACAAGGGCTTCATTCTGGTCTGCCCAACTTTGGGCCAGTTCCAAGAAGTAACCGTTGATTGCTTCCGTGACATAGGCGGAAACATCATCCCAACTCCATTCCCGCTGATAGTACAGATCGAAGGAAAGGTTGATGGTATCTTCACCCACGCCTTCAACCCTCACCACATGGCCGATGGGGGCAATGCCCACGCCTTCACCGGCGTTCTGAAGGGGGTCAACTGCGGTCTGCACCTGATCCACAAGGGCTTCCGAAGGCTTCTTGAAGGAACTGTTGATGATCACCAGCTTCACGGTTCCGCCCACGGTCAGCTTGCTATTGGCTCCCGCCGCATACACAGCATTCAACCACGCCTTGATTTCCTCGGACACACCGGAAAGGCCACTGATCCAAGTGTCGGTTCCCGTGGGCGGGATCAGCTTGGCCGGGTTCAAATCGCTGTTCCAAACCCGATATACCTTCACACCGCCCACGCCGGGAATGGCGTTCACCTTTTCCAGATAATCCGCACGGTTGCCGCCGAAGGCTTGGGCGTTCAGGCTATCCATGTAACGCTGTCTGAAAACCTCGGTATCTTCTTCATCCTCACCGGGGATCACCACGGCGGAAATGGAACAGGTTTCAAGCCCGTCCACATACTCAATGGGAATCACCGTTCCGGTGTAGTCATTACCGGCTTCACCAGCGGTTTCACAGGTGATTTCATACTTACCACTTCCACGGTCAGCCGAAACATAATAGTTCAGTTCTCCAATGGAAAAGCGGGTGTTCATGGGAAGGTGCAAGGTGGTTGGTGTAATGCTCAACTGCAACACGGCGGGGCTTGCCGGTTGCGGTTTCAGCCCCCTTTCCGCCGCCCTCAAAATGAGATAAGGGCGGGTTGCGGTGTCTGCAAAGGTTTCATTCAGCACCGTATCAAGGGCAATATAAAGATTCTGCAATTCCACGGCGGCGGGGGCATCACCGCACCAAACCAACGAACCTTCACGGGTGTCCAAATTGCCATTGATAGAAAGCGCCTTCTGAAGCATCCGGGAAAGGATTGCTTCATAGGTCTGTGCTTCATACATCAGATTTCAACCCCCAATTCTGCATTGATTTCGCCAAAAATGCTGACCACCGTGAAGGTAGTCAGCACTTTCTTTTTGTTCACCGTAAATTCAAAGTTCTGAACCGCCGTGATCCTATCATCCTGAAGCAAGGCTTCACGAACCCGGCGTTCAATTTCGGGAATACAGTATTCCACATCTTTCCCGATCAGATTATGAAGTTCAACCCCATAATCCCAAGAATGGATCAACCATTCATAGCGTTCTGTGTTCAGGATCAGAAAAACCGCCTGTTCCACAGCTTGGATTTCATCAATGGTGCCGATGATGGTCAGGTTGTTGTGGTTCATCCTGAAAGTACGGCTTGGAAGGGTTTCAATGGTGAAATCCTGTTTAATATCATCCTGCACTTGCGGAATCATCATCAAGCCCCCTTTACTCGGTCAATAACCACGAATTTCTTTCCTTGCTGAACCCGGATCAGAAGCACCTTTTCACCGGCCTTCAAAGCGTTGTGAACCTTGAAGGTTTTCTTGCCAACATAGGCGTGTTTGTGGGCTTCATACGCCGCCGCACCAGAACCACCGCCTTTGTCCTCGGTGCTGTGGTTCACCGTCATATCAACTTCAAAATCAGTCACATTCCGGGTCAGGATCAGCATTTTGGAAGTGTAGATGGATTTCTGATCCACCTGAATTTTCAAGGGTGAAGCGGAAAGGACAGTTCCAAACAGGATGTTCACCGGTTTCCCGGCTTCCACAGCTTCCACCGCCGCCCGTTTTACCACTTCAACAGGATTAGGCAATAAATTCACCCCCGATCAGGTCAAGTTCCATCATGTGTTCATCACCCCTGAAGGTATGGGTGACTTTGTTCACCACCATGTAATTGTTGGTGACAATATCGCCAAGGTTCAGGGCCACCACCACGGCGCTTCCAGCACGAACCCGCACATCACCGAAAGCGTTCTGAATGGTCAGCTTGCGGGTTTTCTGATCGTACAGCTTCAACAGGGCATCCGCCTTGGCAGAAGCGCCCGTTTTGGTCTGAACTTCTTCAAAATACTGAAGAACACCCCATTGGTTCATTTTCGCCCCGTCCTGTGCAATGAACAATTCCCGCTTACCGGTTTTTTCATCGTTATAGGCCAGCTTGATCTTGTTATAGGTCTGTTCATCAATACTGGATTCATAGCTGAAGTTTTCCCCGGTTTCTTCATCGATCAGAAGGTTCAGCTTCATGGTATTGATGTTCTTCAGGGTCAGCTTCCCGGCATCGTCATATAGAACATAAAGCTGTTTGGTATTCATCAGGGTTTCATCAAGGGCGCTCTGGATCATATCAAACAGGGTTTGGTTTTCTTCCACGATGGTTTCAAGGGTATAACCGGTATCTTCCACCGTGCCAAGGTTCAACCGGAAATCTGTTGCAATGCGCTTCAGAAGGTCAGAAGCCTTCAGCCCTTCTTCCGTGATGGTGTCCTTATTCTTCAAATAACGCAACTGATCATAGGCCACAACATCAATGGTGCCGCCCTTGTCACGCTTTTTCTTGAACACAAACCCATAGAACATGGCGGTTCCGTTCACAGTCAGCTTCACCGGATCACCTTCAGCAAAGTTCAGCCCCGGCCCCTTGACAACGGTGAACTCCAACTTGCCGGGGGTTCCCTTGCGTTCCAATGTCAGCCGTGCGCCTTCCTCGACAACGGGGAATTGAATGGTGTTGTTATGCTGGATGAACAATTCAACTGCCAAACGGAATCACCCCTTTCAGGAAGGCAAAGTAAGAACCTGACCGGGATAGATCAGGTTCGGGTTCTTGATTTTGTCCTTGTTCAGATTATAGATTTTCGTGTAATCGGCCCCGTTGCCCAACTGCTTCTTGGCAATGTTCCAAAGGCAATCACCAGATTTCACCGTATAGGTGGCGGCTTTCTGGGCCGTTGTGGTGGGCCGGGGTGCCGCCTTAACCGTTGCGGTGGCGGTTCCCCCGGAAGTCTTGGCCGGTTGCACGGCCACGGTCTTGGTGCCATAGGCTCTGTACTGTTTCAGGTTGATCTTCACCTTCACATCAAAGCCTTCACCGGCATCATCGGTGATTTCATAGGTTTCAAGGCCAACGGTCAAATTGGTGTAATGGAACATCCCGCCACCGGGCTTCTGCCGGTTCAGGATGAATTGGAACGGGGTCTTGCTCACCTTCAGCCGTTCAAACAAGGATAGGTAATAGGCGGCGCTTTGCGCTCCACCATTGCTGAAGGGATAGGACACTTGGGGAAGAACCAATTCAAAGGACACATCCGAAAGGCCAGCGGCCTTCAGGATATTGATTTCTTCCCCGTTGATCAGGGTCATGGTCTTATTCTGGTTGTTGATCTTCACCGTCACCTTGGAAGGGGTGATGGGCATAAGCATTCCCGCCATATACAGTTTATACGCCATTACTCATGCACCCCTTCTTCAGAAACTTCCAGCTTTTCAGCAAAGTCATTGGCCCAAGCATCCATAATCCCGTCAAGGTCGGTATCTTTGGAAATGTGGTTTTCATTGTGCTGTTCAACCTTGATTTCAGCGGTGGTGAACCGGTTGATTGCTTCCCGCTCGGCAATATCCCGCATATAGGCCAAATCTTCTTCCGCAATATCAAGGGCTTCACTCATAGCGGCGGTGTTCCCTGCCGTGTCCCCGGTGTTGCCATAGATACCATCAAGGGTGTTCCCAAGATTAAAGGCATCCAGCCCATCAGCAGCCCCCATGCTGTCCATTGCGGAAAAGTCGAACAAACCGCCCACGGTATCTTCCACGCCTTGGCCGAACTCATAGCCCATATCAAAGGCGGCTCCATACTCAAAGCGGCCCAAATGAAGATCTTCCGCATTCAGCTTTTCCATGACTTCTTCACCCTTGCCAAAGGTGGAATCCACCCAACCGCCCAAGCTGTCACGCCAGCCTTGGACGGAACCGGAAAGGTTAGAACCGAAGATGGTATCAATGGCCGAAGCCAAAGCCTGAAGGACGGAAAGAACCGTGTCCGCCAAGTCGAAAAACAGACGGGCCACAGCCGCAACCGGATCATTGAATACATTTCCGATGAAGTTAGCTACGGTTGCCACAAGGTTGTAGATCATCACAAATACATCCACAACCAAGTTCCACAGGGCCACAAAGATATTTCCAATGAAGGCCAGTGCCGCCATAAACGCACCACAGATAATGCCTGTGGCGGAAACGCTTGTACCGGCAAAGTGATTGACCGCCGCCACAGCCGCATAGAACAGGGCTACAAGGGCGATAATCAGAATAATGATCCATACAATAGGACAGGCATACATAGCCGCATTCAGGCCATATTGGGCCGTTACTTGCGCCCAAGTCGCACCAGTTACCAGCATGGTTGCCGCCGCCATAATTCCCTTGGCAACGGCCACAACCCCGGAAACAGCCGCCGAAGCAAGTTCAGCACCCTTTACCAGAAGCAACCGCCCATAGTACACGCCAAGGGCGGCGGCTACACCAAGGATAATGGGGGACAGCCAAGACCAGTTATCCACCACCACAGAAGCCACATTGATCATCAAGTCAAGGATCACATTTGCAATAGTGGCAATAGCGGCCAACCCATTAACAATGCCATCTGTAATTTTTCCCACCAATTCACTGTTTGCCAGTTCATTGATCTTTGTTAGAATGGGGTTGAAAATGGAAAGGGCCTTGTTCTGCATGGAAGTCCAAATCTGCGCCCATGTCATAGGCATAGAATTGAAACTATCGTTAGTAGTTTTTGCAACATCAAACATTGCATTTTTTACAACTTCAGCAGTAACAAGTCCCTGTTCCGCATATTGCTTGATTGAACCTTCTGCAACCCCCATATATTGTTCAATCGCTCTCGCAATTCCGGGAGCCGCATCCAAAATGGAATTCAGTTCTTCACCACGCAACGCACCAGCGGCCATTGCTTGGGTAAGCTGGATCATGGCGTTGCTTTGTTCCTGTGCCGTAGCGCCGCCAATAACAAACTGCTTATTGACCTGTTCCATGAATGCAATCACTTGATCCATGTCATTGTCAAAAGCGGCCCCGGCATTCAAACCAAGTTTCGCAACAGCGGAAGCGGTGTCAAAATAGGCGGCTCTGGATCGCTGGGCCGAAGCCATAATCTTTTGTTCCAGTTCATCCACTGAACCGCCATCATCCACAAGCAAGTTCAATCTTGCTCTGGTGCTTGCCAGATTATCAGAAATGCCAACAATTTTTTTAGTTGCCGCCAGTCCACCCACGGTGGCCGCAATACCCTTCAGCTTGTTCAAAAGGCCATCAGCGGCGGTGGTGCCGTCCCTGATCCGCCTGTTGAAGCGGTCTTGCTGATTGCCAGCATTCCGAATATTTTCTTCAATAGAATCGAAGGCGGCCCCGGCTCTTGCCAGTTCTTCACGGGCTTCCCGAATAGCTGAAGTGTCAACCGAATTCCCGGAAGCCCGTTGCATGGCTTCAAAGGTGTTCAGCACAACACCCATAGCCTTGTGCATACTCTGAAGGGGGCTGGTAACACCATCATAAAGGGCAATAGCGGTTCGGATAGTTCCCACAGGGATCACCACCTTTCTTGGAGAATAGCCGGGGCCTTAATGGTGTCGGCCCCGGCGCTGTTTGCGTTCAATTTCCTTCTGCTTCTTCTTTTCAGCTTCCACCCGAACATCAATGGCCGCAATGATGAAGGCCCGTTCACGCCGGGGCAAAGCATAGAAGGCGGAAGGTGTTAAATGAAGTTCGTGAAGGCAATAGTAAGCAATGTTGGCTTCACCATCACCTTCACAGATCAGTTTTTTGCTTCATCAACCTCATCCTGCATGGTGGTATCAAAACCACACACTTCCTGAATCTTGGTCAGGTATTCGGCATATTCGCCGGGGGTCAGCATGGTTTTCAGAAGGGCATCAGCGCCCATGACCTTGTAGCTGTCCTGAAGTTCCTTATCATTCAGATTGGGGAACACGGTACAAGCCACGGCCAGCTTGCCAAGGTAAAGATCATAGTCGGTTTCCTTCTGATACTGGTTCTTCTTGCCGGGAACCGGAACACGCTTGGCACAGGACTTCCGAAGGGCTTCATCCTCGGTGCCGGTGATGGTCTTGATCTCCCAAGGAATGGGGTTGCCATCCTCACCCAAGAAGCGTTTGGAAGCAACAAACTTGATGTTCTCAACGGGAACGGCGTTTTCAGCCAAAAAAGCGGACAGGCTCATTGTTTTTTCCTCCTATATTTTGATACGAAAAAAGGCCCCGGCCCCTACCGAAGTAAGGCCGGGGCGCTCTGCTTACTGCATACCGGCCAAAAGGCTGAAGGTTTCGGGCATCTCGAAATCTTCAAAGGTGAAGTCCATATCTTCATCCAAGTATTCCGCATCAGCGTCAAACTTGGCAAGCAAGCCGCCGTCCATATTGCAATCCTTCAGGATCACGGTCTGACGGCCCACAGAAGAAGTGGGATCTTCATTTGTCACCTGAATGTCAAAATAGACATCCTCGCCGGTGTCCTTATAACGCTTCATCAGCTCACGGAAGATGGAAGTGTTATAGTGGAAGGTGGCGGAACCCGTACCCTTCCAGCCGGTGGCCTTATTGCCCTTGCCGGTCTTGCCCAAAATGGGAACTTCCGTTTTGTTCTTCTCAAAGTTGGCTTCAAGGTTGATAGCCTGCATGAAGTTGTAACGGTTATCCCCGATGGTCACGAAACATTCAGCCAAGGAAGCGGAAACAGCATCCTTGGCGTTCATGATGGTTCTATCTGCCATGATGGTTGTACCTCCTTACTGAACATAGACGGTCATATAAAGCTGTTCCATAGCGTTCACGGGGGTCACATAGTCAGTAACCACCACGGATTTCTTGGTATCGCCCTTTTCAACCGTCACATTTTCGCCGCTGAAGTTCTCAATGGCCCGAATATCCTGAAGTTCCGTGTGGTGCTTCACAATATCGTTCCAAAGGGAAATCCGGCCAGCGGCATCATTGGGAACCTTGCCAAGATACTTCTTGCCGAACAGAACGGCAATATCATTGGCGATCTGATCCAAAACTCGGATCGTCTGGTTGCTGGAAAAGTCGCTGGACTTTTCATCCGTGATGGAAATGAAGCTGTTAATGTCGGTCAGGACACACACCGCTTCATCCACACGATGGAACATGAAGGAACCTTCCCTGATCCCGTTTTCAAGCTGGGTCTGCGTGAAATCGGTGTCCACATCGTATTCACCATCATAGGTCATGTTGGTGGCGCTCTTATTGACCGCCGTGCCGCCGATCACACCCGTAACCCAAGGGATCAGGGCGGTGGAAGTCTTGTCGGAAGTCAGGCCGTTCTTGACGCTCACAACGCCTTCATAGTCGGCCAGCTTGCGGAAAAGAACCACCTGAAACTTCTTGCCCACATCATCACGCATACGCTTTGCGAAAGCCGCAAACAGGGCGGTGATGGTGGCCTTGCTCTCGGTGCAACCCATAGCGTTGAAGGTGTACGCTTCCGCCTGATCAAGATAGGTCTGATAGTCGGAATCGGCCACGGTGCCATTGGTGCCGCCCGTCAGGGGCAAGGAAGCGGTCAAGGAAAGGGTTCCGCTGGACTTCCAATCCAGATAGTCATTGGCCTTCAGGCCGGTGATAGCGGCCACACCTTCCTGAAGATCAACCTGAACGGTTCCCAAGAAGGTTTCCACATCGAACAGGGGCTTCTGTTCGGTGCTGTTTTCATTGGCCGTGATCACAACCCGAAGATCATTGCCACGGGTGCCGGGGTATTTGGCCGTTGCGTAGGTGTTGGACGCTTTCACGCCGCTGGAACCAAGGCGGAAGAAATGAACGGTCTTGGCGTGAAGGAAGATTTCACGCATGGGCTTCAGTTCATCCGCCGTGTACGCATAGCCGAAAATCTTCTGACTGTTCTTGATGAAGTCAGCCTGTTCCACCGTGAAAATCTTGCCTTCAGGCCCCCAATTCATGGCAAGGGGGATAGTGACAATGCCACGGTCAGAAAGGGTGGCGCTTGCCTGCGCCACAGAAATGAAGTTGATATATGCACCGGGCAGAACCTTGTTCTGCACCAAGAAGGTGCCGCCGCCAAGGGCCATATTAGTTCACCTTACCTTTCATAAAAATCTTTGATCAGCCCATCAATCTGATCATGGGTGTATTCCTTCCCATCTTCCAAAAGGATAGACAGCAGATCACGCCGGTTGGCGTAACGCCTGAAGGTCAACACTTTTTCTTTGGGGAATACCACCGGGGCCGTGATGGGCGGTTCCTGTGCGGTGGTGGCTTTCTTTCTGGTAGCCATTCAATCACCCTTTCTTTGGCTCCACATCCACATCCAAGGTTTCCATTGGGGTTTCCTCGGACGGGCGGGATAGTGTCAGATTGAAGTTGACGAAGAAGTGAAGAACCCCATCTTCAACTTCATAACTCATGGAAGTTCCGTGAAGCACATCCCCATTGGGAAGGGTGATGAACTCCAAACATTCCATCAAATCCCCGGCCATAGTGAACAATTCAGCGTTGTTTCTCCCGCTGGTGGGAAAATAGTGAACATCCAGCGGGTTCCGGTTCATGAACCGGTTCTTTTGCAACGGGGAAATGTCAGGCTTCAGAACGGCAATCAAAAAACAGGGTTCTTTCAAACCCTGTTCCACATCATTCTGATAGATTTCATACCCATCCCCAAAGGCGGCGTTCAGTGCCATTGAAATTCCTTTGATAATCTCATTAAGCATCGAAACACCCCTTCAGGAACAAATACAACTTCTTTTCCAGAATTTTAGGCGCTTGCTGTTCCAGTTCTTGTGTGGAAATGGTCAGCATATAGCACCCCTTTACCCAATTTTTCTTCAGCACCATCCCGCCTTCCGCATCGGGATCATAAACAAAGCGGTCACTTTCCCAATAACCGGGGATGAACCGCCCCGGCTGTTGCCGGTGGCCGTATTCAACATAGGACGCATACTGAAGGTTATTCAGCACAACAACTGTGTAATGGGTTCCCCTGTGGCCCACAGGCATTACCGCCCACGCATCCCGCAAGGTGCCATATACAACAGGTGTCCGCTTCACAACCTTATTCAGCAAGCGCCCCGCCAACTCTTGGGCGGCTTGGCGGCAAAACCTGTCCAAATCCGCCCCCATCAGCTTTTCCATGTTCTTATTCAGCCGTTCCAGTTGCTTGAAATCGCATTTGCCCCATTTAGCCATCCTGTCTCTTATACACATCTGACGCTGCCGACGATCTTACGCGTGTAGATC
>ENA-OYXV01001657-OYXV01001657.1-human-gut-metagenome-genome-assembly--contig:-NODE-1657-length-11824-cov-7.516951_pt1 | contig 11824 bp, 7 predicted proteins | sample MGYA00244846_ERZ653424 | MGnify/ENA primary metagenome ERZ653424 (study PRJEB26926, sample SAMN06165108) | human gut metagenome | biome: ENVO:00009003; feature: ENVO:2100002; material: ENVO:00002003...
GTCATCAGGGAGAGATACCCGTTTTCTCTTGCGGCGCTGTCGCGGTACATATAGATCAGCCGCTCGGCGGTTTTTCGGCGAATGGTTCCGGGGGCTTCCACGTTTTCGAGCTGTGTGCCGAATTGCCCGGCTTCAATCAGCGCACCGACGCGCTTTGCGGCATCCGTCCACGATATGACCTGCGCATTGTTGGCATACCGCGCACGATCTCCGGCGGCCATTTGGATTCCGCTTGGGTCGAACCAGACCGAAAAGCGCCGCCCGTCCAATTCAAAGCCGTTGCCGTCGTGGTAAAGGGTCTTCATTCGCAGCGCGATTTTCTCGTTCGTTTTGCCGATCATCGCGTCAAACGCCAGCTCCATGCGGGTATCCTCGCCATTGCCGCCGAACCGCAGCGCCGTATCAAGCGCTTTGGATATAAAAGAAGGAGCGGAAACCGCTCGGTCATCCGCTCCTTCGCCATATTCGGTTATCGTTTCAAAAAGGCTCGTCTGTCCCGGATTTAAGCGTACACCAGCTCGTTCAGTACGATTTCCTCTGCCTGCGCTTTCAGGCTGTTCATCGCGCCGACCCACGCCATCGGGTCGCGTTCCTTCAGCGCTTCGTTCACGCCCTGCGCCGCCGCCATCTCGCTGACCATGCGGTTCACCCGCTCGCCCGCCGTCCGGTCGATTTCCGCCAGATGCGCCGTCAGTTCGCCCGTCAGCAGCAGGCTGTTGAACGTCATCTTTCTGTGCTCCTTCAGATACGCCTTGCGCATCCTGCCGTACCTGCCCAGTGTCGCCTGCCCGTCCGGGATTTTCAGGTCGGGAATCTGATAACCGTTCACCGTTTTGTAATTCAGCATATGGCCTGCTCCTTTCAACGCTCCGCGCTTCCCGCTCGATGCTTCTCAATACTTCCTCGGAGATTTCGCTGACCGCCGTTCCGAGTGCCGTCAACGCCTGCGGTGTGTTCCATTCAAGGATGGTCGTGAAATCTTCCGGCTCGAACCGATGTTCTTCCGCCAATCCGCAGCGGCTGAGGAGCATATACTGAACGCCCGTCGTCGCCGTATTTCGGAAAGCCAGTTCGAGGTTGAGTTCATCATACTCCATGAGGAGTGAACCGTCAACGATGTCGCGCAGCTCGTCCTGATGCTCCTGCCAGTAATCCATCGCTTTCTGCATGGCGATTTCTTCGAGCTGTCCCGCAAGTCCGCGATTGGCGGAAACCTCATATTCTTTTTCCAGCATCGTACCGATAACCGCGCTGTTTTCCTCATTTACCGCCCATACAAACGGAGAACGGGAATCTTTTCGCATCCCCGTATCGGCAGCATCAAAGACGTAATGATAGCGCGGCACGTCGCCGGTCATATCCAGCAGCGCGATGCCTTTTGCGCCACGCCGGACATACCGCCGCATGGTGTTCGTCCACAGCTCAAACGACGCGCAGGCGGTCGCGTCCGGGCGCTGGGCGTAGATCATCATCTGGTCGTAAAAACCATATTTGTACAGGGTGGAAGCCGTTTGCAGAAACGAGCGCCACCTTTCCCCGTCGGCGGAGATCTCGTGCGCGGTCTGCGCGGCAAGCTGTACATAATCGTCAATTTTGGGCATTTCATTGTTCCTCCGTCTTTATCCCAGCACAACGCGCAGGCGCGGTCTGCCGGATTCATCCAGCTCCATCACGACCGTACCGTCATACTTCTTGCCCGACTTGGCAATCATGCCTTTGACTGAGGCTTTGCCGTCGTTCAGCAAAGCGACGGCGGTTGCGGCATCCAGCCTTTTACCGCGAGCAGCAAAGAACTTGTTGTCCTTGAACAGACCAAAGCTGCACTCTCGATTTTCGCAGAAGTAGCCCTTTTCAGTTTCACTGACGGGATACCCGCAGCAGGGACATTTGGCGACTTTGCGTCTGCCGGTCGGAAAGAGCGTCAATGCCTGCGGATCGGCTTGCGCGTGGTCAACCTGATCCCGAATCATGGTTTCGATGGACGAGAGAAAATCGTCGGAAGCGAGATTGCCGTGTTCGACCTGGCAGAGCTGATTTTCCCACTGAGCGGTCAGCAGCGGGGAACGGAGCGTTTCGGGCAGAACGGCAATCAGATTTCTGCCTTTGTCGGTCGGCAAAAGCTGTTTGACCTTTTCGCCCCTGCGCTCGATGAAACCGCCTTTGACCAGCTTTTCAATGATGCCCGCACGGGTCGCAGGCGTGCCGATGCCTTTGCGCCCGGCTTCGTCGGGGAAGCTGTCTGCACCGGCACTTTCCATTGCAGCCAGAAGCGTCGCTTCGGTGTAGCGCTTCGGCGGGGCCGTCAGTCCCTTTTTGACAACGGCGCGCATCCCGAAGAAACGTTGATGCTCATACAGCGCCGGATCAACGCCTGCCTGTTCATCGGGCTCGCGGGGATGCCCGATGCTGCCGTAAAATGTGCTTGCCGGGATGCGCCAGCCCAACGCGGTATCGGTTTTGCCGACTGCCGTAAAGATGTGTCCCGCACAGGAAAGCGTCAGGGTGCGCTCCTCGGTAACGTGCGGCTCGCCGACCGCGCACAGCAAACGGACGGCGAGCATGCTGAAGATGTTCAGTTCCTCATTCGTTAGGGTATCCAGCCGCTCGGCAGTGACGGACTGCGTCGGGATGAGGGCGTGATGGTCGGAAACCCCGGCATCGTCGATGACCTGCTCGGCATGAACCGGCAGGGAAAGCCCCTGCTCGAAGGGAAGCAGTGCGGCGACGGTCTGCGCCAGATTGGGCAGCACGGAAGCCATATCGTGCGTCAAAAAGCGGCTGTCCGTGCGCGGATAGGTTGCCAGCTTCTTTTCGTAGAGCGACTGCGCGCAATCGAGCGTCTGCTGGGCGGTGTAGCCGAAAAGCTGATTGGCTTCGCGCTGGAGCGTGGTCAGGTCGTAGAGCTTCGGCGGACGATCCGACCGTGTTTTCTTTTCAACCCGGACAATCTCTGCGGTCTGCCCGTTGCAGGCGTCGGCGAGCGCCTGCGCTTCCTGCTCGTCCTCAAAGCGTTCGCTCACCGCTTCGCAGGGGCAGAGCAGATGAACGGTATAAAACGGTTTGGGCGTAAAGCCGGCAACGGCTTTTTCGCGCTCGACGATCATTGCCAGCGTCGGGGTCATCACACGCCCGATGGAGAGCGTCGGGCCGTAGAGCAGCGTATACAGGCGCGTGAGGTTTATCCCCATCAGCCAATCCGCCTTGGCGCGGCAGAGCGCCGCTTCGTACAGCAGATCGTATTCCGCCGCGTCCTTCAGGTGCGCCATGCCCTCTCGGATCGCACTTTCTTCCAGCGAGGAAATCCAAAGACGCTTGACGGGCTTGCTGCAACGGCAGCAGTCATAAACCAGACGGAAAATCAGCTCACCCTCGCGTCCGGCATCCGTCGCGCAGACAATGGTTTCGATATCCGGGCGGTTCATCAGGCTGCAAAGCAAATCAAGCTGCTTTTTCGTCTTTTCATTGGGAACGTACTGCCACGGATTGGGCAGAATCGGCAGATCCGCGCGCCGCCAACGCGCCAGCCGAAGGTCATAGTTTTCAGGCTGCGCCAGCGAAACCAGATGACCGACGCACCAGGAAACCAGATAACCGTTTCCTTCGAGATAACCGTTTTTTCGTTTGTCTGCGCCGACGACGGCGGCAATCGCCAGCGCGACGCTCGGCTTCTCGGCGATAATAAGCGTAGAGTTCAACGAACCCCTCCTTTCAGAAGGCAGAGAAAAAGCGGCCGGTTTCCCGGTCGCCTGCTGTTCATGATGCCATGCCGCTTCTGCGGCGAGGCTGTGTCCGTGCGGCGCTTCCATCATCAGCCGCTCAAAAGGACTGTCCGTAAAATATCTCACTGGTCGTCCTCGTCATCTTCGTCTTCATCGTCCAAATCAGGGTGCGGCTTGGGCTTTGCCGCCTTTTTCTGCATGACGAAGTACACGACCACGCCGCCGCCCAGCGCCATCAGCAGCATCAGCGCCAAAACCGGCGCGGGAGAGGGCTTTCCTTCTTCCGGTGCTTCGGGCTTGGGCGTTGCGGTTGGTCTGGGCGTCGGGCTGGCGGTCGGTTCGGGCGTGGGTTTGTCCGCTTCATCCAGTACAGCCAGCAGGTCGCGGTCGTCTACGGCGTTGAGGAAGTAGGTTTCGTAGCGCTCGCCGTCCTCGTCGATGGGCTTGTCGTAGTCGATGACCAGATAATAGACCTCGCCTTTTCGGGTTTCAATGGTGATAAACTGCTTGTGGGTCGCCTTGGAGTACAAAAGGTCGAGCGTTTTCATGTTGCCGGAGGGGGAATATGCCGTCCCCGTTCCGTCGGGGATCAGGTCGGGCAGCATGACATGGGTCGGAACAGGCGTTGCCGTCGCCTGCGGCACATCCGTAGGCACGGGCGTTGCGGTCGGCTTGGCAGATGCTTTTGCACCGCCGGAGGACGGCTTCTTCGTCGGTTTCGGCGTGGCTTCTTCTTCCGGCTCATCCTGCCCGTAATACGGGTTTTTGACCTTGACGATCTCAGAACGGTTATCCGCGTTGTCTACGGCGTAAATACTGATGTATTCCAGTCCGTCGGCGTAGTCCCTGATGCGCGCGTCGAGCGTTCCGCCCGAAAGCCGCGTCAGGCGATGGTTGTTGATGTACACGGCTTTAATGCCGCTGATGCTGTCCGTGGCTTCAATACAGAGCATATCGCCGCTGATGCCTGCGCTGACACGCGGCACTTCGGTGTCGAAACAGATGATGTTTGTGCTTTTGGCGTGAACGTTGCCCGCTAAATCGGTGACGGAAACATAGATGGAGCAGTTTTCACGGATTTCGACGTGATAGGTGTCCGTGGATTCGTCGCCGTCCACCAGCGTCGTCCATTTGGAGCCTGCCGCCATCAGGATGCGCAGATGCGCCCATCCCGTGCCGATATCGTCCGCGATGGAGATGGTCACGTCGGCTTTGTCCCGCTTCCAGCCGGACGGCGCTTTGATTGCAATCGTATACGCACCGGCAGGCGGTTCGGGAGCCTGCGTGGGCAGCTGTGTCGGTTCGGCAGTCGGCGCCTGCGTGGGCTGCTGCGTTGGTTCGGCAGTCGGCGCCTGCGTGGGCTGCTCGGTTGGCTCGACGGTCGGCGCTTCGGTGGGCTGCTGCGTCGGTTCAGCCGTCGGCTGCTCGGTCGGCTTGACAGTTGGTTCTTCCGTCGGCTGCTGAACGGGTTCTTCCGTTTCTTCCTGCGCCGCGGTTTCTGAAAACCCCTCGGCGCGCGCCTGCAACGGCGTGGGGATTGCGCAGACAATCGCCAGCAGCAGCACGGACAGCGCGCAGATCAGCAGCATCCACTTGAAAAAGCGGCGCGGATCAGGCAGTTTCAGATTCATTGTGGTTATCATCTTCGATGGACACCTCCTCGGTCGGTTCGCTGGGTTCGGCATGACGCGCGCGGAGCAGGGCTTCCAGCTCAAAGGGCGTCAGCTTTTCGCTCAGACAGATTTGCTCAAAAGCCAGCGCTTCCAGCTCGCGTTTGCGTGCCAGAAACGCTTCGGTCTGCGCAAGAATCTTGTCGCGCAAGGCGAGTTGTTTGGGTAGGCGCTCGTTCATAGCCTGCAATTCTGCGCGCCAGTTGGCTTTTGTGTTCGTTCGTCTGGTTCTCGGTTTTCTCATGAATACTTCCTTTCTTGACGTTAAGTATCGGCTATACCGCGCGAAGCGAAGAAAGGGTGCAGGGAAATAATTTCCCTGCTGGGGTTTGGGGATTGGAATCACGCGCCCGCTGTGCGGGAATCAGCGTGATGGAAATCGGAAATCACAAGAAGCCGTAGGCGACTATGTGAGTTTCCCGGATTGAAGCCCCATCGTTTCCCCTCAATACGCCCTCGCGTAGCCGTAGAAGTGTTCCTGCCAGTAGCTTCGGGATAGGTCGGCGTAGGAAATCGGCGACCCGCAATGAATCATCATGCCGTCGCCTACATAAATGCCGCAGTGGGTGATGCCGTCATTGCCCTCAACGCCTTCGCCCAGCGTTCCTTCAAAAAAGATGATGTCGCCGGGGCGGGCTTCATCCTCCCGAATCGGGGTCAGCGCGCCGTATAGACTGGTCGCACCCAGCCGCCCCACATCTTTCACGCCGGAATTGACCAGCACCCAGGATACAAAACCCGAACAGTCAAAGGACGTGCTGGGGTCAGAGCCTCCCCAGACGTAGGGATAGCCCAGAAATTTCTCGGCTTCTTCCAGCATCGCCGCGAACTTGGAATCGGCTTCTTTGTATTCTTCCGGCACATCATACAGCAGCGGGTCTTTCAGCTCGCCGGCATACGGATTGTTTCGGAAAAGGTCGGGCATGTTGCCGTGGGTGCTGATGTATACCGCGTACATGCCGACCTGCTCGTGGCTCATGACGTTAAAGAGCAGATGCGAGAGATTTTTGTTGACGAGCTTCACCGTACAGGTCTTGTAGGTGTACGGCACATCCACCTCGTAGTCATACGGTATCCATTCCAGAACGCCGGTCGCGGGGTCAGGTTCCTGCTTCCAGCCTGTTTTCCATTCCTTCCGATAGCGCGTTTCGCTGGCAATGGACGAGGTGAGAATGTACTGCTGGGCAAAGAGCCTGTCCATGATCGGTACAGCATCGTCTACCTTCCATTCGTCCCCGATGGCAGCGCTGATGATGGAAATCAGTACATACGGGTCATGCCAGATGTCCATCTGCTCAATCTGGTATTCGTCGCAGCCCGGATGCAGTGCGCCGTAATCGTCCAGCTCATGCTGCAAATCGCTTTCCAGCTGGGCATAATAGCGCTCGGCGGCGAGAATATCATCTTCTTCCGCAGGATAGGTGGTCATGGCGATGACCTGCATGGTCGATTCCAGAATCGGCGCGCACCCGTTTAGCGCGTTGAGGGCATAGCAAAGCAGCGCGGCAAAGAGGATAAACGCAAAGATATTCCGTCTTTTCCGGGCAGTCTGCACCTGCTTTTGAACGCTGGAAGCGCCGGTTTCGACGGCCTTTTCCGCCGCACGAGAAACAGGCATATTCGGCGGAAGCGGCTGCCCGTTCGCCGCCTGCATGTACTGGCGGCGGATGGCTTTCTTCTGCTGGGCTTTGGATTGGGGATTGCTGACGCTTTTCTGCGCCTGCGCGTCGGGAACATGGCTGCGCGAGAACTGCTCTTTTTTGCCGGTAAGCGCGGGTTCACGATTGACCGGCGGCGAATCAGGAGCGACATGCGGAGAAACCGCGCGCTGTTCCCCCAAAACAGGAGAAGCCCCCGGCAAATCGGAGGCTTCCATCTGTTTGACGGCGCGGTGCGCATCGGCTTGCGTGGCATACAGCCTGTGAACTGCGGCTTTGGCGTGATGAGCGACGTCCAGCCCGGTTTCAGCGGCCTGGGTGCTGACGTTCTGCGTGTCGGCTTCATCCGCTTCCTGATGAAAAGCGTCGTTGACGGATTCTGTCAGCTTTTTTGCGTGTTCCAACATGCTGTGCCGCCGCTGCTTTTTGCAGGGGATGGGCGCGATGGTTTTCGGCTCGGCTTTCAGCGGCGAAGGGCGTTTCTCTTCCTCAAAACGCAGGCGTTCAGCTTTCACGCAGATATCCCTTTCTGCGCATCAGGCGTGCATAATCCCGCTCAGACTGCCGATCTGCGTCTGCCGCAACCTTGCAGCAGGCAAAGAGCAACAGCAGGATGATGATGCACACGGCAAGAACGCCGGCGATGGTGAGTATGGTCATCATTTTGTTTCATCTCCATTTGAATCAGGCGGGCGTATCTGCCCACCTTGTGGTCATAATCCGATAGAGTTCGGTATCCTGCGGGAATTTATCCGAGAACGGCAGGATGATGTTGCCGTAGAACAGCAGACCTTCGCCCGCATTGGCCTGCTTGACGTAGGAAAGCTGGTGTTCGGAAATGCCGAGCTGTCTGGCGAGAATCTGCCGGTCGCCCGCCGCCTGACTGAGCATGTAAATGAAATCAGAGTTTTCAAAGATATTCTCGATTTCGCGGGAAGCCAGCAGATCCTTCACGTTCTGGGTCAAGCCGGTCGGGATGCCGCCCCATTTTCTGAAACGCTTCCAGATTTCCACGGAATAGGCGGCGGTCTGTTCTTCTTTGAGCAGAAGGTGCATTTCGTCTACATAGTATCGGGTGCATTTATGCTTTTCCCGATTGCTCGTGACGCGATTCCAGACCTGATCCTGTACGATCAACATGCCGATTTTTTTGAGCTGCTTGCCCAGCTCCTTGATGTCATAGCAGACCACGCGGTTGTGAATGTTTACGTTCGTCCGATGATTGAAAATGTTCAGCGAGCCGGTGACGTAGATTTCAAGCGCCGTCGCCAGATAGTGCGCTTCGGCTTCATGCTGGGCGCACAGGAGATTATACAAATCCTCAAGGATTGGCATGTTTTCCGGCGTGGGATTCGCCAGATAATCCCGATACAGCTGCCGGACGCAGCGGTCGATGATGGTCTTTTCGACCGGCTGCAAACCTTCTTTGCCGCCGACAATCAGTTCGCACAAAGACAGTACAAAGTCCGACTTGAGCGACAGCGGGTTCTCCTCGTCCGAGTAATCCATCGACAAATCCAGCGGGTTGATATAGTCGGTGGAGGTGGGCGAAATGTGGATGACCTGCCCGTGCAGCCGCTCAACCAGCGGCGCATACTCGGCTTCCGGGTCGCAGATGAGGATATCGTCGTTGGTAACGAGAAACACGTTGGTGATTTCGCGCTTGGCGCTGAACGACTTGCCGCTGCCGGGAACGCCCAAAATCAAACCGTTGGGGTTTTTCAGCAGTTTGCGGTCGATCATAATGAGGTTGCTGCTCATCGCGTTGACCCCGTAATAGAGCGCTTCGCTGCCGGTCTGGAAAAGCTCCTGCGTCGTGAACGGCACAAAGATGGCAACCGAGCTGGTCGTCAGCCCACGGCAGAGGTTCAGCGGATTCTGGCACAGCGGAAGGCTGGCAACCAGGGCGTTTTCCTGCTGGAAATCCAGCCGGATCAGCGAGCAGTTCATCGCCTGCGCGATGCTCTGTGCCTGCAAGACGTTGTTTTCAAGCTGGCGCTTCGTGTCCGCCGTGTTGATGATGACCAGCGTAAGCAGGAACATGCGCTCATTGTGGCTTTGCAGGTCTTGCAGCAGCTTTTTCGCTTCCTCGCCGTAAGTCGCCAGATCGGAGGGAATGATGTCCATATCGTATCCGGCGCGGACGGCTTTTTTCTGTTCCTCGATTTTGGTGCGGTCAAGCTCGGTGATCTTGTGCTTGATCGTTTTGACGGCTTCCGCCTGGTCGAGCGAATGAATGTGCATGGAAACGAGCAGGCTGCTTTCCATATCGAGGAAGTTTTTCAGCGCACGGTCGCTGAGTTCGGGCGCGAGAATTTGCAAATAGGACGCGGCGCAGTAGGTCTTGCCGATGCGGAACGTCCGTCCATCCTTAAACTCGAACGAGGACGGGGCGATAAAATCCTGCGTCGTCAGCCCGGAGGGAACCAGCCAGCTCCAGTCAAAGCGGAACGGCTCCTGCGTATCCATGTGACAGATGCCGTGCATCAGCTCCAGCCGCGCTTTGCCGTCGAGGGCCTTTGCCTGCACGCCGAGCTTGCGGAAGTTGTTCAGCAAATCCAGTTCGATGCGTTCCAGACGGGTCTTGGCGGCTTTGTAGGAATCCGCTTCAATGCCGAAGGTCAGGTATTTTTGTTTCTGCAAGCCGTTGTTGCCCCTGGCGAGCTGGCTGCGCAGCATGTTTGCATACTCGGCGCGGATGCTGTCAAAGTCATCGTTCTGCGCGGGAATGTCGATGCGCTGCTCAAAGACTTTCGGGTTTGCCGCCAAATCAAAGAAGCTGAACTGGAAGTGAATCGACGGGTCGAAGTAATTCAGAAAATCGCACCAGCCGTCAAAGAGTGCCTGCTTGTCCTCGTTTTGAGAGAGCTGGTAGTTGATATCCTGAAACTGAATCGTCCGCGTATAGCGCGTATCCGTGACGCGGCAGATGCCGTCCGGGTACATGCGCTGATAGGGGATGGTTTTCTGCGCGGTATGCGGCGTTTCCTGACGGCGATCCGCTTCTTTGATTTTGGTGCGGATCAGCTTTTTTTCCTCGCGGGAGAGCTTTTTGCGCTTCTTCTTTTTCTCGATTTGGGCAACGTCCTTTTGAAGCGCGCTCTGCCGTTCCAGTGCGTCGTACAGATTTTCACTCTGATACGGGCGCTTTTTCGGGCGCAGGAACGCAGCAGTGAAGAAATGCTTCAGCACGACTTCCAGCGGTTCGCCGTTCTTCTCGTATACGCCCAGCAGGATAAACGGCATCATGACCAGCACCATGATGAGCGACGCGACGCTTGAAGACACATGCGGCTTGAGCAGATAGAAAAGCGGCGCGCCGACAAGCGCACCGCCGAGGAAGCAGACGAGCTGCCGCCGGGTGAGATTGAAAAGTACCTTCTGCCTGACGTGCGTCAGATCTTTCGGTACGGGTACATAAGCCAATCAATTCCTCCTTTTAATGTGCGCCGAACACGCTGCGGGACAGGCTGCTGGTCTTGAACAGCGCGAAGCAGAGAAGCACGGTATATCCCATACATGTCCAGATGGCGACGGACACATCCGCGGTGACGGCGATATTCTGCACCAGAACAGAATAAATCGCCACGCACAGGATCATCATGAAAGCCTGGAAGCCCAGCGCGAACAGGGTGCGCAGGTAATTTTGGCCTGTCTGCCCCCATTCGCGGGAAACCATCGTAGCCATAGGGATGGGTGCGATAGACGTGACAAGATAGATTTCGATCATTCTGCCGAAGGTAATGACAAAGATGCAGATCACCAGCGCCCACATGGTAAAACCGATGAGCATCGTCTGAAACCAGAGGCCGAAAAGCGCGCCAAGCTCCATATCGGCCAGACGCGCTTCGATGCCCGTAATTGCGCTTTCAATGGACAACTGTGCGCCCGACATGACGAGCCCGGACGCCCGGCTGACCACGCTCTGCGCGGCTTCAAAGATGCCCATGACGATGTTCCAGGTGTTGGTGACGATCAGCACCGACGCGGCGGTTTTGAACACCCATTTGAAGATGATGAACGTATCGAAATCGTGAAAGTTGTTCTTGTCGATGATCAGCTGAATGAGTTCGAGCGTTGCAATGACGGCGAGAATCGCGCCCGCAATGGGGACGACCACATGATCCGAAAGACCTTGAATCATGGAGAAAATGCTGCCGTTCCATTGCTGTGGGGTCTTGCCTACGTTGTCGGCAATACCGGAGATTTGGGTATTCACCTGGTCGAACAGCCCCGTCAGGTTATTCATAATACCCTCGATGAGCAGCTCCCGAATCCATTCCGTGAGTTTATCCCAGATAAAATTCAAAGAGGATCACCCTCTTTCGGGGCAAGCGCCGCCGCGTGGGTGCGCGGCAGCGTTCCCGTAATTTTCTTCTTCACCACGCTTAGAAAAGGCTGGAGAGCAGCGGAACGAGCGTCGTGCCGACCAGCGCAACGCCGCCGCCGGCGATGAGCTGTTTCATACCAAAATAGGTGTAAAACTCTGCTCGATGGCGGGCGGCGGCGTGTCAAGAAATTTATGGAATTTTTTTAGAACCGCCCCGGCGGGAACAGGTCAGGCCGTGACCTGTTCCACCTCCGGGATGGGTTTGAGATTAAAATGAATTTCAATAGAAATGTGTCGTGTCTTATCGCTGTCGATGTGTTCATGGACAACGATTTCTTTAATCAGACGGTTGAGGGTGGCAGCGTCCAGCTCCGTGATGTCGGCATATTCCTGAATGGCGTCCACCCATTGTTTGGCGTCCATCGCCAGCCGCATTTCATCAGCCAG
>ENA-OYXV01001673-OYXV01001673.1-human-gut-metagenome-genome-assembly--contig:-NODE-1673-length-11759-cov-5.162679_pt1 | contig 11759 bp, 11 predicted proteins | sample MGYA00244846_ERZ653424 | MGnify/ENA primary metagenome ERZ653424 (study PRJEB26926, sample SAMN06165108) | human gut metagenome | biome: ENVO:00009003; feature: ENVO:2100002; material: ENVO:00002003...
CTGCACGCTCATCAGCGGCACGGTTTCGGGCGCTTCAAGGCCAAAGCCGTCGCCGATTCGCTCGCCGGGTCTGGCCGAAAGCCCCGCCAGCGCGGCGGTCTGCCCCGCGTGCGCCTCGCCCATCGGCAGCAGCCTGCCGCCCTGCGGCGCGAGAATCGCCGCGACCTTGCAGACGCCGGAGCGCGTCCGCACCTCGTCGCGCGCGCGCAAAACGCCGCTCGTCACCTTCACATAGGTATATCGAACGCCGCCGACGCGCCGCACCCGGTACGCCTTGGCGGAAAACGGCTCGCCCTCGCGCCGCGCGTAATCCGTCCGGCAGAGCGCTCCGACGACCTCCGCCAGCGCGTCCACGCCGATATCGCCCAGCGCGCTGCCCGCCAAAACGGGATAAAGCGCGCAGGCCGCAAACGCGCGCCGCGCGCCCGAAAGATAATCCGCCCTCGACGCGGTTTCCTCCAGATGCTGTTCCAGCAGAAGCTCGTCCCGCTCGGCCAGCGCCTCGCGCACGTCGCCCGTCATCAGCACGCAGTCGCCGGAAAGCAGCCTGCGCATCTGCGCCGTCACGCGCGCAGCGTCCGCGCCCTCCCTGTCCGTCTTATTCAGGAAAATAATCGTCGGGATTTTTCGCTTTTGCAGCAGCCTGAAGAGCGTCACGGTATGGCTCTGCACGCCCTCCGCGCAGGAGACGACGAGCAGCGCCGCATCCAGCACGGACAGCGCGCGCTCCATCTCGCCGGAAAAATCGACGTGCCCCGGCGTATCCATCAGCGTGACGAAAAGCGGTTCGCCGCCCGAAACCGGCCACGAAAGCGTCGCCTGTTCGGTGAAAATCGTGATGCCGCGCGCGCGCTCCATCGGATCGTCGTCCATGAAAGCGTCGCCGTGATCGACGCGGCCGCAGGCGCGAATCACGCCCGCGCGCCTGAGAAGCTGTTCGCAGAGCGTCGTCTTGCCCGCGTCAACGTGCGCCGCAACCCCGAGCGTCAGATTCATGGCTGTTCCTCCGTCTGCGCTTTTGCCGCCTCGTCCTCCTCGCGGATGCGGTCAAACACCGCGTCCACCACCTTCTGCTGATGGCGCGTGAACTTGCGCCCGTCGAGATAGGCCTTCGCCATCTCCGGCCTGCGCCGCAGGGTGATATACAGCGATTCGCTGAGCTGCCAATCGACGATGTGCGCGTGGTTGCCGTTGAGCAGCGGTTCGGGCACGGTCAGCCCCTCGAACTCGCGCGGGCGGGTATACTGCGGGTATTCGAGCAGGCCGGAGGAAAAGCTCTCCGTCTGCGCGCTCTCCTCGCAGCCCAGCACGCCCGGCACGAGCCGCGCCACGCAGTCCACCAGCACCATCGCGCCCAGCTCGCCGCCGGTCAGGACGTAATCGCCGATGGAAATCTCCTCGTCGATGCACAGATCCAGCGCGCGCTGATCCACGCCCTCGTAGTGGCCGCAAAGCAAAATCAGCTCGTCCTCCTTGGCGAGCTGCTCGGCCTTCTTCTGCGTCAGCGTTTCGCCGCGCGGGGAGAGATAGATGCGCTTCACCTTTCTGCCGCCCTGCACGTCGCGAATCGCGTCCACAATCGGCTGGGCGAGCATCACCATGCCCGCACCGCCGCCGAAGGGCGCGTCGTCGGTATTGTGGTGCTTGTTTTTGGAATACGCACGGATATCCACCTCGCGGATCTCCAAAATGCTCGCCTTTTCCGCGCGGCCGAGCATGCTCGTGTGCAGCGGGGTGAACATCTCCGGGAAGGTGGTCAGAATCGTGATTTTCATTTGTCCTCCGTGGGCTGGGACGAGAGCAGCGTCATCTCCTGCCGCGCCATCTCTTCAAGCACGGCGTACATCTGCTCCTCCTGCGTGGCGATTTCCAGAATCTCGATTTCGCGCAGGGTGACGGTTTCCTCCTCCGCCTCGCGGCCGAAGAAATCCAGCAGCCGCAGCTTGAGCCGCAGTCCGTTGGCCTCCAGCACGCGGCCGGTAATCATGTCGTCGCCCATAATGATGGAGACGATCTCCCCGCGCTCCTTGCAGGCCAGCAGCACACTGAGCAGCAGATCGGTATCCTCCGCGGGCGCTTCCGTAAAGAAGCAGCGATGGTGCTGCTTGTGGTAAGCGAGCAGCATCGCCAGCCGCTGTTCGTATTCCTCCCCGGCGAGCACCTGAATGACGTCCTGATTGCGCCGCACGCGCCAGCCGTCAATCTGCCCCCACGGGCTCAAATCGCACATGAGCACATGCTGCCCGTCCACCGCCTCCACAAACCCCGCGGAGAACCCCTCCGGGTCTTCCGGGTCGGTGTAGACGGAAGCCAGCGCGCCCTGCGCCGCCAGAATCCTGAGCAGGTAAACCATATATCCGTTCGTCATCGTTTCTTTTTCTCCCTCGCCCCCTCCCAGAGGGAGCCTTTTGGCCTAAGCGCCGCGGCAGGCGCGTCAATATCTCCGCTTGGGCAGATAGAACCGTCGGCTGCCCCAGATATCCACAATCATAATGCACGGTTCGCCCGCGCAGACGGGCATTTCCAGCGTCGCGGCGAGCGCCGGGGTCGCCACGCTCCGCACGCTGGATGCATACCGGCGGTAGGTATCGCCCTGCACAAAGCCGCAGCTCCACTGATCCACCGCGTCCAGCCCGTTGATGCCCATGGCCTGCGTGGCCGCGTTTTCAAAGCTGATCAGCCGCACGGTGTAGGAGCTGATGGCCGGGAAGACCTCGGCCTCCACCGCGCAGTCGTCCGCGCCGCAGGGCGCTTCCACGTCGAAGGTGAAATCCAGCGGCTTGCCCGCCGTGCTCTGCGCCAGCCGCTTGCCCGTCGCCGCAATCGCCAGCGGGCTTTGATCGACACACAAAAAACGCCGGTTCAGCCCCGCCGCCGCGACGGCCGACGTGCCGCTGCCCGCAAACAGGTCGCAGATGAGGTCGCCCTCCTGCGAGGAACAGCTCACGATGCGCTCCAGCAGCTTCAGCGGCTTCTGCGTTTCATAGCCGGTGCGCTGGGGGTCTTTCTGCTGAAGGTGGCTGATGTCGTCCCAGACGTCGCCGGGATAGGCCGGTTCGTCGTCGTAATAGCGGTATTCCTTGCCGCCGGACATGATCGAGCGATAGCTGCGCCCGTTTTCATCCACCGCGCGGCGCATGTGGTTGCTGCGCGACTCGTTCCGCGCGACCGGCACGGCCTTGAGGTTGAAATAATACGACCGCGACCGCGCGTAGAACAGAATCACGTCGTGCTTGCGCGGAAAATAGCTGCGCGCGCGCCCGCCGGTCTGGTAACTCCAGATGATCTCGTTGAGGAAGTTGCTTTCGCCGAAAACCTCGTCCATCAGCAGCCGCAGGTGCGCGTACATCCGGCTGTCGATATGCAGAAAGAGGGTGCCCTCCTTCTTGAGCAGCTCGCGGGAGAGCAGCAGCGTCTGCTTCATCATCGACAGATATTCCGCGCGATCCGGCCAGCGGTCATCGTAAGCGGGCAGGCTGAGGCTGGGCGAGCCGGTCTTATAACCCTTTTCGCCGATGCGCGCCTTCATATCGAACTGCTTGCCCGTGTTGAACGGCGGGTCGAGATAGATGGTCTGCACCTGCCCGCCGAAGCGCGATAGAAGAGCCTCCCCTTCCTCCGGCAACTTTGCCTGAATCAGCGTGCCCGTGCTCTCCCGGCCCATGTGGCGCTCCGCGACGCAGCTGATATATGTGCAGGGCATGGCCATCCACCTTTCTAAGCGACTCGCGCTTCTTTTGATTCGTGCGCGTCCGCAGACACGCTCCCTAATTTAATATTATACTGTTTTTTACGGGTTTTTACAAGGGGTCTGGTGAAACGGCGGGCGAAGCGTTTTTGATCGCGCAAAAAAGCGGCCGAAGGGTTTCCAAAAGCCCTTCAGCCGCTCTGTCCCTGTCTTCGGGGAAAAGCGCCCCGTCATCCGCTCTGTTTTTCAATCAGCTCTTTGCGGTAGTTTCCGTTTTCGACCGTCAGCACGACGTTATCCGCCTGCGTGTACGTCGAGGACATGTGCACCGGAAGCCCCTGCTCGTCATAGACCACCTTGAACGTCTTGAACAGCGGGGCGGACGGCGCGCAGCCCAGCATTTTGGCCTGCTCGTTGGTCGCATAGGCGAGCGTGATTTCGCGATACGCGCGTCTCATGCGCACGCCGTACTGCTCGCACATGACGTTGTAGGTGGAAACGCCGTCCTCGATCTGCTCAAGGAAACCGGGATAGCGCTTGGCGGAATAGGTCGCCCGGTCGATCATCCACGGCTTATCATCCAGGATCATAAGCCGCGTCAGAACGAGCACCTCGTCCCCCTCTTCGAGATTGAGCATTTTCTGCTCATTCCGGTTCGCCTTGTATTCCTTTTTGCTGATGATGATGCTGTGCAGCCGCCCGCTATCCTGCCCGTATCGGCCGGAAAAGCCCACGGTCGCATTCTCGCTGATGGACATGACCGGAACAGCCGCGCGTTTTTGGGTAACAAACGTTCCCTTCCCCTGTTTCTTTTCAAGATAGCCTTCTTCGACGAGTTCATCAATTGCGCGGCGCACCGTGATCCGGCTCACCCCGTAGCTTTTGCATAGCTCCGCTTCGGACGGGAGCTTCTCCCCCGCGTCGAGCACATGGTTATCCAGTCGCTCGCGAAGCATCATCATCATCTGCTCATACAGAGGGACGGCATTGTTGTTATCCAGCGGCTTCATGTCCTTTTGCTTTTCCTTCTTTAGTCAAGCGGATGCGGATAGCCGAAGCCGCCGTGGAATTTGCAGGTGTTGGCCGCCGCGGTGGCCGCAAAGCGAAGCGCGTCCTCCATGCCGTCGCCCAAAATGCGGCGGGTCAGGAAACCGGCGATGAAGCTGTCGCCCGCGCCCATCGTGTCGATGGCCTCGACGGGCACGATGCCCTGATGGTAACGCTTTCCTTCCTCCGAGAAGATCGAGCCTCTGGAGCCGAGCGTCACGCCCACGACCTTCGTGCCGAGCGCGTGGCAGCGATCCATCAGCGCCTCGATCTCCTCCTGCGTCATGTGCGAGCCGGAGAAGAACGCATACGTCACATACGGGCAGACGCGCGCCAGATAATCCGGGTCGGTGCGCTCGGAGAAATCGAAGGAAACCTGACAGCGCTTGGCCATCTCCGGCAGCTCGTACTCGATCGAGGAGAAGCAGCTCGTGTGGCACAGGCCATACTGCTCGATGTAATCCAGATCCTCCGGGGTCAGGCGGATGCGGGCGACGTGCTGCGCGGTATTGCGCGGGCCGCCCACAAACTTGCGGTCGCCGTCGATGAGGCGAACCCCCGGCGAACCGCTGGGCGCGTACATCGTGCGGCTGCGCTCAAAGTGAACGTTTTCCTGCGTGAGCGCCCATTTGAGGTGCTCCGCCTTGCCGTCGTTGCCGAACATGCCGATATAGGCGACGTCTTCAATGCCGTCCCGGCGGCAGTTCACCGCAACGTTGACCGCGTTTCCGCCGGGATAATACACGTGGTCATCCAGATAGCAATCCACAACGTTATCGCCGACGGCGATCATTTTTCCAGCCATTGTCGTGTTCCTCCGTTTCGTTCTCTTAGCCCTTGACCGAGCCGGCCGTCATGCCGCGGATAAACTGCTTCTGCATCAGCAGGAACAGGATAATCAGCGGTGCGGCGGAAATCGTCATGCCCGCCAGCAATACGCCCCAATCGGTCTGGAGCGCGTCGCGCAGGTTCATCAGACCGGCCGGAATCGTGCGGAACTTGTCGCTGTCAATGAAGATGATGGCGTAAAGGAACTCGTTCCATGCATAATACGCCGTCAGGATGGTGCATGTCAAGAGGATCGGTTTGCTCATCGGCAGGAAGATGTTGTAAAAGACCTTGAAGCTGGAGCAGCCGTCCAGAATCGCCGATTCCTCGATCTCCTTGGGGATCGACAGGAAGTGCGAACGAATCAGCATGACGATCAGCGGGATTCGATACGCCGTATACGGGATAATCAGGGCGAGATACGTGTTGTGGATATGCAGCGCCTGAATGATCTTATACAGCGGAATCAGCGTGACCTGCGGGGAGAGCATCATGCCGCCCATGCACAGGATGAAGATGAGCTGGTTGCCCTTGAAGCGGAAGCGGGCCAGCGAATAGGAGGCCAGCGCGGAAACCAGAATCGCGCCGACAATCGTAGAGCCCGTCACCAGCACGGAATTGAGGAAGTACTTGGAAATACCGCGCTGCCATGCGAGCGCATAGTTATTCCAGAGCGGACTTTTGGGCATCGCCCAAATGTTTTTGTAAATTTCCTTGTAGCTTTTCAGGGAATTGCAGATCATCCAGAATAACGGATACGCAACCAGCAGGAAGTAGATGAACAGAAGCACAATGATGATGGCCATGAGCGGCGTCATCTTGTTGCCCGGCAGGCGGCTTCTCTTTCTCTTGATCTCGCGAGGTGCGGTCGCAGCCTTTTCCATCGTCAATCCTCCTTTCCGGAACCGAACGCGCGATTCTGAATCAGCGCCAGAATCATGGAGATGATGAGCATACCGACCGCAATCGTGGAAGCATAGCCCATCTTATCGAGCGCAAAGCCGTTCTTGTACATGTATACGGCCAGCGTGGTGGAGGCGTTGCCCGGTCCGCCGCCGGTGAGGATATACACATCGTTGAAGACCAGGAACGCGCCGGTAACCGTCGTCACGCACATGACGAAGGTCATTTCCTTCACCTGCGGCAGCGTGACGTTGATGAAACGGCGCAAACGCCCCGCGCCGTCGATCTCGGCCGCCTCGTAGAGATCCTCCGGAATGCCCTGAATGGCGACGATGAACAGCATCATCGTGTAGCCCATGGAATGCCACTGGCTCATGGCAATCGCGGAGAAAATCGCCGTATCCGTCGCGCCCGTCCATGCGTGCGCCAGATTGCCCAGGCCGATCATCTTCAGCCCCGCGTTGATCAGGCCGATCTTCGGGTGATAGACGAACGAGAACAGCAGCGCAACGACGGTCATGGAAATCAGAACCGGCAGGAAATACATCGTGCGCAGCATCGTGCTCACGTGGCGCAGCAGCTTATCTTCCAGCACGGCCGCGATGCACAGAGACAGCCCCACCTGAAAGATCACCGAAATCACGCAATACCAGATGTTGTTGACGATCGCGGTGCGAATCACGGGATCGGCCAGCATTTCCTTGTAGTTGGTCAGCCCAACGAATGTTTTCGTCGGCGAAAACGCGCTGAAGTTCTGCGTAGAATAGAAGAAATTGGCCACCAGCGGGATATAGACGAAAATACCCAGCAACAGAATGCACGGAATCACGTAGAGATACGGCGTAGCACGGTTCATGCCAGCGCTTCTAGTCTGTTGCACAACGGTCACCTCCTGATTGAATATCGCTTTGGGTTCACTTACACCGGGTTGCCTTTCAAGGGATACGCCCCTCTCTTGAAAGACAACCGCAGCATGGTTGATCTTTCGCCGCTTTCGCGGCATCTGGGAGAAAAGAAGAACCGGCGCCCGGCTCGACAGCACGGACGCCGGCTTGGTTGCATTACTTGAGGGCAGCGGCAGCGGTCTGCACGGAAGCCATCACGTCTTCGGCGGTCATGTCGCCGGTCAGCAGGAGCTGGCCGCCGGCCATGAAGGCGTTGGCGATGGTCGCTTCGGTCGCGCAATCCTGCCAGACGGCCGGCTCGGTCGCGGCCAGAATCAGGTCGATCGCCTCGAGCTGCTTCTCGTCGCAGTTGGTCTCGTCCCAAGCGCCCTTGACGCAGGAGATTTCGCCGCACTCGGCGATCATGCGATGGCCGCCTTCCTTAGAGATGACGAACTCCATGAACTTGATGGCCGCTTCCTGAACCTCAGGCTTGGCGGTCGCGGAGATCATCATGCCTTCCGGCGCGCCGGTCAGCTGACCCGGATCGCCCTTGCCGTCTTCCACGGCCGGGAAGTTGAAGAACGCATAGTTGAGCTCTTCGTCGTCGCGCATGTACTTCATCTCGGCGAGCTGCATGTAGCACATCGGGGAAACGCCCATGATGAACGCATTGCGCGCAAACTCGTGATCGACGGAGCACGGATCGGAGGTCATGTACTCGCCCAGCTTCTTGAAGATGTTCAGCGCCTCGATGTAAGCCGGATCGCTGAAGTCGCCGCCGCCGGTGTAATCCTTCGCGAGGACTTCCGGATCGACAACGCGCTGGCAGATGGTGCCCAGATAGTGAGAGACCGCCCACGGTGCAGAGAAACCGGCGGAGATCGGCTCGTCATAGCCGTTTTCCTTCAGCTTTTCGCAGACCGCATACAGCTCGTTCAGCGTGGTCGGGATTTCGATGCCCAGCTCGTTGAACACGTCCACGTTGTAGAAGAACGCCTTGCCGTCCATGGACCACGGCGCGCCGTACTGCTTGCCGTTGTAGTTGAACGGAGCCCACTGGCCTTCGACGATCTGGCTGGACCACTCGCTGTCGCGCGCCATCACGTCGTCCAGCGCCAGCACGCGGCCGGAACGGGTCAGGTTCTCGCCGAACACGCCGGACCAGGAGAAGAACACATCCGGCAGCGCGTCCGTGGAAACCAGAACGCGGATTTTCTCTTTGTAGGAATCGTTCAGAACACAGTCGGAAACGATGTCGATATCCGGGTTAGCGGCTTCGAACTCGTCGATCAGGCTGTTGATGTAGCTGTTCTTCGGCTCGTTCGGCCAACGATGGAAGAAGTTGACGGTCACTTTATCGGCCAGCGCCACGGTGCACAGCAGAGACAGGCAAATCGCCATCGCCAGCGCCAGAGCAATACGCTTTTTCATGGGGTTTTCCTCCTCGTTTATGAAATCGGTGATACAGCCGACGCGCTGCCGGCTGTATCACGCTGCAAATCGAATGTCTTCGATCTTAGTACTCCATGCACCACATGTAGCGGCGGACGGAGAGCGGATGTCCGCGGTAGTAGGCGATTTCGTCCGCGTAGGCGCGCAGGACGACGCCGGCCACCAGCACCGCAAAGTAGTTGCGCAGATCCTCGTCGATGCCTTCCATATCGAACTCGTTGCAGTCGATCGGAATCACGTGCTCGGAGAAGCGCTTGATGAACGCCTCGGCGCGCACGTCCAGCACGCGGGTCTCGCCGTTCATGGAATCGCTGTACGCGCCGACGGCGCTGTCGATCTCAACCAGCGGACGCTTGTAATCCGCGCCGTACTCGGTGATCCAGTTCTTCTTGACGTTCTCGTCGCAATCCTTGCCGTAGTTCTTGAGCACGATGAACGGAACATCCGTGTCGGTCACTTCGAACGGGCCATGGAAGAACTCGCCGGTGTGGATCGGCTCGGAGTGGATCCACTGCATCTCCTGCAGCAGGCAGATGGCGAAGGAATACGCCACGCCGTAGCAGGGGCCGGAGGACATGGTGTAGATGAGCTTGTTGTTCTTATACTTCTTGCCGAAGGCCTTCGCGCTCTCGGCGAACTTCGCCTTGTTGGCCTCGTAAACCTTGCCCAGATTGTCGCAGGCCTTGATGGCGCGCTCATACTTCTCGTTGGGCTGCAGCACGTTCAGGATGGAGAACACGAGGCGGTAGAGCATGCCGTTGTTGTTGTCGCCCGGATCGGACTCGGGGCCCCAGACGTAGGAAATCGGATGCTGGGTCGCCTTCCACAGCGGGGAATCCACGCGGTAGGAGAAGCTGATGGTCAGCGCGCCCTTGTCGCCGGCGAGCTGGGTCGCGCGGGTCGTCTCCAGCGTGTTGCCGGAGTGGGAGCAGGTCACCACGAGACTGTTCTCGCCCAGGCCCTTCGGGCAGCGATGAATGAATTCATTCGCGTTGTAGACAAAGGACGGGAGCGTGGTCTCGCGGTCAAAGATGAACTGAGCGGGGTCGAAGATCGCCTTGGAGCCGCCGCAGGCCACAAAGTACACGTTCTCGATCTTACGGGTCTTCACAGCCTCCACAGCCTCGTTGAGTTGCTTGATCTGATCCTGGTTCATGTTTGAAATCCTCCTTCATAAATTTCCTTCAAACGTCTTGTGCGATGTCATAGCTTGGTATATAATGTCTTATGACATCTTGTTGACATCATATTACAAGATTCCGTCCCATTTGTCAAGCAGTTCGGTAAAACTTCTTAAAATTTTTTCCATTTTTTACAATAATTGAGCAAGATGGCAAATTCTGCATCAAAAACGCGGGCGCGCCCGTTATCGGAATATATGCAGATTCCGAATTTGCTCATTTATTGTCCCATCGTCAAATTCAGCAAGGAGGATGTCTTATGCTCAAAAATCTGCGCATCGAGGTGGACGCGCACACGCACACCGTCATGTCCGGCCACGCCTGGTCAACGATTCAGGAAAACTGCGCCGCCGCCGCTCAAAAGGGCATGAAAGCCCTGTGCATGACCGACCACGGCTTCTGCATGAAGGGCACCGGCACCATCTGGACGCCGTGGTCGTTTTCCCAGCTTCCGGATGTCATCGGCGGGATTCGGGTCTACCCCGGCATGGAGTTTAACCTCTGGGATACCGAAGGCCACCTGGACGAATACCTTCCCGGCGCGTTCCAGCACATCCGTTTCGGCATCGCCAGCATGCACAAAAACGTCATGCCCGTGCTGGATGCGGACGCGCACACCGAGGCGTATATCCGCGCCATGGATCACGCCTGCATCGACCTGATCGGCCACCCCGGTATTCCCTCCTACCCCATCGATGCGGAGCGGCTGGTTCGCGCCGTCGCCGAGCGGGGCAGGCTGATCGAGATCAACAACAATTCCTTCGTCGCCCGGCCGGGCTGCGACGTCAACTGCCGCAAAATCGCGCGGCTGTGCATGCAGTACGACGTTCGCGTCTGCGTGGACAGCGACGCGCACTTCTGCGCCAACGTCGGCGAGGTGCCCAAGGCGCTGGAGATGCTGGATTCGATCGACTTCCCGCCGGAGCTGATCGTCAATTCGACCTTCGAGCGCTTTGAAGCCTATATCGCCGAGCGCGAGGCGCGCATGAAAACGGCTTCCGTCCTCTGATCGTCGCGCGGGTTTGCGCCGCTCTGCACAAAAAAGCTCCGTCTCCTGCCGAAGCGGGAAACGGAGCTTTGCTTTTCTCTTCTCTTTTTCTTAGAGGAAGATGTACTTGAGCACGAACAGCACGGCCAGCACATACATCAGCGGCTTGACCTGCTTGCCCTTGCCGGAGAGCACATGCAGCACCACATAGGAGATGATGCCCATGGAAATGCCCTCGGAGATGCTGTAGAACAGCGGCATGGCGACGATGGCCAGATACGCCGGGATGGCCTCGGCCATGTTATCCTCGTCAAAGCGGATCTCGGTGACGGTGGAAACCATCAGGTAGCCGACCATCATCAGCGCCGGAGCGGTCGCGAAGGACGGGATCGCCGTGAAGATCGGCGCGAAGAACATGGAAGCGAGGAACAGCAGGCCGGTGGTCAGCGCGGTCAGACCGGTGCGGCCGCCGGCCTCAACGCCGGAAGCGGACTCGATGAAGGTGGTGACGGTGGAGGTGCCGGTGGCAGCGCCCGCGATGGTGCCGATGGCATCGGAGAGCAGGGCTTCCTTCATCTTGGGCATATTGCCGTCCTTGTCGACCATGCCGGCGCGGGAGGCCGTGCCGACGAGGGTGCCGATGGTGTCGAACATATCGATCATGCAGAAGGTGATGATCAGGGTGATGGCGGTGAACCAGCCGATGTTCACAAAGCCGGCGAAGTCAAACTTGAAGAGGGTGGTGGCTGTCTCTTATACACATCTGACGCTGCCGACGATCTTAC
>ENA-OYXV01001674-OYXV01001674.1-human-gut-metagenome-genome-assembly--contig:-NODE-1674-length-11755-cov-4.402906_pt1 | contig 11755 bp, 6 predicted proteins | sample MGYA00244846_ERZ653424 | MGnify/ENA primary metagenome ERZ653424 (study PRJEB26926, sample SAMN06165108) | human gut metagenome | biome: ENVO:00009003; feature: ENVO:2100002; material: ENVO:00002003...
GTGGGCTCGGAGATGTGTATAAGAGACAGCTTCAGGTCCCATGGTCTTCTTGACACTGAGGAATTGGCTGATAGGAGCCATTTCGCCGTTCACCCGTACAAAGATGTTGTTCAGCGATTTTTCATCCAAACGATATTTCGGGTCAGCCTGAATCATGATACGGTATACCTTAGAGAACAAGTTGAAGTTGGATGCATAAATACCACCACAATAACCGCCTAATACGCTTAACACTTCAGACGGAGAGATTCCTGCGCGTTTGCATTTTGCCGCATCTATGTCGATAGCATATTGGGGGAAGTTCGGGTTGAAGGTCGTATATGCCATGGCTACTTCAGGGCGTTGGTTCAATGCACCGATGAACTTCATGGTATTCTGATAGAATGAAGTCAGGTCGCCGCCCACGCGGTCTTGGAGCTGCAATTCGATACTGTTACCCATACCGTATCCCGGAATCATACCCGGCTGGAACGTGAAGGATTGTGCCTCTTTGATGCTTTGCAGCATGAAGTTCAGTTTATTCATGACGGAAGTGGCATCCTGTCCCTTGCCTGTACGTTCGTTCCAGTCTTTCAAACGAATGATGAAAGAACCGTAAGACGTACCTTGACCGGCGATGAAGCCGTAACCGGAAATCTTTGAATAATGGTCTACTTCCGGAATTTGCTTGATGATGTTTTCTATCTTGGCCATTGTCTTGTTGGTAGTAGCCAAACTGCTACCCGGCGACATGCTGACATTGACCATCATCGTACCCTGGTCTTCCTGAGGAACCAATGCCGTTTTGGTCGTCTTCATAAAGTACACTAACAGCACGCATGAAACAACAAGCGAGCCCCATGAAATCCAACGATGATGAATGAAGAACATGACTCCATTCTTATATTTGCTCATCATGGCATTGAACGAAGCATTGTAGGCGGCTTTTACGATACCGTTAATGCTTCTTTTGCCTTTCTTTCCGCTCGCAGGACGCATCCACATAGCACATAGCGCCGGACACAACGTCAAGGCATTCAGACATGAAATACCTACGGCTACGGCCATGGTCACACCGAATTGAGTGTAGAAGATGCCGGACGTACCGCCCATGAAGGTCACAGGGATAAACACAGCCATGAACACAAGGGTACAAGTGATAACGGCCATGGTAACATCAGACAATGCATCTTTGGTGGCCAGATAGGGCGATGTGTATCCGACATCGAATTTGGATTGTACGGCTTCGACCACCACAATGGAGTCGTCCACCACCGTACCGATAACCAACACGAGTGCGAATAGTGTCAGGATGTTAATACTGAAACCTGCAATTTGCATGGCCGCAAAGGTTCCCACCAATGAAACGATGATGGAAATGGACGGAATCAGCGTACTCTTGAAGTCCTGCAAGAAGAAATATACCACCAAAATAACGAGGATGATGGCGATTACCAATGTCTCAACCACTTCATGGATAGAAGCAAACAAGAAGTCATTGGAACTCATCATTGTCATGAATTCCAGACCTTCAGGAAGTTCTTCGTTAATCTCAGACAACAATTTGGAGATTTCCGCATTTACCTCCGTGGCGTTTGAACCGGCAACCTGGAACACCATAAAGGTACAGCTCGGATGCCCGTCTACGTTACTGTCGAAAGCGTATGACTGAGTGCCGAGTTCTACACGAGCCACGTCTTTTACGCGTAAGATATTGCCGTCGGGTAAAGAACGGACTACGATATCTTCGAATTGACTGATATCGGTCAGACGTCCCTTATATTTCATGGTGAACTGGAACGTATTCGTTGAGTTCTCACCCAATGAACCGGTTGGAGATTCCAAGTTCTGTTCGCCCAAGGCAGAGGTAATATCGGTGGGGACAAGGCCGTATTGCGCCATGACATCCGGCTTCAGCCAAATACGCATACTGTACGTGTCACCCATGGCCATCACGTCTCCCACACCCTCTACACGTTTGATACGGGGCACTACGTTGATGTCAAGGTAGTTGGCAATGAATGTCTTGTCATAACGGTTGTTAGGGCTGTACAACGAACCGATTTGCAAGAAACTGGTTTGTCGTTTGGTGGTCGTCACACCGATTTGCGTTACTTCTACCGGTAACAAACCTTGAGCCTTGCTTACACGGTTTTGAACGTTCACCGCAGCCATGTCGGGGTCTGTCCCTTGTTTGAAGTAAATAGATATATCGGCAGAACCGGAGTTCGTGGCAGTAGACTGCATGTAAGTCATGTTTTCCACACCATTGATTGCCTCTTCCAGAGGTTGGATCACACTCTTCATCACAGCGTCTGCGCTGGCTCCCGTGTAGGTGGCCGAGACACATACGGTCGGAGGAGCAATGTCCGGGTACTGCTCAATCGGCAGGGTGCCCAGTGAAATAAATCCTACGATAAGAATGAGGATGGAGATGGAGAAAGCCATCACCGGGCGTTTTATAAATATGTTACCTTTCATTGTTTTTACTTAATTTAGAATTCACTATTTACCATGATTTTGTGCACCTTGTGCTGTACCCACAGGTGTACCTTCGCGTACCAGACCGGCACCTTCGGCAATGATGACATCGCCCACGTTCAAACCTTGGGTTACAATGTATTCCGTACCATTGTTGTTGGGAGCCACTTCGATGTTCGCACTTTGGGCTTTTCCGTCTACGACCTTATAGACCAAGACCTTGTCCTGAAGTTCGAATGTAGCGGCCTGCGGGATGACAATCACGTCCTTGTAATATACCGGTACTTCTACATTACCGTTGGCTCCACTGTGTAACAGGTGAGAAGCATTGGGGAATGTAGCACGAACCTGGGCCGTACCTGTGCTGGTGTTGATTACTCCGCTGATGGATTCAACGCGACCGCTGTCCGGCAGGACGCTACCGTCGTTCAGAATCAATTTCACGGCCGGCATCTTTTTGGCTGCCTCTTCCAACGAACCGTATTGACGGGTCATGTTGAGCAAGTCGTCTTCGTTGACGGAGAAGTAAACATACAGCTCGCTGTTGTCGGAGACGGTGGTCAAAGGCTGCGGGATAGAACTGCTGACCAATGCGCCCTGACGGTAAGGAAGCTGGCCTACCACACCGTCGGCCGGGCTTTTTACTACGGTATAAGACAAGTTGTTTCTTGCATTTACAACTTGTGCTTTCATTTGAGCTACGGATGCTTTTGCACTCAATAAGCTATTTTGAGCTTTCTGTAAATCGAAATCGGAAACGACTTTCTGATCGAACAGGCGCTTGGTGCTCTTGAATGTCAAATCGGCTGTAGCTTCTGCTGCTTCTGCTGCTTTCAGGTTGGCTTCGGCCGTGTTCAAGGCCGCCTGGTAAGGCACCTGGTCGATGATAAATAACGTTTGTCCTTTCTTGACACGGTCGCCTTCTTGCACGCACAGACGTTGGAGCGTTCCACTGACTTGCGGATATATCTCTACATCCTGACGTCCTTCAATTCTTGCACTGTAAAGTGATTGTAATACTATGGAGTCGGTTTTTACGGTCATTGTCTTGTAAGAACCCGTGTCCATTGCTTGTTGTTGCTTATTGCAACCAGTTAACGCAACTAAGCAACAAAATGCTGTCGTTGCAACAGTCTTAATACCTCTATTCATAATTAATAAATAAAATAATAATCTCAAAAACGGTGCAAAAATACACAAACTGTGCGAGTATACGCTTGTTAAAAGTACCTTTGTTTTGTTCATTTTGGGAAGTAACCTTGCATTTTAGGAATATTCTACTTAATTTTGATTTCTATTAACGAAATAATCTCTTTATGGAAGAAAACATACGTTCGTTGTTGGCGCAGGAGTGTTTTTATTTTAGGACTTCCTTGAATTGGACGGTAGAGAGTGGGGTGACTTTAGACAAGTGTTTACTTGTAATGGTGGAGAGAGGGAAGGCTTCTGTTTTCGTAGGGGAAAATGAGTATACTTTGGAGCGGAACCAGATACTTTTCATGCGGCCTGAGTTACCGCTGAAGAAGTTGCGTTCCACGACGGATTTTTCAGTTTCGTTGATGGCTTTTCCGCCTTCTATGCTTCGGGACAGTACGGAACGTATGGAGCCTCGTTTTCTATTACTTTTGTTTACACAAGTGATTTGGGGGGTGGATACGGAAAACCGGAAACTGGTGGAGCATTTTCGGGAATTGTTTCGTTTTGCGGTTGCGGATTACGGCAGGGGATACACGCGTGAATTAGTACTGAGTTTAGTGAATGGTCTGGTGTATGGGGCTTACGAAATGTGTGGGGCTGCACGTCTGGAGAATTTGTCTTTGGACTCTTCCCGCTCCCGGGAGTTGTTCCGGAACTTTATGGAGTTACTTCATGAACATCTGACGCGTGAGCACGAAGTGCAGTTTTATGCCGGTAAACTTTGTATTTCATCCAAATATCTTACTCAGGTCTCGAAAGGGATGATCGGACGTACGCCCAAACAGATTATCGACGAAACCCTTATGCACGAGGCCATGAAGTTATTGGATAAAAACAATTCGAGCATACAGGATATCAGTGTCAGTCTCGGATTCCCTGACCAGTCTTATTTCGGACGTTTTTTCAAGCGTTTGAAACACATGTCGCCCCAGCAATACCGCTTGAGGTCGAAACGTTGACAGTCCTTTCAATATCTAAGAACTTTTGTGGACTGGAATTTTATAAGAAGCGTTCCATCGTCTTCGGAAAAGAAGGAGACGATGGAACGCTTATATTTGTAAGCCGGATATAGACCTCGTGCGAGGATTCAGGCTTTATGAATTCATGCTCATCAGGAACTCTTCGTTGTTCTTAGTCGGTTCAATCCGGTCTTTCAAGAACGTCATGGCTTCTATCGGGTTCATGTCCGCAAGAATCTTGCGCAGTACCCACATGCGATCCAGGGTCTGTTTGTCATGCAACAGGTCGTCGCGTCTTGTGCTTGAAGCTACGATGTTGACAGCCGGGAAGATACGCTTGTTGCTCAGCGAACGGTCGAGCTGGAGCTCCATATTTCCCGTACCCTTAAACTCCTCGAAGATGACTTCGTCCATTTTACTACCGGTGTCTATCAGTGCGGTGGCTATGATGGTCAGCGAACCGCCGTTTTCGATGTTACGGGCTGCTCCGAAGAAACGTTTCGGCTTGTGCAGTGCGTTGGCATCCACACCTCCGGAGAGAACCTTTCCGCTGGCGGGAGAAACCGTATTGTAAGCGCGTGCCAGTCGCGTGATGGAGTCGAGGAAGATGACCACGTCGTGTCCGCATTCTACCATTCTCTTGGCCTTTTCCAGTACGATGCCGGCTATCTTCACGTGGCGTTCCGCCGGTTCGTCGAACGTGGAGGCTATGACTTCGGCGTTGACGGTGCGTGCCATGTCCGTTACTTCTTCCGGACGTTCGTCAATCAACAGCATGATGAGGTACGCTTCCGGGTGGTTGGCGGCGATAGCGTTGGCAATATCCTTCATCAGGATGGTCTTACCCGTTTTAGGTTGTGCCACCAATAAGGCGCGTTGTCCTTTACCGATGGGGGCAAACAAGTCTACGATACGTGTAGAAAGATTGTCGTTATGTCCTTTACAAAGTTTGAACTTTTCGTCGGGGAAAAGCGGAGTGAGATGTTCGAAAGGCACTCGGTCTCTCACGTCGCTGGGAGCACAACCGTTGATTTTTGTCACTCGGATGAGCGGGAAATACTTTTCGCCGGGTTTCGGAGGACGTACGGGGCCTTCTACCACATCACCGGTTTTAAGGCCGAACAATTTGATTTGTGAAGTGCTTACGTAGATGTCGTCCGGAGAAGACAGATAATTATAGTCGCTGGAGCGCAGGAAGCCGTATCCGTCCTGCATGATTTCCAAAACTCCTTCGCCCGTCAGGATGTCTCCGAAATCGTATGTCGGTTCGGTGCCTTTAGGAAGTACTATTTCCTTTTCCGGGGCGTTTTCTGCCGCTTCGTACGAATAGGTATCGGGAAGTCCGTGAGATGTAATATCCGGTTGTTGGCTGGGGTAAGTCATATACGTTTCATCCATGGCCGGTTCTGTCGGGATGATGGGGATGTCTTCCACCACGACGAAATCATTTTCGTCTGCAGAGAAGAAATTTTCTGTAGAAGGTGCCACAGATTCTGTTTTTTCCGTGATTTCCGGAACCTCGGCTTCTGTCACATCGTCAATTGTTTCCGCGGACTGAGCCGGAATGTCCTGCAAGATTTCCAACGGAACGTCGGTGATAGGTTCGTCCATAACCGGAAGCTGCTTTGCTTTGTCCGACAAAACAGTGGCTTGTTCCTCTGCTAATTTTGCAGCAGCTTCCAATGCCGCTTTTTCGGCTTTTGATTTCCGTCCTCTCTTTTTGGGAGCCGGGGCGGAAAGAGCTTCTGCATTGTTTTCTATTGTATTGTCAGATATTTCTTTTTCCACGATGGCTTCCACCGGCAGGTCTGCCAATTCGGGACTGATTACGGGAGTTGTTTTTTCATTTTTCAGTTCCGTTGCCTCTTCTTTATTATCGCGGGCGGCTTCCTTTTTCTTCATATCGAAGTTCTCGCCGTTGCCTTGTGAGGCACTATATACGCGGTCGGTTTCTTTCTTGCTCACTCTGACGCGTTTGCGCGGTGTTTTCGTTGTAGTGGCTTTTTGTGAGGCGGACAATATGGACTCTTCGTCTATGATTTGATAGATCAGCCCCATACGGTCTCCTTCATTAGGTGAGGGGATTCCTAAATTCTTTGCTATGTCTATCAGTTCTTCCTGAGACATGGCTTCTAATTCACTTTTCTTATGCATATGTAAGTATGTGTTGTACTTTTCTTGTATTGTACAGAGTTTATCTGTAGAATAAAAGTAGGATTCTTTTGATTGGATTTTCTTTGTTGTGATTAAAGAAAGAATACTGTGTGATTACAGTCATCTTGCATTTTGTTGGTGCAAAAGTAATGAATAATTTCTAAAAAACACGCATCTTTCCCATTTTTTTTCACTGAAAACAGAAAGTTTTCCACTTTGAAGTTTCTTTTTGCGGGTTTCATAATTAATCGTTATATTCGCGGGCAATTTGTATGGATGGAATATGGCTTTAGTGAATCCTTATTTACAGGTAGACGGTTTGACCAAGCGTATAGGTGACCGCATGTTGTTCGAACATATTTCTTTCGGCATTGCCGAAGGGCAACGGGTAGGCTTGATTGCCAAGAACGGAACCGGTAAGTCGACTTTATTAAATATAATAGGAGGAAAAGACGGATATGACGAAGGAAACGTGGTGTTCCGCCGCGACTTGAATGTGGGCTATCTGGAACAGGCGCCTTCTTATCCGCCCGATTTGACGGTCATCGAGGCTTGTTTCAGCCATGGCAATGCCGTGACCAATTTGATACGGGAATATGAAAATTGTATGAATACGCCCGGAAACCCTCGTTTGGAAGAGATTCTCGACCGGATGGAGAGGGAAAAAGCCTGGGACTACGAGAACCGGGCGAAGCAAATTCTGTCGCAGTTGAAAATCCATTCTTTCAATCAGAAGATTTCCACGCTGTCGGGCGGGCAACTTAAACGGGTGGCCTTGGCCAATGTGCTGATTACCGAACCGGATTTGCTGATTCTGGACGAGCCGACCAATCATCTTGACCTGGAAATGATAGAGTGGCTTGAAGGTTATCTGAAACGTTCCAAGTTGAGTCTGCTGATGGTGACACACGACCGTTATTTTCTGGATCGGGTTTGTTCCGTCATATTGGAACTGGACGACTATACCGTATATACTTACAAAGGGAACTATAGCTATTATTTGCAGAAACGGCAGGAACGTATCGACGCATCGAATGCCGAGGTGGCGCGTGCCAACAACCTTTATCGTACGGAATTGGACTGGATGCGCCGCATGCCTTGCGCCCGAGGGCATAAGGCGCGTTATCGTGAGGAAGCGTTTTACGAACTGGAGAAAGTGGCAAAACGTAAAACGGTGGAACAGAGCGTGTCGTTGGAGGTGAAATCGTCTTATATCGGTAGCAAAATCTTCGAGGCCGACTACATTAGCAAAAGTTACGGACCGGATAAAGTCATCCTGAAAGATTTCTTTTATACTTTCTCGCGGTATGAGAAAATGGGTATCGTAGGGAATAACGGCACCGGCAAGTCTACCTTCATCAAGATTCTGCTGGGTTTGGTGAAGCCGGACAGCGGACGGGTCGTCGTGGGCGAGACGGTGAAGTTCGGGTATTATTCGCAAGACGGGATGGTTTTCGACGAACAAATGAAAGTCATCGACGCGGTGAGGAGCATTGCCGAATATATCGACCTTGGGGGAGGTCGGCATCTGTCGGCCATGCAATTTTTGCAGCATTTCATGTTTTCGCCCAAAGACCAGCAAAACTACGTGTATAAATTGAGCGGAGGAGAGCGCCGCCGCCTGTATCTTTGCACCGTGTTGATGCAGAATCCGAACTTCCTGGTGTTGGACGAGCCTACCAACGATTTGGACATTGTCACGTTGCAGGTATTGGAGGAATATTTGCGGAATTTCAAAGGTTGCGTGATTGTGGTGAGCCACGACCGTTATTTTATGGACAAGGTGGTGGATCATCTTTTGGTATTTCAGGGGCAGGGCGATGTGCGTGACTTTCCGGGCAACTACACGCAGTATCGGGAATGGCAGGAAGAAAAACAAAAGTTTGAGCGCGAACAACAAAAAGACCTGTCCTCGAAAACAAAAGAGCCGCCGGTGCAAAAGACTTCCCGTCCGGCTCATGGAGAACAAAAGCGTAAAATGACGTTTAAGGAACGTCGGGAGATGGAACTGTTGGAGCAAGATATCGCCTCACTCGAGTCGGAAAAGAAAAACATTGAGGAAGCTTTGTGTAGCGGGGCACTGTCTGTAGAAGAATTGACGGATAAGTCCAAGCGCCTGTCCCTCCTCAATGACGAACTGGACGAAAAGTCCATGCGTTGGTTGGAGTTGGCCGAGATTGAGGGGTAAAGATAAGGTGTGAAACAAGTGTCCGCTTTAGTTGCGGGACACTTGTTTCACACCTTTTATAGTTTTCAATTTCTTTTCCAACAGTTGCAGTTTACTTGTATCGTCGAGCATGACGGTCAGTGTGCCGGAGAATAGGCCGTCGTGGGAGTCGATGCTGATACTTCGTAATGAAATCTTCTCCTCCTTGCTGATGATGGACGTGATGTTGTTTACGATGCCCAAATCGTCGTTGCCGATGACCTTGAGCGTGATAGGGTATTGGCTGCCCCGCTTGCCGGCCCATCGGGCTTTGACGATACGGTATCCGAACCGCTTACGGAGTTCCTGTGCGTTAGGGCAGTCTTGGCGATGTATTTTAATGCCACCGTTCACTGTGACGAAGCCGAACACATCGTCCCCGTATATCGGTTGGCAACATTTGGCCAAAGAGAAATCCAGTCCCTTTAAGTTTTGGTCTATGACCAACACATCATCGTTCGTTTTAGCCTTGAGTTCGGCTTCCGACGGGATATTATAGTTCTCTGCACTGGGAGCCGGAGTGTGTTCTGCCAGCCCGGCCTCTATTTTTTGTTGTTCAGTGTATAAGTCGAGCACTTCGTTGACGTCCGTCGTTTCGTCGGCCAGACTTTTATAAAAGTCCGTCACGACTTTGAATCCGAGCTTTTTGATGACGTGCATCATGGTCGGCTCGTCGTATTCTATCTTTCGGTTTTTGAATTTGCGTTCCAATAACTCTTTGGCAAAAGCCCCTTGCTTGGCTTGCATTTCTTTGAGAGCCTGACGGATTTTGGCCCGTGCCTTTCCTGTTACGACGAAATTCAGCCAATCCTGTTTGGGCGACTGGTTGTTGGCGGTCAGGATTTCCACTTGGTCGCCGCTGTTCAGTTTTTGGCGGAGTGGGGCATTCTTTTCGTTGATTTTGGCACCGATACAATGGTCGCCCACATTGGTGTGGATGGTATAGGCAAAATCCAGTACAGTGGCACCTTTGGGAAACTTGAACAGGTCCCCCTTCGGGGTGAACACGAAAACTTCATCTTCATACAGATCCATTTTGAACTGGTCCATGAGCTGGAGGTCGTCGTTGTTCTCCAACGCGCTGCGTATGTTGTTGAGCCATTCGTCCACTCCGCTTTCTCCGCTTTTAATACCTTTGTATCTCCAATGCGCAGCCAATCCTCGTTCGGCTATTTCGTCCATTCGTTCGGTTCGGATTTGCACTTCCACCCATTTGTTCTCCGGCCCGAGGACCGTGATATGCAAGCTTTCGTAACCGTTGCTTTTGGGGATGGACAACCAATCCCTCAACCGTTTGGGGTTGGGTTGATACATGTCTGTGATGATGGAATAAACCTGCCAGCATTCCATCTTTTCTTTTTCGAGGGCGGAATCCAGAATGATGCGGATGGCAAACAAGTCGTAAATGCCTTCCACTCCGCAATGCTGCTTCTTCATCTTCTGCCAGATGGAGTGTATGCTTTTGGTACGCCCTTTCATGTGGAATTTCAGACCGGCCTTCTTCAACTTTTCGTCGATAGGTCGGATGAACTTTTCGATATATTCGTCACGTGATTTTTTAGTGGCGTTCAGTTTTTCTTTAATTAAATAGTAGGCATCGTGCTCCAGGTATTTCAGCGACAAGTCTTCCAGTTCGCTTTTCAGGCGGTATAACCCCAATTTGTGAGCCAACGGGGCGTATAAGTAAGCAGCCTCTTCCGACACCTTGCGCCGGGCTTCCTCGTTTTCCGTGTCTTTGATTTTGCGCATGATGTTCACGCGGTTGGCTATCATAATGAGAACCACACGCATGTCTTCGGCAAAAGAGAGCAATAAGCTTCTGAAGTTCTCGCTTTCTACGCTTGGATTCTTCTCATACAGTTCCAAAATGCGGTTCAGGCCCTTGATGATACCGGCCACATCCACCCCGAATTCTCTTTCCACATCTTCCGGCGTGCAGTAGCCGCAACGTACGCAAGTATGTACCATGATACCAAGAATGGCTCCGCGCGTCAGTCCGATTTCAGAGGCTACGATTAAGGCTGTTTCCATGTCATTGAGGATAGGGTTCATGCCGAACACGTTCCTTTGAATAAGGTTACGGCGCACCGCCTCAAGCAAATAAGTTTTCAACTTTTTGCAGTCATCAGGATGAAGTATATTGCCGGAAAGTTTGAGAAGCTCCCTATATAGCTGTGCAAGTCGCACTTTTTCTTGTGCGGAGAAAAAAGTATTCTGTTCCATAATCCGCTATTTTTCTTCAAAGGTAGTACTTTTTTGCTGAAACGTTTACCCGTTTGCTTAAAAAAGCCTATATTTGAATGTTTTTTAGGGAAGGTTTAAAACGATTATATAATATGTTGACAGCAGAAGACAAGGTCTTATTGGCCGGAAAGGGGATTACGGAAGAGCAAATAGAGGCTCAGTTGCAGATTTTTAAGAAAGGATTTCCATTTTTGAAGTTGAAAGCGGCCGCTTCGTTGGCTCATGGTATTTTGGCTCCTTCGGCAGAAGAATGCAGGCATTATGAGGAAGTGTGGAAGGCTTATAAGGAAGAAGGAAAAGCGATAAGCAAGTTTGTTCCGGCTTCGGGCGCGGCCAGCCGTATGTTTAAAAATATGTTTGAATTTCTGGATGCGGAATACGATGTGCCGACCACTGATTTCGAAAAAACTTTTTTTGCGGCGATTCGTGATTTTGCATTCTACGATGAATTGGATGCGGTTTGCATGAAAAATGAAGGTCGCGGGCTTGACGGTTTGGTGGCATCCCTGTCTCTTATACACATCTGACGCTGCCG
>ENA-OYXV01001696-OYXV01001696.1-human-gut-metagenome-genome-assembly--contig:-NODE-1696-length-11666-cov-4.214280_pt1 | contig 11666 bp, 14 predicted proteins | sample MGYA00244846_ERZ653424 | MGnify/ENA primary metagenome ERZ653424 (study PRJEB26926, sample SAMN06165108) | human gut metagenome | biome: ENVO:00009003; feature: ENVO:2100002; material: ENVO:00002003...
TCGTCGGCAGCGTCAGATGTGTATAAGAGACAGGTGTGGAGCCAGCTGGCAGGTTCTTTACTTCTCCTGTAGGTGTAAAGCAGTAAACACTGTCTGAAAACAAGTCCAGATCACTCTTTAAGAGGTTCATGAATTCCTTATTATCAGACATATCCCGCTGCCATTCCAGGATCTGACGCAGCCAGGTCAGCTTCTCTTCCTCGGAAACATCTGCCTTTTTACCATCAGATGCTTCCTTATATTTCCAATGGGCAGCAATACCATATTCTGCTGCCTTGTGCATTTCAAAGGTACGGATCTGTATTTCGAAAGGCTGTCCATTGGAACCGATCAGTGTGGTATGCAATGACTGATACATATTTTCCTTTGGCATGGCAATATAATCCTTGAAACGTCCTGGAATGGGTTTATACATCTCATGGATCACACCAAGCGCCGCATAGCAGTCCTTTACCGTATCTACAATGATCCTGACAGCAAACAGGTCATAGATCTGGTCAATTGTCTTGTTCTGATTCTTCATTTTTTTGTAGATGCTGAAAAAGTGCTTGACTCTTCCATCAATCTGCGCCTTAATTCCAGCATTCTTTATATGCTCACTGACTTCGTCAACAATGCTTTGGATATATTTCTCCCGGACACTCTTTCTGACTGCGATCTTGTCTACCAGGTCATAATATGCCTCCGGCTCCAGATATTTCAGAGAAAGGTCATCCAGCTCTACCTTGATTTTGGAAATACCGAGTCTCTGTGCAATGGGTGCGTAAATTTCCAGCGTTTCTCTGGCAATCCTCTGCTGGCTCTCCGGCTTCTGATACTGAAGTGTCCGCATATTGTGAAGACGGTCTGCCAGCTTGATCAGGATCACACGGATATCCTTGGCCATGGCAAGAAACATCTTCCGGAGGTTCTCTGCCTGCATCTCCAGACGATCCGGTTTGTCTCCGTCCCGCATGAACTGCAGCTTCTGCAGCTTGGTCACACCATCTACAAGAAGTGCCACCTCATCTCCGAACTGCTCCCGGATCTCATCCTCTGTCATAACAGTGTCTTCTACCACATCATGTAAAAGACCGGCCGCAATGGTTTCCTTGTCCATCTCGAGATCCGCCAGTATGATTGCCACATACAGGGGATGAATGATATAAGGCTCACCGGACTTTCTGAGCTGATCCTTATGTGCCTCGGAAGCTACCTTATACGCCTTTTCGATCAGTGAAATATCATCCGAAGGGTGATATTTTTTTACACGGAGGATCAGATCCTCATAAAGCTGCTCCGGGCTTTGATATTGTATGGACTCTATTCTGCCGTCATCCAGCACAAGTTCCTTTTTCTCTGACATACACGCACACCTCTGTCGCTCTGTATTCCCTTTTTAGCATATTCTTAATTATTATATATTTTTTCTGTTCTGACGTCAATTGCCCGATAGACAGGAGGAACGTAAAAAAGCGGATCATCCATTTGGACAATCCGCTCTTTGTAAACTCGCAAATCCGTGCTGACGCACTTGTTACATCATTCCGCCCATTCCGGCTCCGCCTGCAGGCATTGCAGGAGTTTCTTCCTTAATGTTCGCAACAACTGATTCTGTTGTCAGTAAGGTAGATGCTACGCTGTTTGCATTCTGCAGTGCGCTTCTTGTAACCTTGGCAGGATCAAGAATACCAGCACTTACCATATCTACATACTCTTCCTTCAGAGCATCAAATCCAACACCAACCTCGGACTCTCTTACCTTGTTGATGATAACGCTTCCTTCCAGACCGGCATTTGCTGCGATGTGGAACAGAGGAGCTTCCAGTGCCTTCAGAACGATCTGTGCACCTGTCTTCTCATCACCTTCCAATGTATCAGCCAGTTTTGCAACTTCCTTGGATGCGTGGATATAAGCAGAACCACCACCACAGATGATACCTTCTTCTACAGCTGCTCTTGTTGCTGCCAGTGCATCCTCAAGACGAAGCTTAGCTTCCTTCATTTCTGTTTCAGTAGCAGCACCTACACGGATAACAGCTACGCCGCCTGCCAGCTTGGCAAGTCTTTCCTGTAATTTCTCTCTGTCGAAATCAGATGTGGTCTCTTCGATCTGACCCTTGATCTGATTGATTCTTGCTGCGATTGCTTCCTTATCGCCTTCACCGTCAACGATAACAGTATTCTCTTTCTGAACCTTAACAGATTTTGCACGGCCAAGCTGATCCATCGTAGTATCCTTCAGTTCAAGACCAAGCTCGGAGCTGATTACCTGACCACCTGTAAGGATTGCGATATCCTCCAGCATAGCTTTTCTTCTGTCGCCATATCCGGGAGCCTTGACAGCTACTACATTGAAAGTACCACGCAGCTTGTTAACGATCAGAGTTGTCAATGCTTCACCCTCTACGTCCTCAGCAATGATCAGCAGCTTTGCACCTGACTGAACGATCTGCTCCAGTAAAGGAAGGATCTCCTGAATATTGGAAATCTTCTTATCTGTGATCAGGATGTAAGGATTGTCAAGAACTGCTTCCATCTTATCCATATCTGTTGCCATATATGCGGAAATATATCCTCTGTCGAACTGCATACCTTCTACAAGGTCGAGCTCTGTCTGCATGGTCTTGCTTTCCTCGATTGTGATAACACCATCTCCGGAAACCTTTTCCATAGCATCTGCTACGAGCTGTCCTACTGTCTCATCACCAGCAGAAATAGCTGCTACTCTTGCGATATGCTCTTTTCCGTTTACCTTGGAGCTCATCTTCCTGATTGCCTCTACAGCAGTCTCAGTGGCCTTCTTCATACCTTTTCTTAAGATGATCGGGTTAGCGCCTGCTGCCAGGTTCTTCATTCCGGCGTTTACCATAGCCTGTGCCAGAACAGTTGCTGTTGTAGTACCATCACCTGCTACGTCATTGGTCTTGGTTGCTACTTCCTTAACAAGCTGTGCACCCATGTTCTCGAATGCATCTTCCAGCTCGATTTCCTTTGCAATGGTAACACCATCATTGGTAATTAACGGAGCACCAAAGGACTTGTCAAGAACAACGTTTCTTCCTTTCGGTCCAAGGGTTACTCTTACTGTATCTGCTAACTGATTTACGCCTGCTTCCAGAGCGGCACGTGCTTCTGCACCATATTTGATTTCCTTTGCCATAATATATCGGCCTCCTTTAACTTTTTCTTTTTTCAATAAGATTACTGGATCACTGCAAGAATATCATTTTGCTTTACGATGATATATTCATCCTCATCAAGCTTTACTTCTGTTCCTGCATATTTGGAATAGATAACCTGATCTCCAACCTTAACTTCCATCTTAACTTCATTGCCTTCAACTACTCCGCCAGGACCTACGGCAATAACCTCAGCCGTTACCGGTTTCTCCTGTGCTTTTGCTGCAAGAATGATTCCGGATTTGGTAGTTTCTTCTGCCACTAACTGCTTTAAAACAACTCTGTCTCCTAAAGGTACTAATTTCATATGAACTGCCTCCTTAAATTATGTTAACTCAATCACTTTCTTTGTTCTGTTAGCACTCATTTAATCTGAGTGCTAATCACTAAAACCTATATTAATTTTATATGCCTCTGTTTGCAAACAGTATTACAGTTCGTTTTTAATGTCTTTTCTCTTATTATCTCGTTTTTTCTCCTCTTTTCTTTCATTTTCTTATTTTCGTGTCACAGAAATGATTTAATAAATAGTTTATAATTTCCTCTGTCTGAATGCTGTATTCCCCATGCTTAAGCTGCAAAGTGCATCATACTGTCCGTACATTTTCTGTACCTCATTCTCCAGAATATAATAATGCCTGACGTAGGGAATGAGCAGGATCAGCAGGGCTCCCGAAAGCAGGATCGGAAAAAGCTCCCCGGAAACCACAGTCAGCAAAATTGCCAGCATTTCCAGCAGGGCAAACGTAACTGTCACGATCAGATGTACCAGCCTTTCATGCTGAAAAAGGGAAATCTGCACCAGATGTTCCTTCTTTATCCGGCTGATCTCCTCCTCTGTAACATTCTGCTCCTTCGAGAGCCTCAGAAGTTCCTCGTCCATAAACTTACGGTACTGCAAAATTCTCTGTTCCATTCTAATGATCCTTTCTGCCTGTCCTGTCCACCCAAGCTTTCTGCACAGCAGAACCGTCTGCGCATCTCTGCCGCTCAGCAGTCCCACTGACATTCCTTCATATCCACATGATTCCTGTCCTTAAAGGTAACTCCTTCCTCCAGAAGCCGTTCCCTCTGCGCTGTAAAATGAGGTGCCAGCCTGCCCGCATGGTTCACCACCCGGTGGCAGGGATACTCTCCATAATAATCAGAAATGCTCAACACCTTTCCCACCAGTCTTGCGTTCCGGTCCTTACCGATCAGCCGGGCGATCTGTCCGTAGGATGCTACCTTTCCTGCCGGAATTTCCTCTACTGCAGAAAGAATCTCATAGATCAGATCTTCATTTAAAGTTGTCATATCCCTCTCCTATCCGCTTCTGTTTTCCTGTATGTATAACAACAGAAAAACGGTATGGCCCCTGCCATACCGTATCCCATATCCTTTCAGAAATGCTTCCTGATATCTGCTTTACTCAGCCTGCTTCAGCCCTTTTCTGAGGCGTTCCTGATATCCCTTTGCATTCTTCACTTCAAATTTGTTATTGAACATTTCGTACTCTGCATCAGAAAGTCTGTCTTCCAGCCTTTCTTCAATATTCGTCTTGATCACATACCCGATCGCTACTGAAGGTGCCAGGATCCTGTCCTCATAGGTATCACAGGCTCTCTGCACTGCTTCCATATATGATTCGGCCTCTTCCTCGGTTGCCATGGGGATAAGTACCCCGAAAGCATCTCCGTCAATCCTTCCGATTATGTAATCCGGACCTGCCTGATTCTTCAGGATCGCCGCCACAGTCTGGATCAGTCTGTCACTTTCCTCATCTCCAAAGTGGTCATTGACAAATTTCCAGTCATTGATGTTCACATTCAGCACGGCGATCGGTACTGCCTCCGACCGGTCAATTGCTTCCATTCTGGTGAGAAAATAATTTCTGTGGTAAACACCTGTCAGCGGATCATCCGTTTCATTCTGGCTGATCTGGCGGCGTCTTTCCTTCAGAAGCCGCTCAAGCTCCTCAAGATAAATACTGGTCTCCCTGCGTTTGTAGGCCTCCTCGCCAAGCTCCTCCAGAAGAGCAACGGTTCTGTCTATCATATCAGAAATCTGTCCACTGTTTTCTGCAGACACGATTTCTTTAATATAAAGATGTCCGATCGTACGGTTCTGTACCCTGATCTTCCGCCCGGGATCATTGACAACATCCGGATAAAACCCCAAAAAGCTGTCCCCGATCACGATCTCCTTTTCTCCGTGTCTTGCCGTCAGAAGGATATTGATCTCCAGCACATCTGCAAGACTCTGCAGATACTCCCTGACGGTATCCATATCATATAAATGGGAAAATGAATAATTCTTGATATTCTCCCTGATCCTTCTGTCATAAGGTATTGAATGATATCCCATAAGCTGTTCTCTCCCGTAAATCTAATCCCTTTCGTCAAGTATACCGTTTTTGAGATATTTTATCAAGCAATTCTCCAATGAATTTTATGTCCTGCTGACTGATATATCCTACCTTATGATAGGAAAAAGCATTCTCACCCTGACGCACCTCATAACCTCTGTACATTACATCATAAAAACCATAAAAAACAGCCGCTGTGTCTGTAAGGATCTCATTTTCCCAGCTGTCCTTCCTCCTGACCCCACGATAATACAGCTTCAGGTGCGTGGCCTCGTGAGCCAGTACAGCAACAAGTGTATCCACCTGATAGGTCTTCTGGATCTCCAGCCTGATCGTGGTAAAGGCAAGATCTGTTTCGATCTCACCTGCCCGGTCTGTCACCGGTGTATGCTGGATCACCAGCTTAATATAGCTGCCGTCCATGCCAAGATGCTCACAGATATCACACAAAAGCTCCTTCAATGCTTCTTCATCTTCTCTATCCTGCTGTAGGCTTTGGAGCAGCTCCTTTGGCGGTGTATAGGGTGCAAACGGCTCCTTTTCCTTCTTCACAAGCTGATCCACACAGCTTTCCAAAAGCTCATGGGGCACCTGCTTAAAAGCCGCCTTCGGAACCGGTGCCTGCTTCATGATAAAGCGTTTAACCACAAAATAAATAAAGCCAAATATTGTCAGTACCCGACAGATATTGCTGAATGTCAGATACGGAAGTAACTCATTCAGTCTGTTCACTCCTACTTTCCTCTTTTCCTGCGGCTGTCATAAGTTACATTTTCAGAAAGATTACAATACTCCCCGGTTCTTGTATAAGAATCCGTCAGATGACTGGTATGGAGCATTCTGCCAAGAGCTTCATCCTCCCATGGCTTCCATTCCTTATCCTTCTTTTCCTTTCCATCCTCTGAATGCCCCGGCATGCCGCCCTCTCCAGCCATTTTCCCATCGGCAGGACTGTCTGGCATTTCTTTCTGCCTGCCAAGTATCTTTTGGATCTTCTGTGGGAATTCCCGGACCGGCTCTGTTATATGCTCTTTCACAAAATTCTGGAATGCCGCTTTTATATTCTGGAAAGCAGCCATAAGATGGAGAGACTGCCCTCCTGTCTCCGCTGTCTGTCCCTCATCTCCAAGAGAATTCCAGAACTCCTTAAGGATCCCTGTGTGGGTATTTTCCCCGGGAGTTTCCTTTTCAACTGTATGAGTGATCTGACAGGTATCCCCGTCCCTTGAATATGTGGATTCCCTCTTCCGGTAAACTGTGTTTTCTGTATTGGCTCCGTCCGGCTTGGTTCTGTCTGCCTGGCTGTCATTTTCCTTTGCTGCTTCCTTATTTTTATAAAGATAGTTATCCTGATAACCCTTTCCGGAAAACCCGGTATAATCATTACGGATCCTCATAAGACCACCTCCCGTCATGTACCTCTTTTCTGCCTTTTCTACTTGAATATTAGCACAGAAAGCATGTCCCTGTCACCTGAAACATGACTGCTTTCCCTCGTCTTCTCTTTGTAATCTTTGCAATATCTTAACACCTGAAAATTGCCAGTGCCCTGTAATCGGAGTATAATATCCCTATGGGAAAATTACTGATGATGAAAAGCAGAAAACTATTAAAAAATATTCTGATCACACTGGGACTGACGGCACTGGCCACAAGCATTGCTTTCTGGTTCTTTCACCATGTACCCGAAAATCCAGCCAATATTGCCCTTGTTTACATCACGGCTCTGGTTCTGATAGCACGCTTTACAGATGGTTATCTCTACGGTGTACTGGCATCCCTTGCCGGGGTTATCTTTGTAAACTATCTGTTCACCTATCCTTATTTTGAGCTGAACTTTACACTGACCGGTTATCCCGTTACCTTTTTATTCATGCTGATCATTTCCATAACGATCAGTGCCATGACGTCCCAGATCAAAGATCAGAGCCGGATTCTTGTGGAACGCGAAAAGCTGCTTATGGATGCCGAAAAGGAAAAAATGCGGGCCAATCTGCTGCGCAGCGTATCCCATGATCTGCGCACACCTCTTACCGGCATTATCGGAAACAGCTCCACCTACATAGAAAACTATGATACCCTTTCTGAAGAAGAAAAGCTGAAGCTAGTAAGCCACATCAATGATGACTCCAACTGGCTCCTTAATATGGTAGAAAACCTCCTGTCCGTTACCAGGATCGATGAACGCTCCATGAAGATTGCTACTTCCCTGGAATCGGTAGAGGAGGTCTGTGCGGAGGCGATCCGCAGGCTGAAAAAGCGACTGCCCTCTGCTGATATCCATGTCAGCGTCCCGGAGGAATATCTGCTGATCCCCATGGATGCCATGCTGATCGAGCAGGTCATCATTAATCTTCTTGAAAATGCAGTTGTCCACTCAAAAAGCACTCTGCCCATAGAACTGACCGTCACAGATGACGGTTCCCTTGTTACCTTTCGTGTCAGGGATTATGGTATTGGTATTCCACCAGAACGTCTGGACACTATTTTTAACGGTTCACCCTATACCCCTGAAAATCAGGGAGATACCTACCGTGGTATGGGAATCGGTCTTTCCATCTGCAAGACGATCATAACTGCCCACAGCGGCACAATCAGTGTATGCAACAATGAAAACGGCTGCACCTTTACCTTTACCCTTCCCAAGGAAAGAACAGAAAACGAGTAAAAGAATTTTATGAGAAAGGATTTTTCAAAATGACACTGAAATCATCAATTCTTCTGATTGAAGATGAAGAGAATATCCGTTCCTTTATTGCCACTACACTGAAAAATCAGGGATATAAGATCACTACTGCTTCTACCGGCAGGGAAGGACTGCATCTGTCCGCCTCCCTCTGTCCTGATATTATCCTGTTAGATCTCGGGCTCCCGGATCTTGACGGCATGGATGTGATAAAACAGCTCCGCGACTGGGGATCCACTCCTATCATCGTGATCTCTGCCAGAAGCCATGAGCAGGAAAAGGCCAAAGCTCTTGACCTTGGTGCTGATGACTATATCACCAAGCCCTTTGGCACAGTCGAGCTCCTTGCCAGGATCCGCACCTCCCTGCGTCACAGCAGCCAGTCTGGCTCTGACAGCACAATCCATACACCTGTTTACCATCATGGAAACCTGACTCTCGACTTTGAAAAGCATCTTGTCACCCTGAACGGGGAAATGGTACACCTGACCCAGATTGAATTCAAGCTGCTCGGACTCCTTGCCATGAACAGCGGTAAGGTTCTTACCTATTCCTATATCATGGAAAAGATCTGGGGTCCCTACATAGACAATAATAACCAGATTCTCCGGGTAAACATGGCAAATATCCGTCGTAAGATAGAAGAAAATCCTGCTGCCCCGGAGCATGTCTTTACAGAGATTGGCATTGGATACAGAATGGCAGAGTGTGATTAACTCTCTGCCACATACTGTAAATAAAATGATTATCTAAAAAGCTCCATACACAGGCTCATGTGGATTCAGACCTTTTGACCCTGGCATCGTAATGTGCTATGATATAAATTGCATGGAATCATGCAGAAAGGTATGGAAACCATCATGTTAAAACAAGTTGCTATTTTTGCTGAAAATAAAAAAGGAACCTTTCAGGACATCACCCAGATCCTTCAGAATGCCAATATCAATATTCTTGGCTCTGTTACTAACGACGGACCGGAATACGGGATCATGCGGCTGATCGTATCCGACACGGAAAAGGCTCTCGCCTCCCTGAAAGAGGGTGGCTATCTCTGCCGTTCCAATGATGTTATTGGCGTAGAGCTGGAAGATAAAGTAGGTAATCTGAACCAGCTTCTTCTTTCTCTGGAGGCTGGTAATATCAATGTTGACTACATTTATCTGTGCTTTAACAGAGATACCGGCAAGCCTGTCCTGATCCTTCATACCAATGAGATCTTCGAGGTTGAAGAATATCTGAAGGGCAAAGGCTTCATACTTGCTTAAAGTAGAGCTGTACCAAAATATACGACGCAGCAAATTAATCCCAGATGAATCTGTGACTTCTCTGTCAGGTGTTCATCTGGGATTTTATTTTTCTTTCCGTCTGCTATAATTTTGAAAGTATGCTTTCTGCCTCTTCTCTGATCTGCGGAAAATTCTTTGGAAAATCCTGCCCGCTTCTATGCTCTCCAATCATTTTCTCCATCCAGACCATGTGATACCATCTGTCGAATTTGTATCCACAGTTATGAAATTCTCCGACCATGTCATACCCCAGATGTCTGTGAAATTCCACACTGTTTTTAGTCAGATACTCATCCTCTTCCTCCGGATAGGCAATACAGGCATTCAGATTCAGGATTCCCTGCAGCTTCAGCACCTTCTCCAGTGCATGGTGCAGTTTCCCGCCAATTCCCATTTTCCTGCAGCTCTGATCCACGTAAATAGATGTTTCCACACTCCAGTCATAGGCCTCCCTGTCGTGAAAGACACCTACATAGGCATACCCTGCAATCTGACCGTCTACTTCTGCTGCCAGATAGGGGTATTTCTCCAGCACATGGCAGATCCTTTCCCGGAATTCCAAAAGAGAAGGAACCTCATACTCAAAAGTGATCGCAGTATGTTCTACATAAGGTGCATAAATGGCAAGCAGCTTCTCTGCATCCTCTGGCGAGGCTATCCGGATGTTTACCTTTTTTTCTTCCATAATATTGTCTCCTCCATCCGTTTTCATCCGTTTTTTCCAATATGCACCTGTATTTTCTGTCTGTCAACAAGGATTTCTGTGCCAGGTCATCTGGTTCTAGCTCAGACACCCGTCAACAATATGCACGATCCGCTGGGCACTTTTGGCTACATTCAGATCGTGAGTGATCATCACGACTATATTTCCTTTTTGAGACAGAAGTTTGCATCCCTGAACACACCGGTTCAGATCAAAACCGTCAGAGGAATCGGTTATCGTCTGGAGGTCTCAAAATGATCCAAAAATTACAGCGTCGCTTTATCCTGATCACCATGGTCAGTGTCATTTCCATTTTTATATTGATCCTGGCAGTTCTCAATATTTCTGTCAGCTATTCTGCCATGTAGCATGGCTATGCCACCCTCCAGGACTATGCCATGCGGGATACAGCAGACGGCATAAAAGCTCTGGATACTCCAGACAATATCCAAATATCAAATCCACCAAAAAATCCTGTCCCTCATACAGAGGGACACTTCCCGGCTCCTGACAGGAACTGGTTTGATGACATGCGCGTTCTCTATGTTGCCTATGATTCTAAAGGAAATATCGAGGCCTTTTCTGCCGGCGGCAATCCGGATATGACAGAGGACGACCTGCTGTCCATGGCCTCCAGTGTATTACAGCAGTCTAAAGAAAAAGGGCGGCTTGGCTCCTACCTCTATCTGCTTTCCGAGACAGAAGATGGCACCTGCCTATACTTCCTTGACTATGGCATGGAAAAATCCATGTCTCTGCGGCTGCTGCGGATCTGCCTTTATGTTGGACTCCTTGGCATTGTCCTGATCTTTATTCCGGTCTTTTTCCTGTCCAGATGGACCACCAAGCCTGTGCAGACCGCCTTTGACAAGCAGAAGCAGTTTATTGCCGATGCTTCCCATGGATCTGAGCAGCACCGTAAAAAATGCCGCCCTCTCCTTTGAAAGTCTGGCCTTCGAATACGAAAAGCAGTTTACCATGGAAATTCAGGATGGTCTTACCATGAACGGTAATGAAGGAAACATCAGACAGCTTGTCACGATCCTTCTTGACAATGCCTTCAAATATTCAGGCGAACACAGCACAGTAAGTATCTCTCTCTCTTCCCATGGAGACAAAAAAATACTTCTGGTCCGCAATACAGGAAATGGAATCCCTGCAGAGGACCAGAAGCATATTTTCGAACGTTTCTACAGAAGTGAAGCCTCCCGGAACCGGAAATACGGCGGCTACGGCCTTGGCCTTGCCATTGCAAGCTCTATTGTCACCGTCCACAAAGGACAGCTTACCGTAAAGAGTGATGAAGCTACCTATACTGCCTTCACAGCCACGTTTTTGTGAAGGCAGGCTGTTACCTTGTCAAAATGATCAAGTACATACTGTCCAATGATCGAATCATACATTTTGCCAAGATTTTTCTCTATTTCCTGATAACAGACATCGAATCCCAGCGCCTTCCGATATCTGCGGTTCGATGTCATGG
>ENA-OYXV01001703-OYXV01001703.1-human-gut-metagenome-genome-assembly--contig:-NODE-1703-length-11612-cov-11.207493_pt1 | contig 11612 bp, 6 predicted proteins | sample MGYA00244846_ERZ653424 | MGnify/ENA primary metagenome ERZ653424 (study PRJEB26926, sample SAMN06165108) | human gut metagenome | biome: ENVO:00009003; feature: ENVO:2100002; material: ENVO:00002003...
TACAGGCGGTACATTACAAACCGCTACAAGAGGTACATTTATCCCGCTATAATCAAGTCTTGTCAGTCGGTCAATTTCACTTGTACTTAGCATCCCTTTGGATCGATTACTTCCATCTTCTGCGATTGCAACAGAATTAAGAAAGACGAACTCAATTCCCTGAAAGGTTAGTTCATGCTGAAAACAAATCTTGTGGTGCTGTACATCCACCAGATTATGATAATTATCATGATTCCCATTTGTAACGAATATGGGGAAGGGGAGACTTGATAAGAGCATATCCGCCAACTCGTATGACTCCTTGCTTCCATCATTTGAGATATCTCCTGTAACAACACACAAATCTATCGGTTTCTCGATGGATTGTATCTTTCTAATCGCACGCTGTAGATTCTCATACGGATTAACACCGTATATCACGGTTTCGGAGTTAGAGCACAAATGCAAATCAGAAAGATGAAGGAGCCTCATAAGCTAAGCTAAGGTCATTATCGAATCGGCCATATGGGCGACTGTTTCGTCATGCGTTATAAGCATAGTCGATCGAGACTGCATCAAGTCTGCAATTACATCCATTATTGATGCTGCTGTTTTGGGATCTAATGATGCCGTGGCTTCGTCCAGGATGAGAATCGGAGCATTCTTGAGGAATGCACGCGCCAAGGCAATCTGCTGTTTCTGACCGCCTGAGAGCCGAGATCCTCTATCACCGACTACTGTGTCATAGCCATCAGGCAAGGACGTTATGAAATCATGAATTCCCGCTTTCCTAGCTGCTTCTTCGACATCCTTGACTGGGGCATTATCGGCCCCTAAAGCTATATTGTTGAAGATTGTATCGTTAAACATGACGGCATCTTGAGGGACGAATCCGATGAGTTCCCTAATCGAAGCGGCCGAGGCTGTTGAGATATCTTTTCCATAAATCCTGATAGAACCCTTCTGTGGTTTAAACAGCTTGATGGCAAGTTCGGCCGCTGTTGTTTTTCCTACACCTACGCTACCAACAATCGCGATGCTGCTTCCTTGCTCCAGAACGAATGATAAATCATCAAGCACCGGAGCGTCATCTTCGTAAGAATACGAGACATGTGAAAACTCTATGGCGGGAACATCCGGCTTGACTTCAACTGACACCGATCCATTCTGGTCACCGGTATTCTGGCCATCCGTCATATTCAAGACCTTGTTGATTCTCTCCAATGATGCGACTTGCTTTCTAATGCTATAGGATGCTTTTGCAATACCCCTGACTGGAGCAATGATGGAGTGGAATATCAACAGAAAATAGACGAATTCTGCACCGGATAAACGTGTTCCTCCAGAGAGGATACTGTTTCCTCCAAACCACAGAAGTAAGGCTAGAACGGTTGAGACCGTAAAACGGGTAACGGGTGATGATAAAGCAAGAACCCTGTTCAACTTTCTGAATGTACGCCGGTTCTCCTCGTTGATCTCAGTAAAGCGTTCTGAAGCTTTCTTTTCGGCATTGAATGAGCGAATAACCGTGAGGCCACCGATCGTTTCCTCGTATTGGGATAGAATTGTGCCTCTTTCGCTTTGACCCTTATGGGCGAGTCTCTTCAATGACCGGCCAATGACGATGACTATCAAGGCGCAGAGCATCAAAAGGGCAAGCGCAAAGAGAGTCAGCTTAGGGGATATTGTAAAGAGAGTTATGAGGTAGATGATAACAGGGATTGGGTGTTCTATCAACAGATCCAGCGTGTTGTTTACGCACCACTCGACCTCCAGCACGTCATTGGTCGTTCTGGACACAAGATCACCCTGGTTATCCTTACTCATCAGGCTTGCCGGGAAGTCAAGAATCTTGTCATACAGTTCTTTCCGAAGATCCCTCAAAATTCCTACTCTCATGGGAATCCTGAAGAATTCTGCGAGGAACGAGCAGCCATTACTCAGAAGAGAAGTTATGATGATGAACAGGGCAATAATCATCAGCCCGTATCCGGTTCCATGTTCAATGGATGCGCCCTGTAGGTAATAAAGAGTATTATTCTTTATGAAATCGAAAATGTCTTGAAAGGAGGAGCTCGCCGGGCTGTTCATTATCTGTATCGATTCCTCAGATATGCCGAATAGCATATTGATAATTGGAATAACAGCTGAAAACCCTACAATGCTGAATATTGAACTCAACGCCATGAAAAGGATATTAAGGCCGATGCTTCCCTTGTATCTCGGAAAAAACCGACCTATCAGTCCCAGATAATTCATGCCGCCCTTCTTTGCCATGCTGTTCAGAATTTCAACTGAAGCTGTATGCTCCACATACGTCCCAGTGAGTAGAACATGTAAACATCATCTGGATTCACTTCCTTCGTGGCAGTTGAGACATTGGAAGGATTCCAGGCTTTCTCAATATAATGACTGTCAAGAATGTTGTTCACTTGCCCTGACAGAGAGGCATCCATCCCCGCAATTTTGAATGAGTAACTGGCCCTGGCATCAAGAGACCCACCGGCAGGTGCTTTCCATGGTTCGCTTACGTAGACTTCCTTACCTACGGACAGGTTGCTGCCAGAAAGGGAGTAATAGGCGTAATTCCGGTCGAAATACGTGTATCCGCCGCCAATCTTAAACCCTTTAAAGGGCTTGAATAAAGCATCGAATGAAGCGGTAGTCTGCGCAGAACCGCCGACATGGATGCCCTTCATATTAATAAGTGCCCATGCATGATCTTCGGCACCAGGTGTGGTAACACCACCGTCCATGTTGATAGCCTGGCCGGATAAGTTATAAGCGTAGCCCTTAACATTGTCGCTATCCCATCTCCAGTCACCAATCGAGAGCATTCCGGAAATCTCCACCCAACGGAAAGGACGAGTGGTTAGTTCTACCTCCACGCCTAGATGTCGAGAGTTCACGCCCGTCATGTTCAAATAATACTGGCCGTTCAACTTTCCTCTCTTGGCCATAGCCTTATCAAGCCATTCAATGAAGTAGCCATTGACGGCCAGGTCAACATACTCATTGTGGAAGCCATAACCCAATTCTGCGGAAGCGGCCTTCTCATTTGCGACACGTTCATTGATTTTATGGGAAGATGTCGCTGACATAAAGACGCCACCTTTGAATTTCGGTGCCCTGGAGACATATCCCACGTTGGCATAGATATTATGATTCTCGTTGATGTTGTAGTTGGCACCGGCTTTAATGTTTCCACCCCAGAATGTTGCAATGTCTGATTTGGCTTTATCCACAGAGTAATAGAACCGGTCGTATCTCCAGAACTGTGAGTTACTGAGGGCTCCTGCAACGAATGCGCTAAAACTATTCCCTACATATTCAAGCTGTGCAAATGTGCCTTCCTGAACAATGTGGGAATCATAATCACGATAGAGGATATCTCCAATCCCAAGATGGACTTGTTTCCACGAATCTGTTGCAATCGGGTTGTTGTCACTAGATACATCACCACGGCCCGGATCAATATAATAAGTGCCCCCAAGCAAGTCATCCAATGTGTTCTGATGAAGGGCCTTATACGAGCGGATATCTAAACCCGCAGTAAGTTGCAAGTCGGAAAAAGCCTGCTTGTAAGTGGAAACCAACCCGTATGTCCCGTAGTTACCGATAGTATTCGACATTACTAAAAGAGACCCACGGTCAGATGCGGCATTGATTCCCTCAATCTTTGAATAATCAAAAGTGCCGTCGTTCGCCCGGAACTTGGTGTTGAGTTCACCATAATCAGCACTATACCAATCATACTCCGAATACGTATCCTCATCAGCAAGGCCAGAATGGGAGTAACCCTTTCCGAAAGAGTAATAAGCACTGGTACTCAAGCTTGCTTCAGAACTAATCTGCCAGACATGACTAAGGAATGCCATGGCATTAGTGAAGTGTTCCAGCCCTTGTGAACGTCTCTGTCCATTGCTATTGTAACCGAGTTCCGGATTGTATCTGGTCCAATCACCATTCACTTTATACAGAGAACGAACCTTGGCCCATTCTGACTGAGTAAGCGCATCTTTTCTGGAGTAATGCTCCTGAACTGAACCAAAAGCAGTAAAACTAAGTTGATGCGAGTCATTCAAACGCTTTGAGATATTGGTAAAGAAGTCTGATACCTTGAATTCTCCACCATCAAAATAGCCGTCTCCGGAAGACCGCCCACCTTGAAGAGTCACAGACCAGCCGTTCTTCATTAGGCCGGTGCTAACAGAAAAGCCAAGTTTTTGGAATCCATCGTTACCAAGACCATAGCTGATAGACCCTCCCTGCGTCGTTTCAATCCCCTTTGTAATAATATTGATTGTACCACCAACAGAAGGGGAGGCAACCTTACCAGAACCTATACCTCTTTGAGATTGAATCACAGAGGCCGCATCCGACAAACTAGCCCAGTTTGACCAATATACAATGCCATTTTCAGGGTCATTGACGGGAATACCGTTGATCATCACGGCAATGTTACTGTTGTCAAACCCTCTCATATAAATCTCTGAATCTGCCCATCCGCCTCCTTGTCGGTTAGCATGAACCCCAGGAGTATGCTTAAGGATTTCTACAAGCTCCTGATTCCCTAAATTTTCATTCAGAATTGATGAAGAAACTGAGCTGACAGCGATAGGCGTTTTGCGGGGGAGTGCAATCTGTCCAACCACCAAAGCGTCTTTCAGCATTAGGTTCTCCGGCTGCATCTTAACAGTGCCAACATTATCATGTTCGGAGATATCCACCGTAATTGATTCATATCCGAGTAAGGATAGCACTAATGAAGAAGAATTATGCTTCACCGGCAAAGAAAAGGTGCCATCAGATGAACTGATAGTTGCCCCATTGTTTCCAGAAAAGGATCTGATGGAAACGCCAGCTAGGGGTAGAGAGGAGGACGCATCTTCAACAATGCCAGATACAACCCGTTCCTGGGCTTCAAGACTATACGTGAATGAAATGATGGCAAGTAAAGCAGCCAGTATTCTCGGTAATGAGTTCTTCTTCATGATTCATTGTTTTACAATAGATACTCCGACGAGAGGTATCCTTACAATCAAGTCGTTTTAAAACAAACTATCCGCATCATCCGAGTGTTGCTGAAAATTCTTCAGCACAACATCCTTGCTAGTATTAGCATAGCAATAAACGCAAAAATGACGGCATGTGTTGTACATCCCGATATCCTTACTGATCATGCAACCGCAAACCTTTCTTTGGCCTTTATCCTTAAGGTTTTTCCTCTCTTCAGGGATATCAGGAATACCCCCGAATAAGTCGGGCTCCGGAAGGTTTCCGGTATGGAGATAGTAAACCAACTCCTTGTCATCAGTGAAAAGGCGTTCCATAAGGTCGCCGTCTATGCACTGATTATGCTCAATGCCATATTTCTCGAGATCGATACTCTCCCCACAAGTAGCCAGAGTTAAATCCCATCCCTCGTCTTTCCAATGGTCACGTAGTTTTGCAAGACCTTCGACCAATTCAATTAAGTAACTTCCTGAAGGCTCTGCTGATTCCACTGTCTCCCTGGTATAATAAGGGGTTTCCTTAATGAGATTGTTCTGGACTTTCCGGTAAGCCTTCACATCTATAAAACTGAAAACCAGCTTGTTTGTATATCCCTTTAATTGATTGCCTACGTGATAAACCTTGCTCAGCAATTGCCTTGCGGAAAGGTGGGGCGTTACGATAAGGGGATCAAACCTCCAAATGACCTTCTCTTTCCCGATAGCGTCAGAAAGCCGCTTGAAGACTTCGACCCGATGGCTAACCGGACCAACGTTCGGTTCAAATCCCTCATCCACATAATCATTTAACGTCACCTGAAAGTAATAGTGAAGCCCCAATCTATCCAGTTCGGGAAGATATTTCAACATCGGTTCCGGATTCTTCGTCCAGAAAACCACAACCTTCGTCTTGGCGAAGGAGATATACATCGGTTTTTGGTTGAAGGGATTGTACCAAACACAATAGCCTGATCGCAGACGATTCATGAACCAGTCTGCATAGAAAGCCGGAATATCAGTCGAACGACTTGCTGAAACTATAACCGGTGCATGACCGATTACCGTTTTCCCGGACGGAAGCGAAATTGTTACTTCATTGCTCACCTATATCGAATTTTCAATCTATCTATTAGAGCCTCGACAATTTGCTCATTGTTCGGTGTTCTCTTAAGATGTTTGGGCGCATTCTCATAAAATAGAAGATTATTCAAATGCTTTATACACTCATTGTTATCTTTTGGAGAATCCTTCATGTGTTTCTCTTGAACACGTTTGATCTGATCTAGGATAGTCTTTTCCACATCGGGGTCACCGATGCGAAGTTCCCTAACAATATCTGTCAATCCTTTGTCGGTAACAAAATATAACCCTGGGTCTTGCTGATAACTATCATCTGGAAACTGAAACTCTGCCGTTTTAACGGGATGAATATTAAGAGCATCTCGAATTGCTGAAAGAGACTCATCTCCAATCCCGCGAATCCTAGCTATCCTTGCAATAAAGAATTCGTCAAGACGTTGACCAGATTTGACAAACTGCTCCAATATCTGTTCAATCTGATTATTCTTAAGTGACAGATTCCTTCTACCATATCTTACTGCTTCGAGTTTTACTCTTAGCTCCTCTAACGGGTCAGATTCTGTTTTAGGAATCTCTCTCGGAGTGTCTTCTGGCAAATCTTCAATCTCTTCTCCAGTAGAAACAGGTTTCTCGTTGAGAGGGCCCTCATCAACTGCTGATGATTCGCCATTCACATTCAGAACTTCACCCAAGGCTGGAACAGCAGCCTCACAGATCTTCGAGCATTCGGGGAACAACAATTTGTGAACCGCATCCAATAGCTCTTTTTTCAGAACACAGGCAGTGAATGTCTTGGGAAGCTGTGAGTATCCATACGTGGCACCATACAGGCCCCAAGCATAACGATATTCCAAAATGCCATTTTGCGAAAGGTTATCAGATAGCTTATCGATGTCTGTACCTTTCAGGGAGAAAATAGCAAAAGCCTGAAGGATATCATGTTGATCTGATAAGACATCGAATGGAGTGCCATTCTGAATGTTGCTTAACAAGGCATTAACATATCCACGAGAAGGAGAATTGCTCCATCTCTCCTCATCATAAAATGATTTCAGGATCTGTCCACCAAGCAAAGCAATCGCAAGACTTGGTTTCTGGTCAGCATATTCTAAATGTTTTCCGTCAACTAAGGCGTTCAAGAACTTATTATAAAAATCAAGCTTAGACTCCTTATCGGAAATAACTAACTCATGCTTATCCGATATATGGAATACATCATCGAGTTTAATCTGCGACTTGGAAGAAGACGAAGACAAGCTCATCTCGACAGCGGCGATAGCTCTATCCATTTCTCCCATCTTGACAGGCAGTAAGTCGGCCATTTTGCTATTACCAATGATATCGTACAAGGAATAGATATCGAATGGTTCCCTGAGGCCAAGCCGCTGCATTAGGCCCTGCATCAGCCCAAGCTCCTCGATGATATTCAGAACTACTGATCTCGAAATAACGCCCTCATTCGCGCGTAAGGTCTTTGATGACGACAGATGTAAGTCAATAGTTTCCTTGTTTCTTAATGAGACCGGATCTACGGTTAGAAAAACCTCATAAAACTCCTTGACTATTGGCTCAAGAATGCTATCCTGCTCTGGAGACAGTCCCTTGTTAGGGGAGTTTACTATAGCAGAAAAGACGTTCTTGATCTTTCGTGCATCCTTCTTAAGCGTCGCAAGCTCAGGACTCATCACCTGGTTTAACCCAGCATAATAACAGACAATCGCTCCCTTGATCCTATCTATTCTATCATCCTCAATACTTGCGGATGACAGAATCTCTGAACCATACTTACCACAATAAGATTTGTCCCACTTGAATTCTAAATCATGTGCAATCTGTTTGTGGTCGTATAGGTGAAAAGTTTTATTCTCAAGACTCTGTTCCGCCTGAATCGAACATGTTTGAAATGCATTCTTCCCCTCATATAAGAAGGTGGCATTCTGCGGCGTGAAGAATATGGAGGATTCGCAAACATAGACGTCAACATTATGTTTGGAGCCTATCTTTTTGATGGGCTGGGCAATCTTATCAGCGTCCAGCGCGATGACAACCCTGTAATTCTCCATACCCCCATCAGACACCTTATATGAAGGAATCTTAGAATATAAGTAGATGACTTCGTCTGAAGGGCAGGCGACAACAGGGAAGAAACGTCTGTTACCAGTCTTTCTCCTAGGATAAAGAGCAGCCGGCGAAATGGAATCGGTGCTCAATATGTTATTCATGTTCAGAGAACATGTAGGGATGTAAAGAATCATAATACTACAGAGTTATGGTTGAAGCGCTTTGCAGCGACGTGTCATATAAACTTCTGGGAATCGGATCGAAGAAACTGGACAGATTCCCGGTATGCATTATGTACAGCATCTCATAGGTCCTGGTAATCGCAACATACAAAGGATTGCGTTCATCCTCATTTTCAGCCACACAGTCAGGTACGAAGACGTTTTCAAACTGGAGTCCTTTCGAGCTATGGTAGGTCATTAGTTTTGGATTGTCAGATGTGAAATCCAGATCCATCTGTCGGCCATATTTCGCTTCCACAGTCAGTCCCTTGTTGCTTAGATATCTGTACGCATATTCGACATCCTCATTATGCCTGAACAAGATGCCAACATCTTCCAGGCTCTTGTTTCTGATGATACTGGCAATAGCATCCAGTTCAGCGTCACGAGAAACGAACCGTAAAATCTTAGGCTTCTCAGTTCCTTCAATAGTACACCGTTCCTCTAGTTCATCGCGTTCGGAATTGATATACTCAGCCACCCTTGCAATTTTCTTGGGCAGTCTATGGTTGAAAACCAACTGCTCCATCGGATACTTTGTCATGGTCTGAATCTCTTCCATGGAAAGAGGTTCTTTCTCGGGATTGAACTTATAAAGTTGCTGGGCCGAATCGCCATAAAGAAGCAACGCTTTTCTGGCATACTTGCGGAAGATCTCAATATCCCCACGAGAGAAATCCTGTGCTTCATCGACTATGATGTAATCATAGTAGCCGACCTTCCAACCGCCTCTAACAAAACCCATATCCGTTTTGGTCCAGGAGAAGCAACTGTCGAAATTCTTGACATTGTTGTCATTCAGCCCGACCGTGGTAATTCCGTCCTCCATATACTGCCGGAGTGCTTTCGTATAAACAACATAAAGATACGACCCCATCCCTTTCTCTTGGATTTGCTTTGCTTTCCAGAGAGCAAGAATCGATTTTCCGCTCCCAGCACAACCCTTGACTATGAAGGAATTATCAGTCCGTTTGTTAATGACTTTAACTTGATAATCGTCAAGCTCGGAGTCTTTTACGTAAAAACTTCTTTTTGCCATATTATTGATTCTCTGTATTATACAAACTTATTATCGCCGCTTAGCCGGTATGGATCAACTTCTCCCTGGAATCCATTGGTATAGGGGCATACTGTCCCTTCGTATACCGACATTCTTTTTCCCGGAAAAACAATCCGCATACTTTGCGCAAACTCCATCCGGGCTATCAGGCGATAAGCGACTCTGCACTTATCACTGCTCTTTCGGGAATGTGAGATGGAAAACTCCTTCTGCTGGAAGCATCGGGGATTTTGACATATCTTGCCAAACTGAGAGCAGCAAATCGGGACCAAGACCTCATAGTCATCTTCTTCTCGCATCAGTCTGTTCAACTGATCACTCATCATATGGGGGAAAAACAAGGAGGTGTGTAGCGGCTTGGTTGTCACGTCAAGGATAAGGCAAAGGCCAGACGGGGATAATTTCGGCAGGAAGGTCTTGCCGAAGTCATAATAGGCGTTATCCTTTGTCCCGTTTCCACTGGAAATAATCTCTCCAATCATCTTGCTGGAGACGATGAAGTCGAATTCCACACCAGGCCAATCGGAAAGACAGTCAGTCGAGAAACTATCTATAACAGTTTGTTTGACATATAGATGAGCCTTGCATTTCGTTGTAATGCAGAATCTATCGAAAACAGACTCAAGGATAGAGAGCGCATACGGATTCCCATCTATGGCGTATACGCTAATGTCACTAAACTGAGTGAAATTCCTCAGCAATGCCGTAAGGAGGCCAATGATGTCTCCACCTGTACCACAACCAATGGAAAGAATCTTTAACGAATCTTTCTGTTCAAGACTGGAATGACAAGAGTCAACAGAAAAGAGATTGTCGAATATGCAGAAAGTATCCGCATAGCTCCTCGGGAAATAAGTCCCAAGATACACGAGATTATCGTCTTGAGATGATAGGAGATTTGACTCGAACTTCTCATGGTCGGCATCCCAACGACCTTTCAACTCTTCAAATATGAAGTGGTCCAGCCACGAGGGAAGCCTCGTGGTTGTTTTCAGTCGGTTCTGCTCCATTCTGGATTCGGGATGAACTATCCGTTCTTGAGCAGGGGCAATATGAGCACTATCGAAGTGCTTTTCGAGCGGCTCTCCATCGAACCAGTATATTATCCCATCTCGTTCAAACACTGGACGGGACAGAAATCTCTCTATCTTCTTCTTGAAACCCGTGCATGCAGCGGCCACTAGAAACTCATTGGTCGCCTGAGATGACTCAACCCAGGATGGGACAGAATTATTCTTAACATCGATTACTTCAAAACGGCCACCAATCCCAAGAGCAGAGAAGACTTGTTCCATATAAGAGACGAAAGTCTGCTGAGATTCGTCCACCTGATGTGTCACCGGATTCGGATCTGGTGACTGCTTGTCATCAGGAAGAGGTTCTTCCTGGAAAACCGGAGCCGGATTGTTATCTGGGAATAATACCATTTCCTCGGGTGCCTGTGTGTCGTTCTCTTCGACGTTTATGTCCTTTAATACTTCCACGTTCGAATATCTTACACACAACCAGTCGGGATCCAGCGCCAACCGGTCAATTATTCGAGCAAAGTCTTTCTGCTGTAAATCGCAGTTGGGGGAAACGATTAAGTCCAGTTCATCAATGAAGGAGCGCTCATCACAAATACGAAGCCATTTGATGCGCGAACTGACCTTGTTGTCAATTTCAGATGGGCGATGGAAGACAATCATTGAAGACAGACGTTCCACTTCCTTTGCAGAGAAAGCACCGCTTTCAACAAATACAGGTTTGCTAGCCGTTCTGTTTATTTTAGCTTGAGTATACGGGTTCTTTCTCCCAGCACCTCCTTTGACGATAGACCTCACATCGTTTTCGATAGAACTCCAGTCGCCGTTTTCGGTGGCTGTAATAGCGCCGCCGTAGTCCTTGAACTCCAGTACGACGATACCTTCATTCTTGATGATTATGCCGTCCAATTCGACATCTCCAATGTTATAGTTACCGATGAAGATGCACATCTCGTCCGGAGAGGCAAAATACCTTTCCTTCAGTTGAACGCAGAGATTTCGAAATTCCTCACGCTCATGGGTTTGGTCGTAATTTCGCGGCCTGTAAACGAGAAGTGGCATGGCAAAAAGTGTTAACTGCAAAGTTACCGATTTCTTTTCATTCCATCGCTATGAATTTTTCAAGTTTTGCCGTGTACAATACTTCGGTAAAAATATACCGTACTAAAAAGTTAAACAATGGAAGCCGGGT
>ENA-OYXV01001721-OYXV01001721.1-human-gut-metagenome-genome-assembly--contig:-NODE-1721-length-11484-cov-6.446058_pt1 | contig 11484 bp, 7 predicted proteins | sample MGYA00244846_ERZ653424 | MGnify/ENA primary metagenome ERZ653424 (study PRJEB26926, sample SAMN06165108) | human gut metagenome | biome: ENVO:00009003; feature: ENVO:2100002; material: ENVO:00002003...
ACGCGTAAGATCGTCGGCAGCGTCAGATGTGTATAAGAGACAGCGTCTACATCTATGCGACTACCGGCAAAAATCAGAAAGGATAACCCACAGTCAGATGGAGGCTATGCGAGTTTTTGAAGGAATCGATATTGTAGAAGCCCTTCTTGCTGGTTTCGTAAGGCACATGAAGCCCCACACCCCAGTCTACACGGATGACGAACATACCCATATCATAGCGTACACCCACACCCGTGCCCACAGCCATCTGCTTGAAGAACTTTCCGAACTTGAACTGTCCCTGCGGACTGTGCTCCTCGCTGCGAAGTGTCCACACGTTGCCGGCATCAAGGAACAAGGCTCCATACAGGTCGCCCCAGATGCGAGGACGATACTCAATGTTGGCAAGAAACTTAATGTCGCCTGTCTGGTCGATATAGGAATACTTGCTGCCTGTAGGCAGATACTGACCGGGGCCAATGCTTCGCACATTGAAAGCACGCACACTGTTGGCACCGCCAATGTAGAACTGCTCGTAATAAGGCGCCTTCTCGCTGTTGCCATAACTCCATACCACACCCGCATTGAGGTGACCCACCAAGGTGGAATGCTCGGCGATGCGCCAGTACTTCACAAAGTCGGTCTCCAACTTCATGAACTGGGAATAAGGATTACGGAACATCTCCTTGTCCTCGTCGTTCCACTTCTTGCCTGTACAGAGATAACCCAACGACAGGATGTTGCCTGCCTCGCTGACAGTCGTCGACCAGATGATGGGATGACGGTATTTCGCCGGACTGGTATAAGTATAGGTGTAACTCATCTTGGGTACAAACTGGTCGCGCATGGCTATCTGCAGATAAGGACTCTCAGAGATGGCCTCATCGAAGGCTGCGGTACGGCTGTTCATAAACTCATACGACAACACTAAAGGACTGAACGAATGGCGATGCTTGGCTGAGGTAGCCCAGTCGTAGGTAAGTTCACCCGACACCACATGACGACGGAAATAACCAGCCCTGTTGAGCACATTCATCGAGGCCTTCACTGTGGTGGAAGGAACACCATAGAATGAACGCGGGATATGACCTTTGCGGAAACGGCGCTCACGCTGTGCCATGGTCGTAAATAGATTGAACGGGGTGACAATGCTTGGGAACGAGAGTGACACATCCGTACCATACTCATAGGAATTGATATGGTTGGAGCTGGATCCGTTGCCCTTCTCGCCTGTCTGCCACTCGTAAGAGCCATGCAGATTGATATCGAGCTTCTCGCCTCCACGGAAGGCATTGCGCTTGGTAAAACCTACAACCAACTCGGGACCTACACGGCCTGTGGTTTTGCCCTTGACATTGGTCTCTATATAGAAATCATAAGGCTTGTCGAAAATCAAGTCGAGTGTGGCATCCAAGGTATCGCACTGAGCAGTGGTATCACGAGGAGTAAACTGAAGGCTGGTATAGTTGAAGACTCCCATCGACTGCAAATGCTGGCGCGCCTTCTCCTCGTTCTCTACCCTGTATAGCTGTCGGGGACGCAAGTTCAAGTCGCGCAACACCACACCCGCACGGATAGGCATCTTCTTGCCATGATAACGGATATTGAGGTAACGGCGACAGAAAGAATCGGTAAGCTCTTCTGTAAACTGCTTGCGGAAGTTGATATTGATATTGCCGAGATACCACTGGCGGGTGACCTGCGAGTCGAGGCTGTCGGCCATGATCATCTTCATGCTTGCCTTGCCTGGCACATCTAAGGTATCAGCAAGATAGGAGGCATAGCCATTCTGATAAAAATAATAGCCATTGTTGCGGAACAGACGGGTAAGGCGCTGACGCTCACCTTCCAGGCGAGGTACATTGAATGGGCTGCCCGTATGTACCAAAGCCTCCTGACGGGTGGAATCGATCAAAGCAGAGACTACTGATGGGAAATTGACATACTGCAACGTATCAATGGTCATCAACGGACCCAAAGACACATGATAAGCCAACTTGGCCTTCTTGGGATTTTTCTGGGTCAGAATCTCGTAGTTTACCTTGCCATGAAAATAGCCATACTTGGCAAGCTGGTTCTCTGCTACCTGTGCACGCAGTCGGGGATTCACATTGCCCATCAATTTAGGACGTGAGCCGAATGCCTTGGTAATCCACTTGGCTATGGCGCCATCCGACTGCGAGAAAGCATTCCAAACCCAAAGGCGAACAGGGAAAGGCGTGCGATAATAACTGCTGCCGAAGAGGGCTCCATTAGGGGCAGAAGCCAGTACCGACTCCATTTCGAGAATCGTAGAATCGGCATAACCGCCTGGCTCATAATCGGTATATTCTATTTTCTTCAGGCCCGTGAAGAGCTGCTCGCCTTCCTTGAGAGCACTCGTGGAAGAACAAGATGTACCTGCGGCAACCACCACTATGGCAGCAAATACCATAGCCAACAGGCGGAAGCCGCGGGAATGATTATAGGGAATGCACTTTCTGTTTATCATCATTTGCTTTTTCATTTTTGTTGAACAGCTGCAGGCACAGCCTTCAGGGTGTCGGCTGCAGCACGTGGCAAAGCCTGTTTCTCGGTCTTAAAGCGGAAGATATCACTGAAGCGCTGCAATTTTCTGCGCCACATGAAACCTACACCATACTCGCCGATCTGACCTTCTAACCAGTCGTAGATGTTGTTGTTGTAGAAACCTCGGATATACTGACTGGCTCCATCGTTGAGTCGATATTGTATCTCCACATTATTAAAGAAGGTATCATTGTTGACAGCATTCTCCATCTCGGCTCCCGAAGAAACCTGACCGCCCACACTGAAGCTCAGACGATTGTTGAAGAACCGTTTGGCAAACTTGAAATTGTAGTCAGTATGCAATGCACCGGCAGCATTGAGAGAGTTGTCGACAGTCATGCCTATATCAAGTCCCATGGAGCGCATGGCGGTTCCTGCAATGTTGTTGATTTCGGAATTGAGGAACGAGCTGAGGGCACTGTTCATCGAGAACGAATTGGTATTGCCGTTGGCAAGATACATGCCCGAAGCCAGCATGGTGATAGCCACCTTGCCGCGTTCGTCCACACTCATCGTGTTCAACTCATCCTGGACGTTCATGTCGGAAGGTGCCGAGATGATAAACTGTATACCAGGTTTATTCAGAGTCTGCGACAGTTTCACCCCACACTCGAAATCTACCGATCGGCCTGTACCCTGCCCTTCATTCACGGTCGACTTGATCTTCTCGGTAGCCGTGATGTTGAGCGTAGGATTGAAAGGATCGCCCGTAAACTCGATATAACTTCCGTCCTGAATGGTAAAGGTCTTCAGTGGAATGACAGGCAAGGAGTATTTCATCTCGCCATTACTCAATGTATACTTACCCGACAGACGCAGATTGTCGGCAGGATTGTAAGTCATACGCAAGTCGCCTCCACCCACAAGGTCAATATAATTGGACTTGTCAGCATTCAGCGCACAAAGAATACGGGCAGACTCATCTATCGACATACCCAAGAGCATATCGAAGCCTTCGAGTTTTGGACGCACCACCGTCTCTTGCTTACTGTCTTTGAAATCGGTAAACTTCACCAACTCCTCAAGCTGAGTATCAGTGGTGAGTTCCGACTCTCGCAGGATATAAGTCATGTCGGTATTACCCAGCACGTCGAGCTTACCTCGCATCTTCAGATTAGACAAGGTGCCACGCATACTTCCCAAAAAGTTGACATACGCCTTACCGAAAGCCTCGGAACGGGCATTCTCCTTAGCATCTACCAGGAGGAAGTTCTGGGCACGCATCCTGACATCAAGCATCATCTTATCGAGATTGGAGAAATCCAGATAGCCCTGTATGTTGAGCGGACTCTCATTGTTGGCATACATCATGAAGTTCTCGAAGAGCAACTTACTGCCGGCTATCCTCACTGGGTCGTTGTCGAAACGCATCCTCAGTCCGTAAGGCACACTCACTAAATAAACAGAGTCCATGTATATCTCGCCGTCTACCTGTGGCTTGCTCAACGAGCCCTTGACGGTAAGACTTCCCTCACCACAACCTTCCAGACCAACAAGCTGGTCGGGCACAAATCCATTGATGAAGTGGAGCGGCAGTTTGTCCATGCCGACAGTAGCGTCGAGATAGCCCTCGCCCTCCGACTGGTAAGTACCTTTGATGGTGGCAACGTCCTCATCGTTGTATTTCAGTATTCCGTCGACGGCATGAGTGCCATCGCTCATAGGCATATACACGAACTCGGAGCCGACATTACCCATCGGGCAATTCTCGTAAACCAAGTTGTCGACCGATAGATTGGACGATACAGACAAGGCCTCCTTGGTCTGCACGATATGGAAATCGCCATTCATGATACCTGAGACATCAGGCATATAAGGTATGACACTCAGTACCTTGTCCAAATCAAAACGGGTCATGCCGATAGTGATATCCTGCAGGGCATCCTCATTGTCGTCATTAGAGTAGATACGCACACCCATTCCCTTACTGGACTCCAGCTGAAGTTTGGCAGAGATACGCATATCGCGTCCCAGCATCAGATAGTTGTCATCGTTGGCTGTAAATTTCTTATATCCCAGTATAGGATGAGTATCGGTAAGACTCACCTTGATGCCGTTTTCCTGCATCATTGCCGCCAAACCTACACGCACGCCCAACTTGCCGTTGGCATCATAGATGCGGGCAGCGATATCGGAGCCTCGCTCTGCCAACTCGCCATCCACCAATGCCAGGAATACGTATTGCGGATTCTTCTTGTTGTTCACAATCCTCGCCGTATACCGGATGGTGTCGCCCTGGGTCATCACGTTGGCACGAACCGTATCCAACTGTACACCTTGTGCCACCAAAGAGTCGATATGAAGATGACCGTTCAGACCTGATATGGGTGAGGTACGAAGATCCATGTCCACCGTCTTGAAATGATAGCCGTTGTACTCGATAAAACGGGAGATGAAATTGTCTTTTCCTGTGGTAAGAGTGATGCGACCCAAGGGGAACTCGCGACGGATAGCCACCTGGTCGATACGTCTGTTCTTGAGTTGACTCATCACCTCGCCTTGCAGTTCATCAAGTCTTGACAGCAACTTTTTATAACCTCCATGGGTGTCCATACGAAGATGGAAGTCACCACAATTGAGTACGGCATGGGTTGTATCGCGACGAGTCAACACGTCGGCAACAATATCCACGGGACGATATTCTTTCTGCTGAGTCTTGATGACGATACTTCCCAACATAGCCTGCAGGTAGTGGTCCTCCTTCAGGTTGGTCTTCAGGTCTACCTGTCCACAGGCAGTTGCTCTCATAGGCACCTTGGTGAGTCCCATGAGGTAAAGGTCCACATTCCTGACATCAGCTACTATTGTTCCTTCCAGATACTTGCTGTTGGTCAGCGCATCCAAGCTCACCAATCCCTTGAGCAACTGATTATTGCTGTCGATATCTGCATGTACTTTACCATTTGCTACATGGGCAACAGCCAACAGGTTGTTGATGTGATACTTGCCATAATGCAGCTGTGCCACCTTTGCCTTGGCGTTGAGTCGAGTATGGTTGGACAAGAAATCAGTGCCCACGCCCTGGGCTTCCATCGATCCTGTAAAAGAGTAAAGTTCCTGATGAGGCAGGAAATGACTCACCTGTATCTGATGGGCTTGCACCTTGGCACGATAGGCCAGGTGGTTCATGTCGAGACTTCCGTCTTTCTTTGTATGAGTAACAACAGATGCTTCTACATTCATTCGTCCACGACCTTCCCACAAGGTCATCTTGGTGGCATACTTAGAGCCGTCCACTGCGACATCTCCCTTCAGGATCATGCCATTAGGGATACGCACATCCTTCATTAGAGCCGGATCAAGCATCGCTGTTACAAATCCCAAATGATAGGTACGCGCATCTAAATGTATTTTCGCCTTCATCTGAGACATATCGTTGAGATGTGCCAACCAACCATCGGAGGACAACTGGAAGGCTGAAGGCAAATTGAGTTTCAAACCCGAATAGCTAAGACGCTGCATGTTTCCCTTTACTGTACCGGCAACCTCCATAGGATAATAAGGCCAGTTCCGACGCATCTTTTGAGGCATGTATGCACCGGCAAAAAGCATGAGGTCTTCTCTGCCTATACTGCCTCGTATCATAGCAGTCAACTTGCCAGAAGCGCTGTCGGCAAAGGCATTCATGTCCATGTCGACCATGGTCTGAAGAGTGGAGGAAGGAGTTCGCAGACAGAGGTCGGGCAACTGCAACTTCAATGAATCCATCACAAACCGACCATACATCTGCTGTACGTTCAGACCACAGCGTTCTCTGAACTGTGCCTGACGAATCTTTACATCTATCTTCGAGTCACAGAAATAGAATGAGTCTGCCTTCAAGGTCATATCCAACAAGGCAATGTGGTTGAAGTCCAGACCTTCTGCCGGACGAAGCACAGAAATATTCTTACCAGCCAGCATTTCTGTCTGATAATTGTCGTAAGTTACCCTGCCCTTTCGCCAGTCGAGGGCACGCACTTGATAAAGTCCTTTGAAGAGATCGAGGTAGGTACCATGAGCCGTAGCATCACCCATATAGGCATTTACCCTGAGAGTATCTCCTGGCATGTGAAGCGCCAAAGCTGTGTTTTTCAACTTGAGCTTCTGGATATTCACCTTCCACTTGTTGGTCTTTGGCGTAGTATCGGGAGGTACGGTATCACTCAGTTCTACCGACAGACGGGCATCCGACAACACGGCGTCATCAACATGGACAAGTTCCTTGCTCAGGTCGATGCCATGGGCACGCAATGCCATCTGCCCGACATCACCCTTGATACGCGCCTCGTGTATCCAGTTGGTGGTGTTGACCTTCATACGTCTGAAGTCCAACTCGTCCACCATTACCTGCTGCTTGAATAAAGGCATCAACTGAATGTCAACTACCATTTTTTCTATATCAGCAACTGTATCTTTTTTATTTCTGAGAGTTACATCATTACTGTTTTTCAACGAATCGATGGGCTGAAGCGCCTTCACACCCTCAACACCCAATCGCAGTGGAAAGACCAGTTCCACGTGCTTTACTGTAATATCCATGCCTGTAGACTCGGAAGCATAGGCAGCCACACGCTTCACTGCCCAATTCTGCACAGGTGGCAGATAAAGCAACAAAGTCAGCAAAGCTATCAGCAATATCGGGGTAAATACGATAACTGCTGCCCAAATTCCGCATTTTTTCTTTGTAGACATGGATTCTAAGTTTTATATTGTAAAACTGAAGTCAATTTCTTACTAACCATCGCCTATGGTATCAGTGATATGGATTCTATCGGTTATGGCGCTATCGCCTTCCATAGATTGTCATCGGGCAAAGGAGCCTCTACGACGATAGCCTCCTTAGATACAGGATGAACGAACTCAACCCTATGCGACAACAATGAAATGCTGCCGTCGGGATTGCTGCGAGGAGCACCATACTTTAAATCTCCCTTGATAGGACATCCCATCTTTGCCAACTGGCATCTTATCTGGTGATGACGTCCTGTCAACAGATTCACCTCAAGCAATGAGTAATGGTCGGAAGAACCTATCATCTTGTAACGCAGAATCGCCTTCTTCGAGTTTTTCACCTCATGATCATAGGCGTAGCTCTTGTTCTGCTTCTCGTTTCTCACAATCCAATTCACCAGCTCAGCCTCTTCCAAACGGGGCTTATTCTTCACTATGGCCCAATAGGTCTTGTGCACCTCGCCGTCTCTGAACATATTGTTCAATCTGCTGAGCGCCTTGGAAGTCTTGGCAAAAACAACAAGTCCTGATACAGGACGATCAAGGCGATGTACCACACCCAGGAACACATTTCCCGGTTTCTGATACTTCGCCTTGATATATTGTTTTACCGTCTCAGAGAGAGGCTCGTCGCCGGTCTTATCGCCCTGCACGATTTCACCACTTCTCTTTGAGACAATAATTATATGATTATCTTCGTAAACTACTTGCACGTTCTGATACAGATAGATTACATATTCATACCACCATCAATCTGGATAACCTGACCACTAACGTAGCTGGACATATCAGAAGCGAGGAAGAGACAAACATTTGCAATATCCTCAGTCTGACCACCACGACGTAAAGGAATCTTCTTCATCCAGTCCTTGCGGATATCCTCTGGCAACTGAGCTGTCATAGCCGTCTCGATGAAACCTGGAGCTACAGCATTAGCACGTACACCCTTAGGACCCAACTCCTGGGCAATAGACTTAGCCAAAGCAATCATACCTGCCTTAGAAGCAGCATAGTTGCACTGACCAGCGTTACCATGAACACCAACAACAGAAGCCATGTTGATGATAGAGCCACTGCGCTGACGGAGCATGATAGGTGAACAAGCATGGATAAAGTTGAACGCAGACTTCAAATTTACATTCAGAACTGCATCCCACTGAGCCTCTGACATACGAAGCATCAAACCATCCTTGGTAATACCAGCATTGTTTACCAAGATATCGATAGAACCAAAGTCTGCCTGTACCTGCTTAACTGTCTTCTCTGTCTCCTCGAAATCGGCAGCATTGCCTGCATAAGCACGACAAGTTACACCAAGAGCCTCGATTTCCTTGCGTGTTGCCTCCAAACCGGCAGCCATGTCATCGTTAAGAACGAGGTCTGTAAATGCGATGTTTGCGCCCTCTGAGGCGAATTTCATTGCGACAGCCTTTCCGATGCCGCGGGCAGCTCCTGTTACAAGGGCTGTCTTACCTGTTAATAATCCCATTTTGTTTTGTTTTATAGTTTATGATGTGTTTATAAATTTCTCTACTTGGATATATTGAATACACTTTGGCGGAGCATGTTGAATACTTTCTGCTTAGAGTCTGATTATACACCTTATTATATATAACATGTTCGACATCAAATTTCATATTCGACATCAAATTTCATGTTCGACATTGACAACATTAAATATAAATTGCGGTTTACAATTTTAGTCCAGACTTTCCTAAAGCACCATACACCACCTTGGCAACTAAAGGCTTGCTGCTCTCTTCAGTCAAACCATGCCCCAGACGACCATAGATGAAGGGAACCTCCAAACCTTTGATACAATAGTGGGTGATATCGGCAACCAAATCTACGTTCTCTATGTCAAACTCACCGTCTTCCTTTCCTTCAGTATAAACCTTTCTGAAAAGTTCAATCTCGTCTTCATCAAAGTTCTTGCGAGCCTTTTCTACCATCCAGATATTACGGAAAAACTCTGCTCGAAGGTTACCGTTTCGAACCACGGTTTCTTTGATCATACTCAAATGGGTATAAATCAATTCGATAATCTTGTCTTGAGGTCGTATCTTGCAGGCTGCCACCTCATCCAACTTGTCGGAAAGACGTTCCAACTCTGATTCTATAACCGCATAGTATACATCTTCTTTCCTACTAAAATAAGTATACAGCGTTCGTCTTCCCTTGCCCGAAGCCACAGCAATGTCATTCATCGTCGTGTTGGCTATACCATTCTTTGCAAAAAGTTGCCGAGCAACGTCTACCAGTTTCTGTCGAGTTTTGGATATTGACATGTCAAAGTCCCCCTGTTATTATTAGTTGCACAATAAATTATCTGTGTGCAAATTTAGTGCTTTAATTCGATATAAGCAAATAATAAACTTTAAAATCCGTTAAAACGGTAATAATATACAGAAAACATTTGGTCATTTCAAGAAAAGTTAGTACCTTTGCACACGCAATTCAGAAATGAGTTGATTATATCGCGGTGTGGAGCAGTTGGTAGCTCGCCAGGCTCATAACCTGGAGGTCGCATGTTCGAGTCCTGCCGCCGCAACTAACATCGGGTAAGAAGTTGATTTTCAACATTCTTATCCGATTTTTCATTTAAATAAGGACGGATCCAGACGATAAAGGGAATGGCGAGGTCGCTATTAAAACCCAAGAAAAAGCACTAAAATACGGATCATTCGGCAATGTCAGCAATCTCAGATAAACATTACAGAAAGAACAAGTTATAAAACAAAAAATCCGATTACTCCTGAGGAATAATCGGATAGTATAAAACCATTTCATTTTTTCAATAGCTTCATTACTTTCTCAAAATAGCGCTGCGTTCTCTTGACGCTGTAATGGTTACCACCATTCCAGGCACGGATAGCCTGCTCAATACTATTCAGAGGATTGTAAACAGACTGCATCAACAGGAACATCTCCTTAGACTTAGAGATACTGTATCTATCAGATAACTTGTAACGCTTCTTACTATTCTTACGCTTCAAGATCTTATTGCATTCTGCTACCAAGATTGGAGTTATCTGCATCACGCCAACAGAATTACCACTCTTTGCTCTTGGATTTCCTTCACTCTCTACCTGAATTATCGCCTCCATCACTGGATTCCAATCAAACTCATTAGAGGAAACATTTTGTTTAGACATCGTTGCAGCCGATGCTGCGTCTACATTAAACGTCAGCATGAGAATGCTGACCATCAACATTGTTATTCTCTTCATATTAATTATTTTATGGAACCTGAAAAGCTGAACTACAACATCAGTGATTTCGCGATGGCAACTTTTGAGAAAAAGAACGGTTGCACACCTCAGTTCCGTTAGATACCTTAACGGATACCAGTCTATACGAAAAAACATAAGAAACTGTTATCCTTATTCTTATCGTTTGCAAAGATACGAAAAAAAAACGAATCTCACAAGTAATTCACTGATTATCAGCGGTATTTTAAATTCTTAAACACTTTATAACACTATTCTTTGACTTAAATCAATCAACTTTTCATAGATAAATTATAAAAATAGTCACTGATGAATAGAAAATGAATAAATCAGAAATCACCTGCGTGAACTAAAAAGAACAATGATGGAAAGACTCTGTGCTATAAACGAATTCGGCGCAAGCTACCTCGTCAGCAAAAGATACGTGCAAGAAGTGCATTATCAACAAGAGCTGCTTCATTATCGTGAATTACAGCATCAGCATGATCAGTATGGGAAAAACGAAAAAACCTCAGGAATCTTTCGAAACCTGAGGCCTTGATGAAAAAGGAGGCGGCTACCTACTCTCCCGCATTGCATTGCAGTACCATCGGCGCAAGTGGGCTTAACTTCTCTGTTCGGAATGGGAAGAGGTGGGACCCCACCGCAATAACCACCTGATAATGGGTTATGACGTATCTCGACAAGCAAAAACTTTGAATGAATCCATGTACAGACCCATACAGTTGAAACTATGAACTGTGGAAAGAAAAGTTTCGGGCAATTAGTAACGCTCGGCTTTGACGTCGCCGTCTTTACACCTGCGTCCTATCAACGTCATCGTCTATGACGACCCTCTATGGAGTTCTCATCTTGCGGCTGGCTTCGCACTTAGATGCTTTCAGCGCTTATCCAATCCAGACTCAGATACCCAGCGGTGCGCCTGGCGGCACAACTGGTAAACCGGAGGTCTGTCCATCACGGTCCTCTCGTACTAGTGACGGCACCACTCAAA
>ENA-OYXV01001735-OYXV01001735.1-human-gut-metagenome-genome-assembly--contig:-NODE-1735-length-11419-cov-5.199754_pt1 | contig 11419 bp, 9 predicted proteins | sample MGYA00244846_ERZ653424 | MGnify/ENA primary metagenome ERZ653424 (study PRJEB26926, sample SAMN06165108) | human gut metagenome | biome: ENVO:00009003; feature: ENVO:2100002; material: ENVO:00002003...
CAGCGTCAGATGTGTATAAGAGACAGTTTCCGCCCCGACCCCGAGCGACACGGCGGAGGAAAGCACGGCGGTCGGAGAGGAGACGGCGGATTCGACCGAGACGAGCGCGAATCAGGAAGTGATCGCGACGGCGAAGACGAACCGTGCGGCCAATCTGCGCCAGACGATGGGCGGCAAGGTGCTTGTGCAGCTCAAAAAGGGCACAAAGGTCAACATTTACGAGCAGACGACGGACAAAAAGGGCAACGTCTGGTATAAGGCGCAGGCGCAGAACGGCGAGAAGGTCGGTTATCTGCGCGATTACGTGGTGACGCTGGACAAGGGCGCGAGCACGACGGGCTCAAGCGCTTCGACGGCCGCCGCAGCGGAGGATTTGCAGGATCGCGAGGTCATCGGCAAGGCGACGACGAACCGCGCCGCGAACGTTCGCGAAGAGCCGCTGGCCAACGCGGCGGTGGTTCGCCAGCTCGGCAACGGCATGGAGTTGCAGATTCTCGCCAAGTACGCGGGCGTGAAGGAAGAAACATGGTACGAGGTTGTGACGGCCTCCGGCAAGACGCATGGCTTTGTGCGGGATTACGTCGTATATGTGACGAAGCTCGATAAGAACGCGCCGACGCTGACCTACGAGAAATAAGAGAATACGAAAAAAGCAGGAGCTTTGCGGGCTTCTGCTTTTTCTTTAGAGAAGTTTACAGCATTTTCAAAAACATTGCAGCGTTTAACGACAAAATTCCCAGCGTCTTATCTTTTGAATAACGGAGTAACTTGTTTCTAACCAAGTCTGTTTTATACTGCTCTTCCTTGCATACCGGTGCAATCCACATAACAGCGTTAGGCAAATCAGAACAAATGATTTCATCAATGTGTGAACGAGCGGCCGTCGTATCTTCCAGTTTGAGAAGGTATTGATTCATTCGTTCAAGTTCTGTGGCTGCGGTGTTTCCTTTTCGATAATTCCCCGATAACGTGTTTTCGGCATGGCTGGCCGCATGAAGCAGGTATTTTTCAATAAATGCATCCATACTGCGTGTACTCCTTTTTTAGAAATTTATTGTGCAATGCAGCCCGTGGCCAGTAAGAGCGCAACGATGCCTAAAAAGAAAAAGAGGAGGGAAACGCCGTACACATCACTTTTTTTGACCGAATCCCAGCAAATCATACTTGGATTCATTGGCTTATGGTAGGCGTTTTGATAGGAACAATAGATGTGCTTCCACTTTCGTTTATAGCCTGTAAAAGACCAAACGGCAAAAGCAAGGAAAAAAGCGCTGACAATATATAGGGAAGGAAAGAACTGCATGAATGTCAACATAACTATCAGCCATCCATAACGATGAAAAAGGGCTAACGCGATGATTTGGTTTAAATAGACATTTCTTCTGCTCATCGTATGACCTCTGTTTAGTGTTCAAGATACTGATAAGGAGAAACGCTTATTTCAACACGACATTTTTCGCGCCCAGCATATCCGAAAGGGTATCCACCAATTCCTGCGTGGGCGAAACGAAGAGATTCTGCGGGGCGCGCAGCTTTGCGCCCGTGCTTTCGATGTAGAGCACAACGGGCTTCCGACCCGAAAAACGCTGCAATATCGGCTGAACCATGCCGATGGCGCTGTCGCTGGGCAGGCGCAGATAGAGCGTATTGCCCGGTAAAAGCTGCTTGACGGCGGGGGAGAGCGCGCCGTTTTCGCTCATCTGATCGAGCTCCGCGTCGGTATAGAGCGGCTCAACGGTGTCGAGCATCAGCTTCGGCTCCTCCTCCTCGCGGATGGAGAGGCGGCCGCTCAGCACCACGGCCGTATCGGGCATCAGCTCGGTGGAAACGCGCTCGAGCACCCGCGGAAAGACCAGCGCTTCGATGGTGCCGGTCAGATCCTCGAGCGTGGCAAACCCCATCAGGTTGCCCGCCTTGGTGGCTTTCTGCCGCACTTCGGTGAGCATGCCGCCCATGCGGACGCGCTGACCGTCGAAGGAAAGGCCGTGATCCGGCGATTCCAGCAGCTCGGTCAGGCGCGCGGTGTTCATATCCAGCGCGGACAGGGCTTTGGAATAATCGCCCAGCGGATGGCCGGAAATGTAAAGCCCGGTCACGTTTTTTTCAAGGCTGAGCATCGTGCGGAGGTTGTATTCGGGGATGTCGGGCAGCGTGGGCTTCACCTCTTCGAGCAGGCCGTCGCCGAAGAGGGACATCTGCCCGGCCACGTTGCTGCGGCGGCTCTTTGCCGCGCCGTCCAGCGCGCTTTCATACACGGCCATGAGCTGGGTGCGCCTCGCGCCGGTGCAATCCATTGCGCCGGAGAGAATCAGCGATTCGACGACGCGCTTGTTGACCTGCTCGGAATCCATTCGCTGGCAGAAATCGAAGATGTCCTTATACGGGCCGCCCTTGCGCCGCTGGGCGATAATGGAATCAATCGCCTTGTCGCCGCAGGATTTGATCGCGCCGAGGCCGAAACGGATGCCGCTCACGCCCTGCGCGTTCCGGCCGACGGAGAACTTGCGCACGCTCTGGTTGATATCCGGCGGGAGAAGCGGAATCCCGTGCTTGCGGCAATACTGCGAATACGCCGCGACCTTTCCGCTGTCGGAGGAGACGGAGTTGAGCAGGGCGGCGAAGAACTGCACCGGGTAATGGCGCTTGAGCCAGCCGGTGCGCACGGCGACAACGCCGTAAGCCGCCGCGTGGGATTTGTTGAAGGCATAGGAGGCGAAGGCCGTCATCTCGTCGAAAAGCTGGCTGGCGATTTCGGCGCTCACGCCGTTGCGCACACAGCCCGGCACGACGATCTGTCCGTCCTCCTCCAGACCGTGGATGAAGATTTCGCGCTCCTTGGCCATGACGTCGTGCTTCTTTTTCGCCATGGCGCGCCGCACGAGGTCGCTTCGACCATACGAATAGCCCGCAAGATCGCGCACAATCTGCATGACCTGCTCCTGATAGACCATGCAGCCATAGGTGACGTCGAGAATCGGCTTGAGCTTGGGATGCAGGTAGTGAATCGCACCGGGGTTGTTTTTGCCCTCGATATAGCGGGGGATGGAATCCATCGGGCCGGGGCGATAGAGCGAAATGGCGGCGATGATATCTTCAAAATTCTGCGGCTTCATGTTGGAGAGGAAGCTGCGCATGCCGCCGGATTCGAGCTGGAACACGCCGTCCGTCTCGCCCTCGGAGATCATATCGTACACGGCCTGATCGTCCAGCGGGATATCCTCGGCTTTCATATCCACGCCCGCGTCGCGCATGAGGTCGAGCGCGTCGCGGATGACGGTCAGCGTGCGCAGACCGAGGAAATCCATCTTGAGCAGGCCGAGCTTTTCGATGGTGCCCATCGGGAACTGGGTGGTGATGACCTCGTCGTTGCGCTGGAGCGGCACATAATCGGTGACGGGCTTGTCGGTGATGACCACGCCCGCCGCATGGGTGGAGGCATGGCGGGGAAGACCCTCGAGCGCGCGGCTGGTGTCGATCAGCCGCTTGACGCGCGCATCCTCCTGATAGTTCTTTTTCAGCTCCGGCGAGATTTCCAGCGCGCGCGCCAGCGTCATGTTCAGCTCAAAGGGAATCGACTTGGAGACCGCGTCCACCTCGGCATACGGATAGCCCAGCACGCGGCCGACGTCGCGAACGACGGCGCGGGCGCTCATCGTTCCGAAGGTGATGATCTGGCTGACGTGATCCGCGCCGTAGCGGCGGGCGACGTAGTCGATGACCTCCTGACGGCGCTCGTAGCAGAAATCCACGTCGATATCCGGCATGGAGACGCGCTCCGGGTTGAGAAAGCGCTCGAACAGCAGGCTGTAACGCAGCGGATCGAGCTGGGTGATATACATGCAGTAGGCGACGATGGAGCCTGCGCCGGAGCCGCGCCCCGGCCCGACGACGATCCCCTGACTGCGGGCGTAGTTGATGAAATCCCACACGATCAGGAAGTAATCGACATAACCCATTTTGGAAATCACGCCGATTTCGTATTCCATGCGGTCGCGCGCCTCCTGCGTGACGGGCTGATAGCGCTCGGCCAGACCCTTTTCGCACAGGCGGCGGAACATCTGCTCGCTGGTTTCGCCCGCCTCGGTGGGGAAGCGGGGGAGCTTGGTTTCGCCAAAGACGAAATCGACATGGCAGCGCTTGGCGACTTCCTCCGTGCGTTCAATCGCGTCGGCGTATTCGGGAAAGACACGGCGCATCTCATCCTCGCTCTTGACATACAGCTCGCGGGTTTCCATGCGCATGCGGTTGGTATCGTCGAGCGTCTTGCCGGTCTGGATGCACATGAGAACCTCCTGCGCGTCCGCGTCCTCCCGGCGGAGGTAGTGGCAGTCGTTTGTGGCCAGCAGGGGGATGCCCGTTTCGCGGCTGACCTGCACGAGCAGCGGAATGACGCGCTTTTCATCCTCCAGATCGTGATCCATGATTTCCACGAAATAGTTGCCCTTGCCGAAGATGCTTTCCATCTCGCGGGCGTGGGCGCAGGCCGATTCGAAATTGCCGTCGAGCAGCAGCCGGTCGAGCTTGCCGGAGAGGCAGGCGCTCGACGCGATCAGCCCCTTGCTGTATTGCCGCAGCGTTGCCATATCGACGCGGGGGCGATAGTAGAAGCCGCGCGTCCAGCCCTCGCTGACCAGCTTGGTCAGGTTTTGATAGCCCTCCTGCGTTTCGCACAGCAGAATCAGGTGGTTCATGGCGCGCATGCCGTTGGCGGCGCTGCGGTCGTCCATGTTTTCGCAGACGTAGATTTCGCAGCCGATGACCGGGTGAATACCGCGTTTTTTCGCCTCGGTGTAAAAATCGACGACGCCGTACATCGCGCCGTGGTCGGTGATGGCGCAGGCGTCCATGCCCAGCTCCTTGACGCGGTCGAGCAGCGGCCCGATGCGGTTCGCGCCGTCCAGCAGGCTGTATTCCGTATGCAGATGAAGATGTGCGAAAGCCATGAAAACGCTCCTTGTCAGTTCTCTTGTGCGATGGGCGTAAAGGCGATGGTGGCCAGAATCGGCAGAACGTCGCCGGGACTCATGCGGGTTTCAAAGGTGAGCTGGATATCGCCGTCCCAGGTTTCATACGTGTCCCACGTTTCCTCGCCGTCCTCACGGTCAACCGTCGCGCGGTAGCAGATGAAGCGGCGGCCGCCGAACGTGCGCAGGCGAACGTCGGTCGCGCCCGCGTTCATGTAATAGGTGACGACGTCCTGCTCCCGGTGCTGCCTGAGGCTGTCGCCGGATTCGTTGGCGTAGCAGAAGAGATACAGCTCGCCAAGACTGCCGTAGACACAGCCCGCGAACAGCGCGTTTCCGCCCTCCGCCGCGTTGTTCGTCGTGTAATCGTTCAGCGAAAAGTCGTCCGGAACGGTCAGGGTGAAGCCGTAAGCCGAAAAATCGACGGTCTGCCCGCCGGAGATGGGCGTGATGCGCTCGCTGTGTCGGTCGTATGCGTTCAGCCCCAGCGCAATGCCGCAGCCGACGACAAAACAGGCGATCAGCGCCAGAATATATTGAATCGTAGTTTTTTTCATGCAAGCTCCTTTTTCAAACGCAAAATAAACCAATCTTATTGTAAACCCGGCGGGATAAACTGTCAAGCGCGCGGGCGGCGGGAAGCGAGGCCGATTCGCCGCGGTTGTTCGCCTTGCCAATTCGCCCTGCCCTGTGGTACAATAAACGGGTTAAGAAGGATGCAAAGGGGGAAGAAACATGGCGTTTTGCGCGTTTGATGACAGCGCCGCGCTGTTTGATTCCACACCCGTGGAAAATATGTTTATCACCGAGTATATGCTCCGCGCGCCGGGCGATTTTGTGAAGGTGTATCTTTACGCGCTGATGCTCTGCTATCATCCGTCGCCGCGCATGTCGCTCTCCGCCATGGCGAAGGATTTGGATATGCAGGAAGAGGATGTGGAGCGCGCGTTCAAATATTGGGCGCGGGACGGGCTGGTTCGTCAGGTCGGTGATAACCCCGTCCGCTTCACGCTCGCCAATTTGAAGCAGTTGACGCTGACGCGGGCGGAGAATCCGGGGGATAAGCTGTATAACGAAAAGTTTATCCGGGAGGCCGAGCGCATCCTCAAACGGACGCTTCTGCCGGAGGAGACCAACCTCATCAACGACTGGGTTCAGGTGTTCGAGCTGCCGGAAGAGGTCGTGCTGATGCTGCTCCAAATCGAGATGGAAAATAGCAGGGGGCGCGTCTCCATCAAGATTGCGGACAGGCGCGCGAAGGAATGGGCGCAGAGCGGCATCCGCACGGTGGACGACGTGGAGAAGGTCGTCGTCATGGGCAGAGAGCGCGAACAGCAGCTCCGCAGGCTGCTGGCGCGTCTGGGTCAGCGCCGCGCGCCGAGCGAAGACGAAAAGACGATGTACAAGACGTGGATCGACGAATGGGGATTCACGCCCGAAGCCGTGCAGGAAGCCTGTCGCGAGACGACGAAGGGAACGCCGACCATGGCGTATCTCAACGGCATCTTGATGCGCCAGCACCAGCTCGGGCGGCACGAGGCCATCGCGCTGGAAACGGGCATGCAGAGCGAACATGAGGCGCGCGGCTTTGCCCGTGAGGTATACGCCGGCCTGGGCGTAACGGGCAAGACGCCGACGCAGGATGATCTGGACGCGATTGAAACGTGGCACGAGCAGGGCGCGGGGAACGAGCTGATTCTGCTGGCCGTGAAGGCGGCGCACAGCAAATCCGGCGGCGGCAACATGGACGATGTGGACAGCTATTTGCAGGACTGGCGCAGACGCGGCCTGACCACGGCGGACGCCGTTCGCGCGGATTCGGCGCGAACGCGCATGCTCAACGGCCAGCTCCGCGAAATTTACGCGGCGGCGGGCATGGAAAAGCGCCCCAACGCGCCGGATCGCGATTTGCTTTGCCGCTGGGTGGGCGAAATGGGCATGACGCAGGAGCTAATTCTGCTTGCGGCGGAATACGCGCGCGGCGCGGGCTCCCCGATGATGCTCATCGGCAGGATTCTGCGGGATTGGAGCCGCGCGGGCATCGCGACGACAGAAGCCGCGCGGCAGGAGCACGAGAGCCATCTCCGCGAGGCGGGCAGGAGCGCGGCTGGTTCGACTGCACCGAGCGGACAGGGCGGATTCATCAAGCACAACTACACGCAGGATGATTATAAACGCATGGTCGTCAATCTGGACGACGAGGAGGACAACTGATGCTCAGCCGTGAAAATGTGATGCGCGAGGCGCTTTCGGAAATGGAAAACCAGCGCGCAAAAAATCTAAGCGAAGAAAAAAAGCGGCGCAACGAGGCGGAGCGGCGAAGCCCTGCGATTGCGGAACTGCTGGCCCGCCGTCAGAAGCTGTTGTTTTCCGGCATGCGGCAGGCGTTCGCGTCGCCCGAACAGGCGGCGAGGATTTCCGCGTCCATGAAGGATCAAATGGAGCGGATGAACGCCGACATTCGGCGGGAATTGGTGAAAAGCGGCCTGAGCGCGGATTATTTGCAGCCCGTCTACCGCTGCCCGCTCTGCAAGGACACGGGATATGTCGGCGAACCGGTGCACGAGCAATGCGTCTGCCTGAAGCGCGCCGTGCTCAATCGGCTCTATGACAACGACGGTTTGCAGGGGCTGAAAACGCAGAATTTTGAAACCTTTGACGAAAACATCTTCCCGGATGTTCCGCTCGAGGGCAGAAAGGGCACGCAGAGAACCTACATCCGCAAAATCCGACAGATTTGCGAACAATATGCCGATGCGTTTGAACCGGCAAGCGGAAAGGGCGTGCTGCTCTATGGCGCGTCGGGGCTGGGCAAGACGTTCCTGCTCAACTGCATGGCGCAGCGCGTGCTGGAACGGGGATATTCGGTTGTGGTGATTTCGGCCTACAAGCTGACGGAGACGCTGCGGCGCTATCTGTTCAATGGCGACGGCGCGGAACAGGTGCAGGATATTCTGACCTGCGACCTGCTGGCGATTGACGATCTGGGCAGCGAACCGATGATGCGCGGCGTGACGGTCGGCTCGATCTATCACGTCATCAGCGAGCGCCACAACGCATCGCGGCCGATGATTCTTTCCACCAATTGTTCGGTGCAGCAGCTCTATGAAAAATACGAGGATCGCATCGCGGCACGGCTTTGCGATCAGAGCCGAATGACGATCATTGAATTTATCGGCGAGGACGTTCGCCGCTTTGCGCATTAAACAGACTGCGGACGGACAACAAACTAAAAGAGGACGACCATCCATTCCGGATGAATCGTCCTCTTTTGACGTATGGGAGATTGTGTAAACCGACGCTTTGCGGCCTTCGGCGGAGGTCAGACGGGCTCAACCCGCTTACATCAGCCCCGCCGCCTGAAGCTGACTGCGCAGGTTGCTCACCGCGCCTTCGAGCGACGTGTAATCAATCGGGGAGAGGGAGAGGAGCGTCTGCACCGCGCTGATGGCGGTATTGATCTGCCGACGGGTATCGTTGGAGAGATCCGGCGCAGAGCCGACGAGCTGATACGCCGTATAGACCAGATTGCTCGCGTCGCTCACGATGTTCTGAAGATCGGAGGGCTGCTGTGCGGCGGTGTAGGCGTCGTGAATCTGGCAGATGTGGTTGGCGATGTCGTTTGTGCTCTTGAGCGTGGCGAACTCGCCCAGATACTTGCGGATGGTGTCGCCGTAGGCGTCGATATAGTCATAGAGCGGATGGCCGCGCGGAATGAGCACGATGCCGCGCGTTTCCACCGAGTAGGACGGGCAGTAATCCGTCGCCAGCAGGCCGGATTCCGTGCAGACGGAAACGGATTTGTGCATGCTGCAATAGGCGGTCGGCACGCTGTCCGCGCTCCAATAATCGGTGATGGTCTTGTAACCGTTCACGTCGTTGTAGCAGGCGTCGGTCGCCAACTGCCCGCTTACGCCGCAGGTCGTCACGCGCACGAGGTTGTAATCGCTCGGTGTGCCGTCGATGATTTCGCGGGAATCGAGGTTCTTCGCCTTGTGGATTTTCTCCATGAAGGATTGCCAGAGAGGCGCGGCGGCGTTGCCGCCCGTCGCCTTGGAGGAGAGCGCCTTGTAGTTGTCGTGGCCGATCCAGACGGAGCCGGAATACCAGCCCGTCATGCCGGCGAAGAACACGCCCTTGCTGTCCGAGTTCGTGCCGGTCTTGCCCGCGACGACCTGCGAGGAAATCTTCGCCTTGGTGCCCGTGCCGCTCTGCACGGCCTCCTTGAGCATATCCACCACGAGATACGCCGTCGAGGGCTTGAACACCTGATGACGATCCTGCTGCTGGTGCATATCCACCACGACGTTGCCGTTGCTGTCCACAATGCGGGAGAAGGAGAGCGGCTGCTGATACACGCCCTTGTTGGCGATGGTGCCGAAGGCGACGGCCATCTGCACCGGGGTGAGGCCGGAGGAGCCGAGCGCCAGACCGAACGGATCGGCGTTGATGTTTTTATCGGGGATACCCATCAAGTGCAGATATTCCACCGAACGGGACACGCCCACGTAGGTCATCAGAATCTGCGCCGCGGCGGTGTTATAGCTGTTGCGCAGCGCGCTGCGGAAGCTCTGCGGCCCCTTGTATCCGCCGCCGCCGTAGTTCTTCGGCCACGAATCCTTGCCGCTGGAATCCTTCCAGCCGGAAATCGGAACGGGCATGTTGTAGGCGATCGACGCGGGGGACGCGCCCAAATCAATGGCCGGGGCATACACCGTCAGCGGCTTGATGGAGGAGCCGACGGGCATGGTCATGCCGCTGGCGCGGTTGAGCGTCTTGCGGGTGGTGGGCTTGTAGCGCCCGCCGACGATGGCCTTCAATTCGCCGGTGCGGTAGTCAAACACGCAGGCTGCGGCCTGCGGCTGCTCGATTTCGGTGTAGGTGCCGTCCGAATTGCGGGATTGATACACCTTGTCGGACGGGTCGCGCAGGCGGGGATAATTGCTCCAGTTCGCCAGCGTATCCTCCACGATTTCCTGAATCTCGGTGTCGAGGCAGAGGTAGACGCTGTAGCCGCCCGTGCGGAGCTTGTTTTCCATCGCGTAGCGGTTCGCGGAGGTATCTTCCAGCCCGTTGAGGTTAAGGAAGGTATCCACCACGTCGCTGATGGCGTATTCGACATAGTGCGGATAGGCGTACATATCCGTCGAGGCGGGCGATTTTTCCAGCACGCTGGCCGTCGAGCGATCCAGCGCGGCGTTATACTGCTGGGCGGTAATCAGCCCGTTTTCGCGCATCTGCCGCAGCACGTAATCCGTGCGGTTGTTGGTGATGTCGGGCGTGCTGCTGCCCTCGGTGTTGCGGGTGTAGAAGTTGCTGCGCGGGTTGTAATAATTGGGGCTTCGGGTCAGCCCGGCGAGCATCGCACATTCGCGCAGGGTGAGCTGATCGAGCGACTTGCCGAAATAGCCGTAGGCCGCCACGCGCACGCCGTAATAGCTGCCGCCGAGGAAGATGGTGTTCAGATAGCTTTCCAGAATCTGCTTTTTGGTGTAGCGCGTCTCCAGCTCCATCGCCAGATAGGCTTCCTGCAATTTGCGCTTGTAGGATTGCTCGCTGGAAAGCACGGTCTGCTTGATGAGCTGCTGGGTGATGGTCGAGCCGCCCTGCGTGGAGCCGCTGGTGAAGTTGGCGACCAGCGCGCCCACGATGCGCTTGACGTCCACGCCGTTGTGCTCGTAAAAGCGCGCGTCCTCCACGGCGATAAAGGCGTTTTGAAGCATTTCCGGAATCTCGTCGATGGAGACCATAATGCGGTCTTCCGTGCCCTTGTAATCGGTGATGAGGTTCCCCTGGCTGTCGTATATAAAGGAAGTTTTATCCTGAGCATCCAGCGCGGCGAGATCGAGCGTCGGCGCGGTATCGACAAACGCCTTGGCGATGCCGACCACCGCGCCCAGAAGCGCAAGGGCGACGCACAAAGCGAGAACAAAGGACAGGCGAATGGTGGTCGCTGCGACGCTGAGCACGAAATTCGGCTTTTTGGTGCGCGCCTTGAAAATGGAGCGCGCACGCGGATGAACGGCGCGATTGGGCATGATTCTCCTCCTTGCCAACAGGGTAAAGCGCCCGGAAAGAAACAGGGCGATACGATATTATACCACACATCCGGCTGTTTCGCATCAAAAACCGCAAAAGTTGCGGAAGAATAGCTTTTCCGAATCGGCCATAGGCTCAGAGGGAGGGGATGGGCGTGACGGAAAAGCAGCTCAAACGGTATTCCGCGCGGGTGCGCAGGCAGCGGCGGCTGAGGCGGCTGACGCTCGCGGCGCTGGCGCTGCTGGCGGTCTTTCTGCTGGTGGATCGAAATTTCCGGCCGCTGGTCTTCTCTCTGGCAGAGGCGAGGAGCGCCGCCATGGCGACGCGCGCGCTTAACGCCGCGCTGACGGAGGCGCTGGAGGACGGCGTGGACTACGACCTGTCTCTTATACACATCTGACGCTGCCGACGATCTT
>ENA-OYXV01001749-OYXV01001749.1-human-gut-metagenome-genome-assembly--contig:-NODE-1749-length-11351-cov-4.464324_pt1 | contig 11351 bp, 10 predicted proteins | sample MGYA00244846_ERZ653424 | MGnify/ENA primary metagenome ERZ653424 (study PRJEB26926, sample SAMN06165108) | human gut metagenome | biome: ENVO:00009003; feature: ENVO:2100002; material: ENVO:00002003...
ATCTAGTACGGTCTCGTGGGCTCGGAGATGTGTATAAGAGACAGATAATATACCGGCTATTGAAGCTGCCAAAAAGCTGAAAAAGATTTCCGGGATGGACAGAGTATTTTTCACAAACAGCGGGGCAGAGTCTATTGAAGGAGCCATTAAGGCGGCAAGAAAATATGCTTATCTGAAGGACGGAAGAACAGACCATGAGATCATTGCCATGGAGCATTCCTTCCATGGAAGGACTATGGGGGCTCTTTCTGTTACAGGCAATAAAAAATACCGGGAAGCCTTTGAACCCATGATCGGAAATATCCGCTTTGCCACATTAAATGATTTTCAGAGTGTTCTGGATCAGGTGACAGATAAGACCTGTGCGATCCTGTTTGAAACGGTACAGGGAGAGGGCGGCATTTATCCTGCCACAGAAGAGTTTATGAAGCAGGTAAAGGCGCTGTGCGAGGAAAGGGACATTCTGATGATCCTTGACGAGATCCAGTGCGGTATGGGAAGATGCGGTGAGTATTATGCATGGCAGAGATATGGCATTAAGCCGGATATCATGACAAGTGCCAAGGCGCTTGGCTGCGGTGTGCCGGTAGGTGCTTTTATGATGACAGAAAAGGTGGCTGCCCATTCTCTTACAAGCGGTGACCACGGAACGACCTATGGAGGAAATCCTCTTGCGGGTGCAGCTATCAATGCGGTACTTGATTTATTTGAGGAGAACCATATAATAGAACATGTGAACCAGATCGGAGATTATCTGGCAAATCGCCTTGACGAACTGGTTGATAAGTATGATTTCATCACGGAACGCAGAGGTGTCAAGCTGATGCAGGGACTTGTATTTGACAGGCCAGTAGGTGATATCATAGGGAAAGCCCTGGAAAAGGGACTGATATTGATAAACGCAGGACCGAATATCATCCGTTTTGTACCGCCTCTTGTCATTGAAGAGGAGAATGTGGACAAAATGATTGAGATTCTGACGTCCTGTCTGCAGTAAATGGAGTATGATTTATGGGTTTTAAGAAACGACTGGCGGCTGCACTTCTTCTTGCAGCCGTTGCTTTTCTGACTTTTGGAATTGCCAGATCAGGCATGCAGGTCAGTGAAAAACAGGGAGAAAAATTTCCTGCTTTTACAGGAGAAAAGGATACGCTGTATCTCTGGTATACAGACGAGGTACTGACCTCTTATCTTACCAGTGCAGCAGTTACTTACAATGAAAATCATGATGTGAGGATTGTGCCGGTGCTGCAGTCCGGACCGGAGTATCTGGAGCATGTCAATGCCGCTTCCCTTTCCGGAGAGAATCTGCCGGATCTGTATATCCTCAGCCATGATTCACTGGAAAAGGCTTATCTGGCAGGACTTGCAGAGGAGGTAAAGCTTCGTGAGAGGACATCTCTTAGGGATACCTACAGAGATACAGGACTTTCAGCAGCTACTTATCAGGGAAAGGTGATCGGATATCCTTTTTATTTTGAAACAAGTGCGCTTCTCTATAATAAAACATATCTGGAGGATCTGGCAGAGAGTCGGCTTCAGGCAGAGGCAGATATAGCGGCAGGAGAAGAAGCACAGCAGCAGGCGGATGCCGGAAATGTCACGCAGGACACAGCAGAGGAAACGCCTTCCTTTTCGGATGAAGAGATTGAGGCAAGGGTACAGGAGCTCATTCCAAAGACACTGGAGGATATGAAGACCTTTGCTGACAGCTATGATGCACCGGAAGCGGTAGAGGGTGTCTTCAAATGGGATGTGACAGATATTTTCTACAATTATTTCTTTATTGGCAATGCGATTGAGATGGGTGGAGCTGCCGGAGATGATATTTCACAGATTGACATTTATAATCTGAATGCTATCCGGAATATGAGAGCCTATGAGGAACTGAACCAGTTCTTTTCCATAGATACCAGTGAGATCAGTTATGAGAGCGTGATCCATGAATTTATGGAAGGCAGGCAGGTATTTACAGTAGCAACCTCAGATGTGGTCGGTACACTGGAGCAGGCAGAGGAGGATGGCAGCTTCCCTTATGAATATGGGATCGCCCTTCTTCCTGATATTGATGCAGACAGGGAGACAAAGCCGCTTTCCATGACGCAGTGTGTAGTAGTGAATGGTTATGGGACGCATCAGGAGGATGCCAATGATTTTGCCTTTTTCCTGACAGCAGGATACAATGAAAGTCTTTATGCAAGAAGCGGTAAGGTATCGGCTGCAAGAGATGCAGATTACGGAAATGAGGCGCTTTCCATGTTTGCAGAAGCCTATGATAATTCTGTGTCCATGCCGAAAATGATCGAAACCAGTAATTTCTGGGTATTGCTTGAACGCGTATTTTCCCAGGTATGGAATGGAACTGATGCAAATGACGCACTGAAGGAATTGTCGGAGCAGATCATGCAGCAGGTGACCGGACGGGAGTATGAAGAAGTTTATATCGAAGATGTGCAGGAAGAAACAGATGTAGAGTATCTGGATGAAGAATACTATACGGAGGAAGCACAGAAGGAAGAGCAGGCGGAAGAATAGCGGATCAGACAGACTGATTATGTATAAAATCCAGCCATACAGGATACATTACGGATAAAAACGTAAGGAGATTCTGATATGGTTGGATTTTTGATTGCGATAATTTCAGGGGCATTGATGAGTGTACAGGGAGTTTTTAATACAGGTGTCACGAAATCGTCCAGTATCTGGGTGGCCAGTGCCTTTGTCCAGCTTTCTGCCCTCATCGTCTGTTTCTGTGCCTGGCTGTTTACAGACAGGACTTCTTTTGTGACGATTACGAGGGTAGAACCGAAGTATATGCTCCTTGGAGGCGCCATAGGGGCATTTATCACCTATACAGTGATCCGCAGTATGGAAATGCTCGGACCGGCAAGAGCGGTCATGCTGATCGTGACTGCCCAGCTTCTTGCTGCCTATATGATTGAACTGTTTGGCATTTTTGGCGTGGAGAAGCAGCCCTTTTCTTTCAGAAGGATGATCGGAATGGCAGCTGCTATTGTGGGAATAGTGGTATTTAAATGGGAATAAGGTCATATTTTTATGTTGTCAATACCACTTGCGCAACCTGTGAAAAACCTTTACAATATTAATCAGTCGTGATACAGGGGGCCTTTTTGTCATGTGCAGGAAGGAGTAGAACGATGAAAAAGAAACATAAGATATTGCTTGGTATGCTGGTTCTTGCCGGGTGTCTGCTTTTTGGATGTGAGAAGCGCAGGACTGAGCTTTTTTCGGAAGAAAAGCAGGATACGGTATCAGAGACTCTGGATGCATCAGGCCAGGAGGAACAGGAGCTGCAGAGCAGTCAGCAGATAACTGCCAGCCAGACTGTATTTGTGCATGTCTGTGGAGCTGTGGAGAACCCGGGTGTTTATGAACTTGCAGGGGATGCGAGGGTGTATCAGGCGGTAGAAGCAGCTGGTGGATTTTTGCCGGAGGCCTGTGAGGAATATGTGAACCAGGCCGGGGCGCTTACCGATGGAAAGCGGCTTTATATTCCGACAGAGGACGAGGTCAGAGAGCTTTCGCAGGCAGGAAAGGATACGCTGACAGAAGAGCTTCTTTTGCAGTCTGATAGTGAAACAGACCCGGCAGACGGACTTGTGAATATCAATACGGCATCGATGGAGGAGCTGTGTACACTTCCCGGGATCGGAGAAGGAAAAGCCAGGCATATTATCAGTTACAGAGAAAGTACAGGAAAATTTGAACAGATAGAGGATATTATGAAGGTAGAAGGGATCAAGGAAGGTCTTTTTGGAAAGATCAGGGATCTTATTACTGCCGGATGATTCAGTGTGGAATCGGAAAGCCGCAGAAGCGGCAGAAAAAGAGGGAAAGATGGCGAAGAAGGTTTTGGTTGTGGACGATGAGAAGCTGATCGTAAAGGGAATCAGGTTCAGTCTGGAACAGGACGGTATGGAAGTGGAATGTGCCTATGACGGAGAAGAGGCACTGCAGAAGATAAAGGATACAGAATATGATATTGTACTGCTGGATGTGATGCTTCCAAGGCTGACAGGGTTTGAGGTGTGTCAGCAGGTCAGGGAGTTTTCTTCTGTGCCGATCGTCATGCTGACAGCCAAGGGTGAGGATATGGATAAGATCCTCGGACTTGAGTACGGTGCAGACGATTATATTACGAAGCCGTTCAATATTCTGGAGGTAAAGGCAAGACTGAAGGCCATTATGAGACGGACCGCACCGAAGACAAAGGAAGAAACGAAGATCATAGAGCGGGGAGATATGCGTCTTGACTGCGACGGAAGAAGGGTATATGTAGCAGGCAGGGAGATCAATCTGACAGCCAAGGAATTTGAACTGCTGGAGCTTCTCATCCTGAATCCCAACAAGGTATACAGTAGAGAAGCACTTCTTAAGCTGGTATGGGGTACAGACTATCCGGGAGATGTAAGAACCGTGGATGTGCATATCCGTCGTCTGCGTGAAAAAATTGAGGAAAATTCCAGCGAGCCTAGATATGTACATACCAAGTGGGGTGTTGGGTATTACTTTGCCTAGAGGACAGCTATGAAAAGGAAAATCACTGCTTTTTTGAAGAAACTGGGAATCTGGCGAAGCCTGAAGGTACGCCTGTTTCTGATCATTCTCTTAATGGGGCTTGTTCCCGCCTATATTATCAAGGCAGGAATTCTACAGAATTATGAAGCAAGAGCTGTTGACGTGCGGCAGTCGGATGTCCAGAATCAGTTAAAGATCATTGCCAATCATCTGATCACCTATAATTATCTGCAGGACACATCTTCTGAGGTTATCAATGCAGAGCTCGAACAGCTGTCCAATCTTTACAGTGGCCGTGTACTGATCATAAACGGCAATCTGAAAATCATCAAAGATACCTATGGAATCAGTGAAGGAAAAACCATTATATCAGAGGAAGTCATTAAATGTCTGAAGGGGACAGGGATGTCCAAGTATGACAGGAATAATGGCTTTATTGAGATTACCACACCGATCACGGAAACAGTAACGGCAGAAAATCAGACAGAGGGTATGCCAGAGGGAACGGAGCTGACAAGAGGTGTTATGCTGACCAGTGTTTCTACGGATATCATCATGGCAACCATGGATGTGCTGAACCGGAAAGCACTGATCCTGGAGATCATTATGGTAGTAGTTGTATTTGCTATTGCGGGGGTTCTGGCAAATGTACTGATCAGGCCGTTTGACCGGATCACAAAGGCGATTATGGAGATCGGAAACGGGCATATGGATGGAGATATTTCTGTACCGACTTACCAGGAAACAGAGCATATTTCCAATGCGTTTAACCTTTTACATAATCAGATGATGAACATGGACAGCTCCAGGCAGGATTTTGTAGCGAATGTATCCCACGAGCTGAAAACACCTATCACGTCTGTCAAGGTGCTGGCTGATTCCCTTCTTGCGCAGCAGGATGTGCCGGCGGAATTATACCGGGAATTCCTTGAGGATATTGCAGAGGAGATCGAACGGGAGGATAAGATCATCAATGATCTGCTGGCGCTTGTAAAAATGGACAAGTCAGCGGCTGAACTGAATATTACCAGTGTCAATATGAATGAGCTGGCTGAGATCATTTTAAAAAGAATGCGTCCCATTGCAAGAAAAAGGGATATAGAGCTTCTGCTTGTCAGTACCAGAGAGGTTACCGCCGAGATAGATGAAGTGAAAATGTCACTGATCCTTACGAACCTTATAGAAAATGCTATTAAATACAATAAAGAACACGGAAAGGTGACTGTGACACTGGATGCTGATCACCAGTATTTTACCATTACAGTAGAAGATACAGGAATTGGTATTCCGGAGGAGTCGTTAAACAGGATCTATGACAGGTTTTACCGGGTGGATAAGTCTCATTCCAGGGAGATCGGGGGAACCGGACTCGGGCTTGCCATCACGAAAAATGCCGTACAGCTTCACAGAGGATCCATCAAAGTGGAAAGTACCTTTGGCGAAGGCACCAGATTTCTTGTGAAGATTCCGCTGACACACAGTCTGCTGTAGAGGAGTTTTTTATGAAAAGATTAACGGGCAAAATGACTATTCTGGTCTGCTTCTTTTGTATGCTGTTTCTTTTTTTGATAACAGGATGCGGCAAAGAGAAGGAAGAAAAGAATCAGTACCATTATAAAGTATATTATGTAAACCATGACAGAACCGGTGTGATCTCCGAGGACTATGTGACAGAGAACACAGACGTAGGCAGCCTTCTTGAAGAACTGGTCACGCAGCTTGGAACGGTGCCGGAAAAGCTCCAGTATCATGCACCGTTGGCAGGCAGCTTTGAGCTGTTATCCATGCAGCTTAAGGACGGACAGCTGATCATGGATTTTAATACAGCCTACCGGGAACAGGAAATGGTCACAGAGATCCTGAACCGGGCATCTATCGTAAGAACGCTTTCCCAGGTGAAGGATGTGCAGTATGTTTCCTTTCTGGTGGAGGGAGAGCCTTTTGTGGATGCTTCCGGGAGTGTTGTGGGTGTTATGAGTGCAGATACCTTTATCGATAATGCGGGAAATGAGATCAATACTTACGAAAAGGTGAAGCTTCAGCTGTATTTTGCTGATGAAGATGGGACAGGGCTTCAGGCAGTCAGCCGCACAAAGGTCTATAACAGTAATATTTCACTGGAGCGGCTTGTCATGGAAGAACTGATCGCAGGACCACAGGCAGATGATACCGGGCTTGCTGCAGGAAGAAAAGATGGACCGGTCATAAATCCGGCAACCAAAATTGTCAGTGTAGCAGTCCGTGATGGCATTTGTTATGTTAATCTGAATGACAGTTTTCTGAATCAGATCTATAATGTCACACCGGAAGTAACAATCTATGCGATCACCAATTCTCTGATCGAGCTGACCGGTGTGAATAAGGTGCAGATTTCCGTGAACGGAGAAACCAGCGTGAATTACAGGGAAAATATCAATCTGTCTACGGTATTTGAACGGAATCTGGATATGGTGAAATAACGGTATCAGGAGAAAATCAGATAAAGGAGGAGCATGCGCAGAAGACCACTCAGCTGTTTCTGCCTGCTGCTCATTCTGCTCATTTTCCTTGGAACGGTAACCGGCATGACCGGGAGAACAGATAAGGAATGGGATGAGAAGGGATGTACCCTGACAGGAAGGGTATATGACAAGGAATGGGTGACAGGTGAAGAAGAAAAGAAAATAGTGTATCTGGAGATCCTGGAAGCAGATAATGCTTCCGGAATGGAGGATGCAGAAGGAAAGAAGGTTCTCTGTTATTTAAAGCAGGGGCAGGAGCTTCCAAAGCTCGGAAGTTATATCAGAATTACAGGAAAGATTAGAAATTTCAGAAAAGCCTCAAATCCGGGGCAGTTCGATGCAAGATCTTATTATCGTATATCAGGAATAGCATTTCAGGTTAATCAGGTAATTATCCAGCAAAAATCAGAACAGTATCAAAAGGGAAAGGAAGCCTTGTTTCAGCTTCGAAAAGGATTATCAGAAACCTTTGACAGGCAGCTTTCACCGGAGAATGCTTCCCTAATGAAGACAATGGTGCTCGGCGAAAAGAAAGCGCTTGACAGGGAGATTAAAAAAAGATATCAGAGAAATGGCATAGCCCATCTGCTGGCTATCTCGGGGCTTCATATATCGCTGATTGGGATGGCCTTTTATAAAGTACTGAGAAAAACAGCACTGCCGGTATCGTTCTGTGCAGGTGGAGCTTTTCTTTTCATGTATGGCTATGGGTGCATGGCAGGCTTTTCGGTATCGTCCAGGCGGGCGCTGATCATGTTTGGGGTACAGATGGCAGCGGTGATGTTTGGGAGGACGTATGATCTTCTGACGTCAGTTTCACTGGCGGCGCTCCTGATTCTGGCAGAACAGCCGTGGTATTTCTACAGCAGCAGTTTTCTGTTTTCCTTTGGCTGTGTGCTGGCGATCGGACTGCTGGTTCCGGCAATGACCTGTAAGAAGACAGAAGCACTGTACCGATCTGACGGGAAAAAGAAAGCTGCTGCAGTTGTCAGGCAGGATGGCATTTTCTGGAAGCTTCTGGAAGGGCTGAGAAAATGGCTGCTTCCGGGGTGTGCCATTTCAGCAGCAGGACTGCCACTGCAGCTGTGCTTTTATTATCAGATGCCGGTATATGCGACCTTCCTGAATTTACTTGTGATTCCGCTGATGAGCTTTTTGTTACCCTGTGGGTTATTATTGATTCTGGTGGAACGGGCAGAGATACTCGCCATACCATTTTCGTTTGTGATCACAGGAATTTTGGGAATTTATGAAAGCGCCTGTCTTATGGTGGAAAACCTGCCTTTCTCTGTGCAGGTTACCGGCAGACCGGGAACAGTTCTTATTATTCTTTATCTTATCGTATTGTTGTTTCTGATCCTTTATCAAAGGAAGCTTTCCCTGAAAGGTAAATGGCTGATCCTTTTAAGTGTGGGTGCATTACTTGTTTTTTCTGGAAGGATGGAAAGGGCTGTGTGCAGGCAGCTGCAGGTGACTTTCCTGGATGTAGGACAGGGAGACTGTATCGTAGTGGAAACACCTTACGGACAGAATTATGTGGTGGACTGCGGCAGTACTTCAGAGAATGCAGTGGGGGAATACCGGCTGATTCCTTTTCTGAAATATCAGGGAATCGGTACGGTGGATGGTGTGATCATGACCCATGCGGATGAAGACCATATCAGTGGGATACGGGAGCTTTTGATACTTGGGAAAGAAGAGGGGATTCAGGTGAAAGCATTGTTGCTGCCGGATATTTCAGAGGAATCCAGGGATGAGGCTTATCAGGAGCTTGCAGTGCTTGCAGAAGAAAATCAGGTTCCTGTGGAATATATTTATGAGGGAGAAGCCGGGAAGGATCGTGAGTTTCAAATAAACTGCCTTCATCCGGAAAAGGGACTTTACACATCAGATAATAATTCCTATTCGACTGTGCTGCTTATGGAATATCAGGGAAGATCTCTTCTTTTGACAGGGGATATTGAAGGCGAGGAAGAGGTGAAGATGACAGAGGAGCTTGCCACTCAGATAGATGTACTGAAGGTGGCGCATCATGGCTCGCGGAATTCCACCGGGAAAGAAGTGCTGTCTGTTATGAAGCCAAAGGCAGCGGTGATATCCTGCGGAAAGGATAATTTCTATGGACATCCTCATGCAGAAACACTGGAGAGGCTGTCAGAGGCTGGGACAAGGTGGTTCTGCACCGGGGATTACGGAGCGGTCACAGTGACGGTGAACCGGCGTGGAAAACTGGAAATTGAGGGGTATCTGGAGAGGGAATAAGGAGTGTGGATTGAGGATTTTGTAACACTATTTTGTAACACTATTTTGTAACACTATTTTGTAACACGGAGGGAGCTGACCCTGAGAGGAAAGGATATTGACTTTTGCAGGGAAAAATAATGGCTTGAAGGAAATCAGACACCAGGCGGGGCATGGAAGAGAAAAACAGGCTTGGATGCCCCGCCGGGAGCAGGTAAGAAGAGAAAAAGCGGGAAAAGTAAGTCTGAGCGGGGCATGGGAAGGAAAAAGGGGCTGAGATGCCCCGCCGGGAGCAGGAAAGAAGAGAAAAAGCAGAAAAAGTGAGAGCAGGCGGGGCATGGGAGAGAAAAACAGGCTGAGATGCCCCGCCGGGAGCGGAAAAGAAGAGAAAAAGCGGGAAAAGTAAGGCCGAGCGGGGCATGGGAGAGAAAAAGGGGCTGAGATGCCCCGCTGGGAGTGGAAAAGAAGAGAAAAAGCGGGAAAAGTGAGAGCAGGCGGGGCATGTGAAGGAAAAAGGGGCTGGGATGCCCCGCCGGGAGCAGGAAAGAAGAGAAAAAGCGGGAAAAGTAAGTTCAGGCGGGGCATGGGAGAGAAAAACGGGCTGGAATGCCCCGCTGGGAGCAGGAAAGAAGAGAAAAAGTGGGAAAAGTAAGGCCAGGCGGGGCATGGGAGAGAAAAACAGGCTTGGATGCCCCGCCGGAAGTGGGAAAGAAGAGAAAAAGCGGGAAAAGTGAGTCCAGGCGGGGCATAGGAAGGAAAAAGGGGCATGGGAGAGAAAAACAGGCTGGAATGCCCCGCCGGGAGCGGGAAAGAAGAGAAAAAGCGGGAAAAGTAAGTCTGAGCGGGGCATGGAAGAGAAAAACAGGCTGGGATGCCCCGCCGGGAGCAAAGGAGAAAGGAAGAGAAGGTATGTTTGCAAACTATCAGGAAATAAAAAAGCGGGTACGACATATAGAAGGGGAATTAAAACAAATAGAAGAGATGGAAAAGAACTGGCCGGCAGGTGAACTGATTTGTACAAGAAACAGTGGACGGTATAAGTGGTATTTAAAAAACAGAAAGCAGTCCATATATTTGCCAAAGAGAGAAAGAAAACTTGCCCAGGAATTAGCGCAGAAAAAGTATCACCAGTTACGCAGGACAGATCTGAAAAGAGAATTATCAGCCTGTCAGAAATATATTCATATGGCGGAAACCAATGAAAATCTGTCAGAAAAGATAATGAAACATGCGGAGTATGAACGATTACTGGGTGGACAGTATGAACAGATAAGTAAGGAACTGGAAGGTTGGATGAAGGAAAAGTTTGAAAAAAATACCGGGTATCCGGAAAATCTTATTGTGAAAGGAACACAGGGGAAAATGCTTCGATCCAAGTCAGAGGCAATCATAGATAAGATGCTGTACAGTGCAGGAATTCCATTTCGGTATGAGGATAAACTAGTCTTTGAAAATATGATATTGTATCCGGATTTTACGATTCGTCATCCGCTGACAGGTGAATTTTTTTATTGGGAGCATTTTGGATTGATGGATGATTATGATTATGTGAACAGAGCCTGTCAGAAAATAAAAATATATTGTGATAATGGAATTATCCCATCAGTGAACCTGATTCTTACCTATGAAACCAAGGATCATCCATTGCCAATTGATCAGGTGGAAATGCTCATTAAAGAATATTTCATGTGAAGCTGTTTTAAAAAGCATAAGAGTACATGAAGCAGTGTTTCATGATATAATAGGACTGCCACATGAAGCGCGTGCAATCCATTCTTAGCAGGGAAAAGGACAGAAAATAACATAAGAGAATAAATGAAACAGGAACCAGAAATGAAAAAGGGAGAAGAAAATCATGACATTACAGACAGAAAGACTGACTTTACGAAAATGGGAAGAAACAGATGCTGAAAGCCTGTACGAATATGCCAGTGATCCGGATGTTGGTCCGATTGCGGGATGGCCGCCTCATAAAAGTATAGAAGAAAGCCGTGAGGTGATCAGAAATGTATTCTGTGGAGCAGAGTGCTATGCGATATGTGAAAAGGGCTGTCTCTTATACACATCTTG
>ENA-OYXV01001751-OYXV01001751.1-human-gut-metagenome-genome-assembly--contig:-NODE-1751-length-11344-cov-7.054921_pt1 | contig 11344 bp, 9 predicted proteins | sample MGYA00244846_ERZ653424 | MGnify/ENA primary metagenome ERZ653424 (study PRJEB26926, sample SAMN06165108) | human gut metagenome | biome: ENVO:00009003; feature: ENVO:2100002; material: ENVO:00002003...
CGCGAAAGGGTCAAGGGAGGAACTCCCTTGCGGAGTCCAGAGGCAGCGCCTCTGGGGGTCACTCCTTCAAGATGAACAGCACCCCCAGCGTGCCGGGGCCGCAGTGGCAGGAGATGACGCCGCCGGCGCGGGTTTCGATGACCGCATCGAAGTGGTTCAGGCTCGTCAAATAGGTGCGGACTTGCTCGACGACCTCCGGGTCGCAGCCGGAATGGGTGATGAAAACACGCTCCGGGCGCGCGCGGAGCAAATCGTCGTGCAAATCGTGCGTGTAGGCAGGGATGCAGCGGGCGAGCGAGCCGCGGTACTTCTTGTCCACCAGCATTTGACCGTCGCGCACGACAATCTTCGGGTGCAGCTTCAGCATACTGCCCATCAGCGCCGCCGCGCCGGAGCAGCGCCCGCCGCGGTGCAGGAACGTCAGCGTATCGACGACAAAGGACGCGCGAACCAGCGGAATCAGCGAGGTCACATGCGCCACAATTTCCTTGGCGGACTTGCCATCCTGCGCCATCACCGCCGCTTCCATCACCAGCAGACCGATGCCGGTGGAAAGGCTCTGGCTGTCTATGACGTGGATGCGGTCGGACGCGCCCAGCTCCGCCGCCGCTTCCACCATGTTCGCCCCCGTCGCGGACATTTTGCCGGAGATGGAGAACGCCACAATCTCGTCATACGTCTCCAGATACTTCTGGAAAACTTCTTGAATCGTCCAGACGTTCGCACAGGCAGTCGTCGGCGCTTTCTTTGTGCTGTCCGACCAGCGGAAAATTTCTTCCGATGTGATGTTCACGCGGTCTTCGTACTGCTGGTCGCCCAAGCGAACTATCAGTGGCACCAGTGTGATGTTATAGCGGTCGAGCAGATCCTGCGACAGGTCGGATGTGCTGTCTGAAATGATTTTGACCATACGATTTTCACTCCTGTTCAAGGGGAATATATACACATTTTATCATTTTCGATGCGCAGTTGTCAACCGATTTTGCGGTGTCTCAACAATCGTTGCGAATATGGAAGCAATAGGAAACTTGCATTTGCACACGGAATGTGCTATGATGGGGAACAGCAACGCGAAGGGAGCGTCAAAAGGATGCAGAAGTGGGTCAGCGTGTGGGGAAATGCGGTCAGCATTGCGGAAAATCGCCCGGAGCGGTATGCCAAGGCCATTACCTTGCGCTATCCGATTGTCTCGCCGTTTTCTGGCAGTGCCGTGCGCCTGACGTTCGATAATTACTGCGGCACGGAGCCGGTTACGCTGGAAAAGGTGACAATTTTCTGCGGCGGCGCGTTTCACCCGGTCACGTTCGGGGGCGAACACCGCGTAACGCTTCCGGCAGAGGGAAATGCGATTTCCGACACGCTGGAAACGCCCGTAACTGCCGGGGAAAAGCTGCTTGTCAGCTTCTATTTGCGTGATTTCACGCTCATGCGCAGCGTCGTGTTCACCTGCGGTGCGCTGTCCGGCGGGCTGTACGCCAACGGCGACGAAACGGAGAACCTCAATATTTCGATGGACACATCCCGCAAGACGCAGCTGACCTACTTCCTCAGCAATGTGTCCGTGCGTACTGCGCCGGAGAACCGCGCCATCATCTGTTATGGCGACTCCATCACCGCGCAGGATTGGCCGGATGATTTGCAGCTCCGTTGCCGCAAAGACGGCTTTGAGCACACTGCCATCATCCGCCGCGCCACCAGCGGATCGCGGATTCTGCGCGAATATCACTGCCTGACGTACGAATCCTACGGGCTGATGGGCGCGAAACGCTTTGCGCATGAAGTGCCGACCGACGGCGCGGATGCCGTCATCATCCAGCAGGGTATCAACGACATCATCCACCCTGTCGGCACGCAGGTGAACCCCTTCCGCCCGATGAGCGATCTGCCGACGGCGGACGAGCTTATCAGCGGACTCAAGACGTACATCACGCAGGCGCGGGGGATGGGCTTGCGCGTCTATGTCGGGACGCTGCTGCCCATGGGCGGCTGGCGCACCGACGCGCCCTTCCGGCAGGACTTGCGCCACGCTTACAATGATTTCATCCGCACGACCAACCTGATTGACGGCTGCATTGACTTTGACCGCGCCTTGCGCGACCCGGCAAACCCTGATTTCTTCCTGCCCGAATACGATTCCGGCGACCACCTGCACCCAAGCAAGGCGGGCTATCAGCGGATGGCGGCGGAAGTGCCGGCGGAACTGCTGAAATAAATAGGAAAGGCGTTTTCGGAACGTGTGCATCCGAAAACGCCTTTTTAGGGAATTTGTTTGATTAGAAGAGGTCATCCAGCAGCTGCGTCAGCTCAATCGTACCGAGGGTATCCGGAATGACGGGGGATTCGGGCGTGCAGAGCGATCCAGTCAGGGATACCTGCTGCCCGGCGGCATCGGTGAAGGTCAGCGAACAGCTGGTGTCGGAAAGCGCGGCGAAATCCAGCTGGAAATCTTCGTCCGGCAGGGAGAGCAGCAGGCTGAAGCCGGTTGCCGTTTCCGTCAGGGCAAGGCGGTATGTCGTGTCGCCGTACACGCCGGTGCAGATCAGACCGTTGAGCGCGGTGCGGACGTGGGCGGTGAAGATATCGAAAGTGCGCGCCTGTGCAACAATATCAAGCCCATCCGTGGCAGGGGTGATCGTAAGCGTATAATAATTGTAATATATCTTGACACGGATATAATCCGATGTGGATTCAAGGGAAAAAACGTTGGCATTAAGGGCAAAAACGTTGGCATTCTCATTGTTAAGCCGCAAACTGAAATTGCTGCCAGCTTGAACGATGGACAGGCTGAAGCTGTTATCAACGCTGGCGATAAACACAAAGTTGTTTGCAGAACCGTAACTGCAAGTGACAGAGAACGCCGTATGCTGATTCTCGGAGTAGCCGCTCAAAGCAAAGTCGTATTCATTTCGCCAATAGAGCACACCATCAATGGTATCGCTGTTCGCAGTTGTCAGCAGATAATGCCAACTGTTAGGCGTGGTTTGCTCATAGGTCAAATGGTATGGCTCTTGGTAGGGCTGACTAAAAAGAAGTTCCCCTTTGTCAATGCCGATTTGCCCGGAAAGCCTGAAATTAGAGAGAAGGTATCCGCGCATCGCGGAACGATATGCGCGTGCAACCTCCGAAGATTGCACGACCGACGCAAGAAGATGATGGTAGATATCGCTGAAGTTCAAGCCGTCAAGATATTCCATGCTGTAGATCTTTCCCAGAACAGAAGCCGCCATACGATTCAGTTCTTCAGAAGTGATGGAAATTGTCCCTGTTTGCGCAGCAATGTATAGGTCGCTGAACAGGCGCGCAAACGCAGGGTCTCTTATCAAGGTCATTGGCAAGTTATAGAGCGAGGGAATCGCATCGAGCATCTTGTTGACATCCTCCGCCAACAGCCCCAGCGCCTCCGACGGGGAGCGCCCATCCAGCAGCTTGAGCGGCGTGGTCAGCAGCGCCGCATCCACCGGATGACCTTCCACCAGCAATTGCGCCCACTGACCGCCCGACTGCACGCAAAGCCCCTTGTCCGGCGAGAAGGCGAGGTTAATCTGTCCCGAAGGCAGCGTCAGCGAGCAGAACGGCGTTTCGCCTAAGCCAGCCGTCATCCACAGGGACAAGCCGTCGCCATAGGTGGAGGTCAGCGCGAGGTCAATGCCCTGCGGCGTTTCCGCCAGCGCGCAGGGGAGAAAAAGGGCAAGCATCAGCAGCAGGGAGAGGATTTTCCGCATGAAAAAACACTCCTTTCGATAAAGAACAAACGGTTTTGCTGCGTACAGGATACAGCATTTGGTGCGCTTTGTCAAGGAAAATGACAAATTCCGCGTTCCGCATTGTTTTTTATGTTTTGTTTTCTTTTTGTCCTTTCCGCTTCCCGGTCTTGACACGCGGCGAAGGATACGGTACACTTTTCCATGTAGAAACGCTTCGGCTTTTGCGGAAGCGAGTAGTATTTGAAGGAGGTTTCCCTGTATGAAGAAGATGTTTGCGGTTTTGCTGGCGCTGTGTATGGCGCTGACCTGCCTGACGATGGCGAGCGCGGAAGAAAAGACGTATCACGTCGGCATTTTGCAGCTGGTGCAGCATGAGGCGCTGGACGCGGCGACCAAGGGTTTCCGCGACGCGCTGACGGAGAAGCTTGGCGACAAGGTTGTTTTTGATGAGCAGAACGCTTCGGGCGATACGGCTTCCTGCGCCATGATTGCCAATGGATTTGTGGCAGCGGAGGTTGACCTGATTATGGCGAACGCGACGCCCGCGCTTCAGGCGGCGGTCAGCGCGACGGCGGATATTCCGATTCTCGGCACGTCGATTTCCCACTACGGCACGGCGCTGGAAATCAGCGACTGGAAGGGCTACACGGAAATCAACGTTTCCGGCACGAGCGACCTCGCCCCGCTGGACGGTCAGGCGAACATGATTGTGGAGCTGTTCCCGGAAGCGAAGACGGTTGCGCTGCTCTACTGCTCGGCGGAAGCGAACAGCGCCTATCAGATTGGCGTTGTGAAGGCGGAGCTGGAAGTGAAGGGCATCACCTGCAAGGAATACGCTTTCACCGACTCCAACGACGTTGCGTCCATGGCGCAGCAGGCGACTGAATGCGACGTGCTCTACATCCCGACGGACAACACCGCCGCTGCCTACAGCGAAACGATTGCCAACGTCGTCGTGCCGGCGAAAGTGCCGGTCATCGCGGGTGAGGAAGGCATTTGCCGCGGCTGCGGTGCCGCGACGCTGACCATCAGCTACTATGACCTCGGCTACAAGACGGGCGAAATGGCGTATGAAATCCTCGTGAACGGCGCGGATGTTTCCACCATGCCGATTGCTTTCGCGCCTCAGTTCACCAAGAAGTACAACGCCGCGATCTGCGAAGCGCTGGGCATCACCGTCCCGGACGACTACGTCCCGATGGACTAATCATATAGATACATTTTGCGAAGCCATAGGGCATTTCGCCTTATGGCTTCGCTTGCGTTATAGTAGGAGGAAGATTCCGTGGAAATTATGAAGCTGCTCAACGCCTTGCCCGGCGCGGTTTCTCAGGGCGTCATATGGGGCATTATGGCCATTGGCGTCTACATTACTTACCGCATTCTGGACGTGGCGGACTTGACGGTGGACGGCTCCATCGCCACTGGCGGCGCGGTCGCGGCGGTGCTCATCATCAGCGGCTGCAACGCGTGGGTGGCGCTGGTGGCGGCGTTCGTCGTCGGGATGCTGACGGGCTTGGTGACGGGCGTGTTCCACACATGGATGGGGATTCCTGCCATCCTATCGGGCATTCTGACGCAGCTTGCGCTCTATTCCATCAACCTTGGCATCATGAGCAACAAGGCGAACACGGCGGTGAATGCGAATAAGTATGACCTGCTGGTGTCCCTGCGCAACGTGCGCAATTTTTCGCTTGACAACCCAATTCTGCTGCTGCTCATCATTACCGCGGCAGTGATTGCGCTGCTGTACTGGTTCTTCGGCACGGAGTATGGCTGTGCACTGCGCGCAACGGGCGCAAACGTCAACATGGCGCGCGCACAGGGCATCAACACCGGGCGCGCGAAGGTCGTCGGGCTGATGCTGTCCAACGGCTTGGTGGCGCTCTCCGGCGCGCTGCTGACGCAGTATCAGGGCTATGCGGATGTCAGCATGGGGCGCGGCGCGATTGTCATCGGCTTGGCGGCAGTTATCATCGGCGAAGTACTGTTTGGCAAGATTTTCCACAATTTTGCCACGAAGCTCATCGCCGTGTCCATCGGCGCCATCATCTACTACATCGTCATGCAAGTGGTGCTGTGGCTGGGTCTGCCCACGAACTACCTGAAGCTGCTCACGGCGCTGGTTGTGGCGATGTTCCTCGCCGTGCCGCACTGGAAGAGCCAGCTTTTTACCGCCCGCAGCGCTCGAAAGGGGGGGAAGCAGGATGCTTGATATCAATCATATTGCAAAGACCTTCAATCCCGGCTTGATTACCGAGAAGCGTGCATTGGCGGATGTTGACCTCCATCTGGCGGAAGGTGATTTCGTCACAATGATTGGCGGCAACGGCGCGGGCAAATCCACGACGCTCAACGCCGTCGCGGGTACGTTCATGGTGGATCGCGGCAGCATCGTTATTGATGGCGTGGATGTGACGCACCTGCCGGAATACAAGCGCGCGAAGTATCTGGGGCGCGTGTTCCAAGACCCGATGAACGGCACGGCGGCAACGATGAACATTGAGGAGAACCTCGCGCTGGCGTATCGCCGCGGACAGGGGCGGACGCTCCGCTGGGGCATCACGGCGAAGGAACGCGACGAGTACCGCGAAAAGCTGGCGACGCTGGGGCTGGGGCTGGAAAACCGAATGAGCAGCAAGGTCGGTCTGCTTTCCGGCGGACAGCGGCAGGCGCTGACGCTGCTGATGGCGACCATCAAGCAGCCGAAACTCCTCCTGCTGGATGAGCACACCGCCGCCCTTGACCCCAAAACGGCGAAAAACGTGCTGACGCTGACGCAGAAAATCATTGCGGAAAACCATCTGACGGCCATGATGGTGACGCATAACATGAAAGACGCGCTGGAGTACGGCAACCGCACCATCATGATGCATGAGGGCAAAATCATCCTCGATATCGACGCGGAAACGAAGAAGCGCATTCGCGTCGAAGACCTGCTGGTGATGTTTGAAAAAGCAAGCGGCAGCGAAATCAACAACGACCGGATGCTGCTGGGATAAAGCCGGAAATGAAAAGAATGCGGACGAGGTGAAAAAAGCGCCTCATCCGCATTCTTTTTGCCGAATATGAAAGAAAAAACAGCATAAAAGCGAATGATATGCGGAATAAGGATAAATTATAACCATTTTTTCGCATAGAATTTACAATTCGCCATCGACAATTGGACGAAAATGTGATATACTGCTTTTTGTTCCTAAAGAATGGAACGAAACTTTCGCGGCGGATCTCCGCAGCGAAAATATTCTGGAAAAGAAAGAGAGGAAAATGAACATGAAGAAGTTCCTTGCAATCATGATGGCGCTGTCCATGATGCTGTGCGCGTTTGCCGTGGCGGAAACCGCGAGTCCCGTTGCCAGCCCCGTTGCGGATATGGTGGGCGACCCGGCGGATCTGCCGGCAATTGCGGCTGTGCTGAACGGCGGCAGCGAGGTCTATGTTCCCTCTGACAAGACGAACAAGACCCTGCAGGATGCCCTGAACGACGAGTTCACCGAGGGCGCGGGCTATGATTCCTTCGCTGTGCTGGATGTGGACGGCGACGGCAAGCTCGACGTGGTGCTGAATGTGACCGTGAACGGCGAAGTACTGGGCTATCTGGTGCTGACCAGCGCCGATGAAGTCATCTGTGCGTACGGCTTCTACTACCGCGCGATGATTGGCCTGAAGGAAGATGGCTCCTTCTCCTTCAGCAGCAGCGCGGCGGAATCCGGCGTGGCGACCTTCTACAAGGACGAGAACCGCGATGCTCAGTACAATGAGCTGGCGGAAAGCAAGCTGGATGAAAACGAAAACGTCGTCTATTTCGTGAACGGCGAAGCGGCGGATGAAGATGCCTTCACCGCGGTCATCAACGCGCAGAACGAAAAGGCGGATGTGACCTTCGTGCCCGCAACGGCGGAAAATCTGGCGCTCTACCTGACGATTGAGTAATCAACCCGTCCAAGCGACCTCCCGGCATGAATTGTGCCGGGAGGTTGTTTTTTTCTTCAAATCAATAGATAATCGTCGAACGAAAACCAATTTTCGATACGAAACCGTTTTTTCGTAAAAGGCAGCGAAAATCCACCGGAAACTTGGCAGATATGGCATAAAAATATGGATAGACAGACAAATATCCATTGACAAAACGATTTCGCTGATGCTATAATTAAAAGGAAGCTGCGGTCAAATACGCAGAAGAAAGGAACGATGGATATGAAGAAGCGGTTCCTGCACCTGTTCAGCCTGATGCTGGCGGTGCTGATGCTGATTCCCTGCGTAGGGTCGGCGGAAGAGGCGGAAGCGGTGGATAACGGCGTGATGCGCGAGGGCTTGACGGCGCTGGAGGCTACCCGACTGATGGGCAACGGCATCAACCTCGGCAACACCCTGGAAGCCTGCGACAACAACGTCGGCATCAAGACGAACACGCCCCTTAGCTATGAGACGCACTGGGGTCAGCCGAAAACGACGCAGGCCATGATTGACGGCATGAAAGCGGCGGGCTTTGACACCATCCGCATTCCGGTGGCTTGGATGACCAACGCCACCCACCTCTACGAAGGCGACTACACCATCGACGCTGACTACATGGACCGCGTGGAGGAAGTTGTCCGCTATGCGCGCAAGGCGGGCATGTACGTCATCATCAATGACCATTGGGATGGCGGCTGGTATGGCATGTTCGGTTCGGAAAGCGCCGAAACCCGCGCACTGGCCATGGAAGCCTACAAGGGCATGTGGCAGCAGATTGCCGAACGCTTCCGTGATTACTCCGATTACCTGATTTTCGAGAGCGCAAACGAGGAGCTCGGCGGCCGCTTCGATGAAAATTCCCCGCTGTACTGCTCCGATTCCGTCGTTACCTACCTGACCGACGACGAGCGGTACGCGCTGACGAACGAAATCAACCAGACGTTTGTGGATGTCGTCCGCGCGACGGGCGGTAACAACGCGACCCGCTTCCTGCTGATTGCGGGTTACAGCACCGACATTAACCAGACCTGCGACGATCGCTTCCAGATGCCCAAGGACACCGCGGACAGCAAGCTGATGGTTTCTGTCCATTACTACGATCCGTGGTCGTACTGCGGCGCGTCCAGCGCGGCGAGCGCCACCAAGTGGGGCAAAGTGAGCGACTATGAGTACATGGATCAGCAGCTGGCAAAGATGACGAAATTCACCGAGGCGGGCTACGGCGTGGTCATCGGCGAATACGGCGCGCTGCCGTGCAGCGACGGGCTGAAGGACAACACGCTGGCGTACCACACGGCGTTCCTTGACGCCTGCACCAAGTACAACCTGACGAACTGCCTGTGGGATTGCAGCGGGCTGTACAAGCGCGTGTCCCAGACCTTCGCGGATGACGATATTCTGGCGATGTATCAGGAGAAGCGTCAGGCGAACGAAGAAGGTCAGGATTATGCGGATGTGCAGGCGGCTGCTGCGGCGGAAGCAGCGGCTGCTGCAGCGGAAGCCCCCGTGACCTTCCTGCAAGATGCCGTGGTCGTGGATGACCAGACCGCGCTGGCGTGGATTATGTGGAACGACGGCAGCTGGGCGCTCACCCACAGCGTCGGCGATACCTACAACGCGGATTCCATCTCCGAGGGACTTGTCGCGACCAACGCCATCATCACGGGCGAAGGCAAGTACACCGTCGGGCTGGATTTCACCGGCACGGCGCAGGGCTACTCCGCGTCCGTCGCGTTTGCCGCCATCGGCATCAGCAACGGCGAAGTGCTGTACCCGAACTACCTCGTTAACATCAAGGAAGTGCGCATCAACGGCGAAATCTACCGCCTGAAGGGCCGCGCCTACACGACCTCTGACGACAGCGTGTGCACGCGCGTGAATCTGTACAACGAATGGGTGACGAGCGTGCCCAAGACCGCGCGTCTGCCCGGCGGCAACCTCGCCGGCGCAACGCCGACCCCCATCAACCGCAACGATGCTGTCATCGCCGAAATCAAGACGATTGAAATCGACTTTGAGTATGTGCCGATGAACTAAGGCAAAAAGAAGCCCGAATCAGCGATGGTTCGGGCTTCTTTGAATGCGGATGATTTCACTTCCTATAATTGCGCGCTTTGTCGCAGAGGGTTTCGCGTCCGCAGACGCGGCTGGAGCAGCAAAAAAGACATGCCTGATATTGAATATCAAGCACGTCTTTCGCTGCAACAAGCGACAATCACCCCAGATACTGCACCGCCAAAATCACCACGCCCAGCACCACCAAAACCACGCCGACCACCCGGTTGAGCGTCTCCGGCTTCGATTTGTTCGCAATTTTCGCGGCAATCTGCGCGAACAGCAGCGTGAACGCCATGCACAGCGCCAGTGTCCAGCCGTCCGGCAATCCGCCGATGGTGAAGTGGCTGACCGCACCCGTCAGCGCCGTGAACGCCATGATGAACACGCTTGTGCCAACGGCGGTTTTCAGCTCGTAGCCCATGACGGAGGTCAGAATCAGCAGCATCATCATGCCGCCGCCCGCGCCGACGAAGCCGCAAATCATGCCGATGAACGCGCCGCAGACGATCGACTGCACCACGCGCTTCTTTTTGCTCACGTTCTGCATGGCTTCGCGCGTCGTCATCACCGGGCGGATGATGAACTTGATGCCCAGCAGCATCGTCATCAATACGCTGAAGCTGCCCATCGTTCGGCTCGGCACAAGGCTTGCGACGTAGCTGCCTACGACCGTGAACGCCAGCACCGCCGCCATCATCAGCAAGCCGTTGCGAATGTCGAGATTCTTGTTTTTGCCGTATGTCCACGCGCTTGCGGCACTCGCCAGCACGTCGCTCGCCAGCGCAATGCCGACCGCCTCATACGGCTCCATGCCCAAGAACGTAATCAGCATCGGGCTGATGACCGCCGCGGCGCTCATGCCCGCGAATCCCGTGCCTAAGCCAGCGCCTAAGCCCGCCAGCAGGCATACCAGCACTTTTTCCACCATGAGGAAAGCCTTCCTTCTGTCGATTCTTATGCACATTGTAGCGGATTCGTGTGTACTCAGCATGAACATTGCGGACGAAAATGCAAAATTCGCGCATCAGGCGAAAATCCGCCGCTGATGGCTGGAAAATTCCGCAAGAAGCCGCGAAACCGCTTGTGCAAATGCGCATTTCGGGCTATACTACCCTCATCAGCAGAAGGAGGATAATCATCATGTGTACCGCGATTCGTCTGACCACGCGCGACCACTATTTCGGCAGAAACCTTGACTTGGAGTACAGCTATCAGGAGACCGTCGCCATCACGCCGCGGCGCTATCCGTTCCATTTCCGGCACGAGTGGCCGAACAGCGACCATTTCGCCATGATTGGCATGGCGTTCGTCGTTGGCGGAATGCCTTTATATTATGAAGCGACGAACGAGAAGGGCTTGAGCATGGCGGGGCTGAACTTCCCCGCGAGTGCCGTGTACCACGACGTGAAGCCGGATTGCGTGAACATCGCCAGCTTTGAGCTGATTCCGTACATTCTGGGGCAGTGCGCGAGCGTCCAAGAGGCGAAAACGCTGCTCCAGCGCCTGAACATCACCCGCGACGGCTTCAGCGAGCAGCTCCCGCCGTCGCCGCTGCACTGGATGATTGACGACCGCGAAGGCTGCATCGTCGTCGAGTCGATGGCGGATGGGCTGCACGTCTACGA
>ENA-OYXV01001755-OYXV01001755.1-human-gut-metagenome-genome-assembly--contig:-NODE-1755-length-11327-cov-5.890791_pt1 | contig 11327 bp, 7 predicted proteins | sample MGYA00244846_ERZ653424 | MGnify/ENA primary metagenome ERZ653424 (study PRJEB26926, sample SAMN06165108) | human gut metagenome | biome: ENVO:00009003; feature: ENVO:2100002; material: ENVO:00002003...
GTACGAGACGGGCGAATCCGACTTTGACATGGAGGATTCCAACACGGATTTCTTCTCTGTCGGCAAGAAAACAAAGATTGACCTTGAGGACATGGATTACAAGTCATGGCGGAAAGCGTTGCAGCAGGACGCGGACAACCTTGAATTGCTGATCCTGATGGTGGCGGACATTACGCCCGAACACGACACAAAGCTTCAGACATTGTTCCGGCTGCTGGATGATAAGATGGCTCACCCCATCAACCCCGGAAACAAAAAGGTCATCATTTTCACCGCATTCTCGGATACCGCCGGTTACTTGTATGAACATGTGAGCGAATACATGAAAAATCGGTATGGCTTGGATACGGCGGTCATCACCGGCGCGATTGATGGAAAGACGACCGCCAAAGGCTTGAAGCCGACCCTCAATAATGTATTGACCTGCTTCTCTCCGATTTCTAAGGACAAGGCGGTTCTTCTTCCGAACAACCCGACGGAGATTGACGTGCTGATTGCGACCGACTGTATCTCCGAAGGACAGAATTTGCAGGATTGCGACTACCTGATTAACTACGACATTCACTGGAACCCGGTGCGCATCATCCAGCGGTTCGGGCGCATCGACCGTATCGGCAGCCGAAACGCCTATATTCAGCTGGTGAATTTCTGGCCGAACATGACGCTGGACGATTATATCAACCTGAAATCCCGCGTAGAGACGCGCATGAAAATCACGGTGATGACCGCTACCGGTGACGACGACCTCATCAATCCGGAGGAAAAGGGCGATTTGGAATATCGCAAACAGCAGCTGAAACGATTGCAGGAAGAGGTTGTCGATTTGGAGGATATGTCAACGGGCATTTCCATCATGGATTTGGGGCTGAACGAATTCAGGCTCGACCTGCTGGCGTACATCAAGAACCACGGGGATTTGGAAAAGACGCCCCGCGGTCTTCACGCGGTTGTTCCGAAAACAGAGGGATGCCCGGAAGGCGTCATCTTTGTGCTGAAAAACGTGAACAACAGCGTGAATATTGACAACCAGAATCGCATTCACCCGTTTTACATGGTGTATATCAGCACGGAGGGGGAAATCGTCTGTGATTATCTGAATCCCAAGGGGCTGCTGGATGATGTGCGCCTGCTGTGCCGGGGAAAATCTGAGCCGATCAAGGCACTGTGCGCCCAATTCAACCGAGAGACGGACGACGGACGCAACATGAGCGAGATGTCCGAGCTGCTGAGCATGGCGATTGATTCCATCATCGACGCGAAAGCGGATAACGACATTGACAGCCTTTTCAAGTCCGGCGGCACATCTGCGCTCATGTCGGCGGTTTCCGGATTGGACGATTTTGAACTGATCTGCTTCTTTGTGGTAAAGTGACGGGAGGTGTCTGCCGATGTTGGGGCTGCCGCAGTCCACGGAATTCAACAAGCGAATTCCCAAACAGAAATTCTATGAGCATATCACGGTATCGCCGGCACTCAAAAAGAGCTTTGTGGATCAGATTCGAATGATTTACTGGCGCAACAAGGTGGCGGCAACCACCATCAACCTTGCGCCGGGAACCATAGTCGATGAGGTTGAGGTATTTGAAATCAAGCTGAACAGCGCGTCGCTGGATGAAGCGGTTCTTCGGCAGATTGACAGGGAGATTTCATACCACATTATTTTCCTGCTGGAATACGAGGGAAAGCTGCAAGCATGGACCGCCTACAAGGAGAAAACGCCTGCGGCGAACGCTGTTTTCAAGGTTGGAAAGTATTATCATACGGAATGGATGACCGAGGCGGAGCTGCCCATCCGAATAGACGGCTTGAATTTGGACGCGGTTTATGAAAACTTTGTTCGGCAGATTGCCGGAGACGCGCTGAAAGCGGATTCCGGCGAAAGCCTGAAAGCATCCGTCGAACGGGATGAAAAGAAAAAACAGCTTGAAAAACAAATCGCCGCGCTGGAAAATAAGATGCGGAGGGAAAAGCAGCTGAATCGGCAGATGGAAATGAATGCGGAGTTGAAGAAATTGAGAGAAATCGTGGAGGTGCTTTAGCGAATGAACCATGAAGAAGCCGTAAGAAAAGTGTTGTCAAGCAGGGATGCTACTGGAGCTTTGAAAAGTCGCGAGAGCAATACGGTTGAATTCAAGGAATCTTTTAACAAAGCGAATACACCCAAATATGCAAAGACGATGGCAGCCTTCACTAATAATCGAGGCGGATATATTATATTTGGAGTAAAAGATAATCCGCGAAGAATTATTGGCTTAAAGAATGATAATTTTGAGAACCTTAATCAAGAACAATTTTCCGAAGCGATAAACTCACTGTTTGCGCCAGCAATGGACTGGGAATGTGGCACATTAACACTTGAAAAACCTACGGATAAAGTATCAACTGAAGTTGCGTTTATGAAGATTGGCTGGATTTATGTAGCAGAAGGTGAATACAAGCCGGTTATTGCCCAGAAATCTGATAGTGGTGAAAAGATTAACAGCGGAGATGTTTTTTATCGCTATCGCGGAAGAAGTGAAAAAATTCGTTATGCAGAAATGAGACATATTATTGATGAACGCACATCAAAAGAAAAAGAAGGGATGCTAAGGATTTTTGAAATAATTAGAAAAAGTGATACTGCCAATCTTGGTATTGTAAATTATTCAAGCGGAAGAATTAGCACGCCATATGGAATAGATGCTGCCTTTGATCAGAAATTGGTTGCGAGGATTTTGAAAAAAGCAAAATTTATTAAAGAAGGTAGCTTTAATGAAACAAAGGGTATGCCTGTTATCAAAGTGACAGGTAGTATCGATTTGGCGGAAGAAGTACCAGTGCCGGAGGGAAATCCGGATGAAACACATCCATATATTCAATTGCAACTTGCTCAGAAGTTGGGCATAGAAAATCGGAAACAGGATTTGTATGCACTTATATGGTATTATAGAATGAAAGAAGCAAGGAAATATCATCTTGCAATTACAACATCGTCAAAGACAGTAACTCATAAGTTTTCTGAATTTGCTTTGGATTTTCTTAGTGAAAAACTAAATGAATTGGAAAATAACCCAGAAGATTTCGATTTGATTAGAAAGCAGTATCGAGATTACAAGAGGAGTTTACAAAAAACGAGGAAAAGAAAATGAACAAACCGAAATTTGAATCCCCCGACCTGACCGCCCAAAACATCGACCGCATCGCCGCCCTTTTCCCGAACTGCGTGACGGAAATGCTGGACGAGGAACGCAGCACGGAGGAGAAGAAGGTATACAAACGCGCCATCAATTTTGAATTGCTCAAACAGATGCTTTCCCCCGACGTGGTGGACGGCGACGAAGCATACGAATTTACGTGGGTCGGCAAAAAGGCGGCGATTGTGGAAGCCAATAAGCCCATCCGCAAGACCCTGCGCCCCTGCATTGAAGAAAGCAAAAATTGGGACAGCACCGAAAACCTCTACATCGAGGGCGATAATCTGGAAGTGCTCAAGCTCTTGCAGGAAAGCTATCTCGGCAAGGTGAAGATGATTTATATTGACCCGCCGTATAACACGGGCAACGACTTCATCTATGCCGATGATTTTATGCGGTCGCAGGAAGAGGAAAACGAGCAGATGGGCATGTTCGACGAGGACGAAAACCGCCTGTTCAAGAACACCGATACAAACGGACGCTTCCATTCCGATTGGTGCAGCATGATTTATTCGCGGCTGATGCTGGCGAGGAACTTGCTGACAGATACGGGATTGATTTTTGTTAGCATCGATGATTGCGAGTTAACCAATATGCGCCGCATTTGTGATGAAGTATTTGGAGAATCTAATTTCGTAGATACTATAATATGGAAAAAGCGATATGGCGGTGGTGCGAAAGAAAAATGGCTTGTTTCATTACAAGAGTATGTTTTAGTTTATTGTAAAAATGCAGCACTGCTTGGGGAACTTTATGTGCCGCTTACAAAAGATAGCATCGAACGATATTATCAGAAAAAGGATGAAAACTACGCAACGCGCGGCGGCTACCGTACCCATCCTCTTGAAGCTACAAAATCAATGGATGCGCGTGCAAACTTGGTCTATCCCATACCGGCACCAGACGGAAGTGAGATATGGCCCAAACGGCAGTGGCTTTGGTCGAAGGATAGAACTTATGAAGCTTTGAGCAAAGGTGAGCTTGAAATTTATCAGGGAAATGATGGCTCTTGGCAAGTAGCTACCAAACAATATTTGCGGGATGCTGATGGCACAGAGCGGCTTGGCAAGATGTTTTCAATAATCGAGAACATCTATACACAGCATGGAACTAATGAAATGATTTCACTTATGGGAAATGCAAAAATTTTTCCATTTCCTAAACCATCGTCGTTTGTGAAGCAACTGTTACCTCTTGCAGCAGATAAGGACTCAATTGTTCTCGACTTTTTCTCCGGCTCTGCTACCACCGCCCACGCCGTGATGCAGCTCAACGCTGAGGACGGCGGACACCGCAAATTCATCATGGTTCAGCTTCCCGAACCCTGCGACGAAACCAGCGAAGCCTATAAAGCGGGCTACAAGAATATCTGCGAAATCGGCAAAGAGCGCATCCGCCGCGCAGGCGAGAAAATCAAAGCCGAAAGCCCCATGACCACGCAAGACCTCGACATCGGTTTCCGCGTCCTCAAGCTGGACGACACCAACATGAAGGACGTTTACTATGCGGCGGACGATTACAGTCAGGATATGATCGCGGGGCTGGAATCCAACATCAAGGACGACCGAACCGACCTTGACCTGCTGTTCGGCTGCCTGATCGACTGGGGCTTGCCGCTGTCCCTGCCGTATAGGTCTGAGCAGATGGACGGCTGCACCGTCCACACCTATAACGGCGGCGACCTGATTGCCTGCTTTGACGCGAATATTCCCGAAAGCGTGGTCAAGACCATCGCCAAGCGCAAGCCCCTTCGCGCCGTCTTCCGCGATTCCGGCTTTGCGTCCAGCCCGGAGAAAATCAACGTGTTCGAGATTTTCAAGCTCTATATGCCGGAGGACGCGGGCGACATCACAAAGCGCGTGAGGGTGATCTGATGGAGAAAAAACTGTTTTCCGAAACGGTGTTTCGGATTTTCCCATCTGATTACCTATTGCAAAAGTTTGGCAAGGGCTTTTCGGTTACAAATTTGAAGCAGATGCGGCAGTTTTATTTGACTTACGCCAACGACACAATCAGTCAGACGGTGTCTGACCCATTCGAACACCTGCCAACTGTCAGCACGGGAAGAAAATTCTTTTTGAGCTGGCCGCACTATCTGAAGCTGATGCGCTGCTTTTACAGCGTCTATTTGCATGACCGGATTGGGGAAACCGTGTTTACCCGATTGATACTGTCGAAAGATTATGCGCAAATTTTGCGAGCAAATACGAAACTGTTCTGCCCAAAAAAGAAGATTTACAAAAGCTGCTGGAGGAACAGTTATCCGAGGACGGGGGTGAAGATGGTTGAAGCTGCAATTTAAGCATCAGAAGTTCCAAGCCGATGCGGCGAAAGCCGTTGTGGACGTCTTTGCCGGACAGCCGTATCTCACGCCCAGCTATATGATGGACAAAGGATATGGTCAGCAGACAATCATGGATGACACGGACTTCACCGGCTGGCGCAACGAGCGCATTGTGCCGGAGCTTTCCGACAAGCTGATTCTGGAGCGGCTGCAAAAGGTGCAGCGCACTCACCAGATTAAGCCGTCCGAAAGGCTGGAGGGACACTATAACCTGACCATCGAAATGGAAACCGGCGTCGGCAAAACCTATACCTATATCAAAACCATGTATGAGCTGAACAAGCATTACGGGTGGAGCAAATTCATCGTGGTTGTGCCGAGCATCGCTATCCGTGAGGGCGTCTATAAATCCTTTCAGATGACGCAGGAGCATTTTGCCGAGGAATATGGCAAGAAGATTCGCTTCTTCATCTATAATTCAGCACAGCTCACGGAAATTGACCGCTTCGCGTCGGATAGCGCAATCAATGTGATGATTATCAATTCGCAGGCGTTCAATGCCAAGGGCAAGGATGCGCGGCGCATTTACATGAAGCTGGATGAGTTCCGCTCCCGCCGCCCGATTGATATCATCGCCAAGACGAACCCGATTCTGATTATCGACGAGCCGCAGTCGGTCGAGGGCAAACAGACGAAAGAGCGGCTGAAAGAGTTCTGCCCACTGCTGACCCTGCGATATTCCGCAACCCATAAGTCGGATAGCATTTACAACATGGTCTATCGGCTGGACGCGATGGAAGCCTACAACAAGCGTCTGGTCAAAAAGATTGCCGTCAAGGGCATCACCGAGTCCGGCAGCACGGCGACAGACGGCTTTGTTTATGTGGAAAGCATCAATCTATCCAAGGCAGACCCGACGGCAACCATTCAGTTTGACTTCAAGGGCGTATCCGGCATCCGCAAGAAAACCGCAACGGTCGGCATCGGCTACAACCTGTACGATAACTCCGGCAATCTGGATGAGTACAAGGTCGGCTATGTCGTCAAGGCAATCGACGGACGGGATAATTCCGTGGCGTTTCTGAATGGCATGAAAATCTACGCGGGCGATATCGTCGGCAAGGTCAGCGAAGACCAGCTCCGGCGTATTCAAATCCGCGAAACCATCCTCTCCCATATTGAGCGGGAAAGGCAGCTTTTCCACAAGGGGATCAAGGTGCTGTCCCTGTTCTTTATCGACGAGGTCGCGAAGTATAAGCAATATGATGAGGCGGGGCGTCCATTCAACGGCGTTTATGCCGATATGTTTGAGGAAGAATACAACGATATCCTCGGCTCGATGCAGCTTGAATTTGGCGATGACGACTATATGCGGTATCTGGATGAAATTTCCGCCCATGATACCCATGCCGGTTATTTTTCCGTCGATAAGAAGGGCAAGATGACCAACAGCAAGCTCTCCGACAAAAAGGAAGGCACGTCTGACGATACGGACGCCTATGACCTGATTATGAAGAACAAGGAGCTGCTTCTGGATCGTGATCCGAAGAAATCGCCGGTTCGGTTTATCTTCTCCCATTCCGCGCTGCGCGAAGGCTGGGATAACCCAAACGTGTTCCAAATCTGCACGCTGAAGCAGAGCAGCAGCGAGGTTCGCAAGCGTCAGGAGGTTGGCCGCGGTCTGCGCCTGTGCGTCAATCAGGACGGCGAGCGCATGGACGCCAATGCGCTCGGCAACGACGTTCATTCCGTCAATGTGCTGACGGTCATTGCCAGCGAGAGCTACGACAGCTTTGCCAAAGGCTTGCAGAGCGAGCTGGCGGATGCGGTTGCCGGCCGCCCTGTCGCGGTGAATGTCGAGCTGTTCAAGGGGAAGGTCATCGCGGATGCGCATGGCAATGAACAGGTGATCGACGGCGAGCTGGCGCAGGCTATCTTTGAGGATTTGATTGCCAATGGCTACGTCAGGCGCGGTGCGCTGACCGACAAGTATTATGCCGATAAGGCAAACGGAGAAATTCAAGTTGCGGAGGAAGTGGCGGATAGCCGGGATGCCGTGATCCACATTTTGGATTCCGTCTATGACAGCCGCGCCATGCAGCCGGAAAATGCCCGCGACCAAAACGTGGAGCTGCAAGTCGATCCCGATAAGCTCGCCATGCCGGAATTCAAGGCGCTTTGGGAGCGAATCAGCCCCAAATCCGTCTATGTGGTCGATTTCGATACCGATGAGCTTGTGAATAAAGCGATTGTGTCGCTCAATCAGAAGCTCACCGTTCCGAAGATTTATTTCAAGGTTGAAACCGGCGCAATGGATGAAATCAAGTCGAAGGATTCGCTTCTTGAGGGAAGTTCGTTCTCTAAATCGAAATCCGCAACTTATGACAGCGGCAGGCGGATTCATACCAACAGCAGCGTAAAATATGATTTGGTCGGCAAGCTCGTTGGCGAAACTGGTTTGACCCGAAAGGCAGTTGTCGCGATTCTGACCGGTATTGAGAAGGTTGTATTTGAGCAATTCAGGTTCAATCCGGAAGAATTTATCATCAAAGCCGCCGCGCTGATTAACGATGAAAAGGCAACCGCTATTATTCAGCATATTACCTACAACATGCTGGATGAACACTACGATACGGATATTTTCACAGAGCCGACAATCAAGGGCAAGCTCGGAACCAACGCCATGAAAGCGCAGCGGCATCTGTATGACCATATCGTGTATGATTCAACCAACGAGCATGATTTTGCGGCTGACCTTGATACCGATATCAATGTTGCCGTCTATGTGAAACTGCCGGATAGCTTCTATATCGCAACGCCGGTCGGCCACTATAATCCGGACTGGGCGATTGCCTTTTATGAAGGCACGGTCAAGCATATCTATTTCGTCGCGGAGACGAAGGGCGCGATGTCCTCCATGCAGCTCAGAATGATTGAGGAATCCAAAATCCACTGCGCACGCGAGCATTTCAAAGCGATCAGCAACGGAAATGTGGTTTATGATGTGGTGGACAGTTATCAGGCTTTGCTTGAAAAAGTGATGAAATAAAAATACTTCTGATGTGTATCTGAAACACATTGCCGTTGCCAAAGAATCCAGTCAAATTGATTGCTTGGCTGGATTTTTCTATTCGTTTTTTCTGCTCCGCCTGCGCGATAGGCGCGTGCGGTAAAAAGAAAGTGCTTTGAATGGTTGTTTTTTTCTGTTTTCCACAGTATAATAAACTCGGACTAAACCGAGTCGGAGGTGACCGAGTAAATGAAATTCTACGGACGGGAGAAGCAGCGCAAGGATTTGCATCGTCTGTTTTCACATGAAGGGATGCAGCTTGGCTTGATTTATGGACGCAGGCGCGTCGGCAAAAGTGAGCTGATTAAGCAGAGCCTGCGCGAAACGGATGTAACCAGCATCTATTTTGAATGTAAACAGACGACGGAACAGAATAACACGGAGAGTCTGGCTGTGCTGCTGGCGGATACGTTTCATTTTCCGAAACCTTCTTTTGACAGCATGGAAGCGTTGCTGACATATCTGTTTGAAGCGGCGAAGGAAAAGCCGATGATCCTGGTGCTGGATGAGTACCCATACTTGCGCGAAGTTGTGCAGGGGATGGACAGCGTTTTGCAGGCGTTGGTTGACCGCTATCGCGATACATCGGCGCTGAAGCTCATCCTGTGCGGCTCGTATGTAGATGTCATGAAATCCCTTTTGCTTCGGGAAAATCCGCTGTATGGGCGCGTGGATCGAACCATTGATTTGAAGCCGATGGATTATTACGAATCGGCACTGTTCTATCCGACTTTTTCTGACGAGGATAAGGTCAGGCTGTACAGCGTGTTCGGTGGGATTCCGTATTACAACAGGCTCATCAATTCGCAGCTTTCGGTTCGGGAGAACATTATCGAGTTGATTGCTTCGCCGGACGCCCGGCTGGAAAATGAAGTTTCGATGTATCTCAAATCGGAGATTTCCAAAATCAATAATGCGAACGAGGTGTTTGAAGCGCTGGCACGGGGATTCTCGAAGTACAGCGATTTGCTTTCGCAGTCGCATGTTTCCAGCAGCCCGGCGTTGGCGGATGTGTTGGAAAAGCTCATTCGCATGGAGGTTGTAAAAAAGGAAGCACCCATTAACGATGTGAACAACAAGCGCAAGGCGGGGTATACCATTACGGATAATCTTTCGCTGTTTTACTATCGGTATGTGTTCCGCTATTCCTCGCAGATGAATGTGATGGATTCCGATGCGTTTTATGACCGGTATATCAGGGATGATTTTGAAAAGCAGTATGTGCCGCGCCAGTTTGAAGAGATTTGCAGGCAGTATCTGATTCGTCAAAATCGTGCGGGAAAGCTCCCGATTCCGTTTGATCGAATTGGAAAGTATTATTACGATGATCCGCAGACGAGGACGAACGGCGAGTTCGATATTGTAACCGAAGACCCGAATGGCTACGTCTTTTATGAGGCTAAATTCCGCAGTGAACCGCTCACGCAGAGCATGATTCAGCAGGAAATTGAGCAGGTCAGGCGGACGGGGATGAATTGTTATCGGTATGCGTTTATCTCACGGAGTGGATTCGATGCGCAGGCAGAAGAAGGGGTTGAGTTGATTCCGCTTGAAAAATTGTATGAATAATTCGATTGTGTAATTCCATAAATATGATATACAATAAATGCTAAAGGTGAGATAGGAGAGGAAATAGTGATTTCATATTCCGAATTAGTGTATAGCGTATTGATTGCTTTTTTATATCTATTAATTTTGCCGTTTCAATTAGTGATTTTTCCGAGCACATATTATTCTGTACGGGATATTATTTATAGTAAAAGCTTAAAAAAAGCAATATATGCAGCGGCTTCAAGGCTTCTGTTCATAGCATTTCTTTCCTTTGTATTTGAAATTATTGGCGTTTCTAAACGAACTATTCTATTTGGGATTGCTGTGGGAAGCTTTCTGTGCTCATGGCCGTCTATTTATCAATATCGTCTATTTGCATTTTTTGATAGTGAAATAAAATTTGTTTACTTTATATCCTGCATTTTATCGGTTGTTTTTTCTATATCCTGCGGATGTTTTTCAATTAATATTTTGCTTCCTATGATTTTGAAAAATAAAGAAGTATATGTATTTGACAATACAGGATTCAATATCATTATTCAGTTACTTGGAATGTGTATTCCAGTAGGCGTAAGGAGTGTAATTGAATAATCCTTACATGGATTGTAAGACATTTGCAGCCGATTTATGCATGACTTATCGAAAAATCAAATTTGAAGGGAAATTTGTAAAAGATTATTTTTATGAGATTGATAGGGCTTCAGAAAGAAATGGAATACAAAGGGAATTACTGGAGACGGTCTTGATGCTTGAATTGATAAATCGAAAGAGTTGGTTTCAACAGAAAATTGAGTATTTAGCGTGCCGATTTTTACCGTCGTATGTAATTAAACATAACTGTACATTGGGACTTGCGCAGATTTCTGTAGAGAATGCGAAACATTATTATAAAATGAATCCTCGAAACTTTCTGATGAAAATGCTCGATATTGATGAAAGTATTGAACTATGTGCTTATTATTTAAGAAGTTTAATGGAAAAGTATACGCAAGGATATAGAACGGAAGATTATCAAGATGTGGATTGTACCACGCATCTTTCTACTGAACAAAAACTTAGTCTGTATATTGCGTCAGAATATATCTGTGGATGTAATATTTCGTTGAGAAAGTTTACACTTGTATATATGACAATTATCGAAGATTGTGAGCCGGAAATTTCTTTGAAAAAGGTGGGATGATTTGTTTTTTTACACAGAAAAGGTGTTTTTTAGAAAGTTATCTATTTTGAGAATAAGAACATATAAAGA
>ENA-OYXV01001771-OYXV01001771.1-human-gut-metagenome-genome-assembly--contig:-NODE-1771-length-11255-cov-7.167679_pt1 | contig 11255 bp, 9 predicted proteins | sample MGYA00244846_ERZ653424 | MGnify/ENA primary metagenome ERZ653424 (study PRJEB26926, sample SAMN06165108) | human gut metagenome | biome: ENVO:00009003; feature: ENVO:2100002; material: ENVO:00002003...
TTCGTGCCGCTTCGTCAATCTTAGCGCAATACTGTCTTACGTACACCCAGCTATAGCTGGGGGGATCTTTATTTGATGCCGGAAGTGGGACTCGTTCGGCGATACTGGGGCAGTATCGCCGCCAGCCCGGGGAACTCAAAAAGTATTCACTGGATACTTTTTGCCCTTCGGGACGTTCCCTTCGAGTCCCGCTTATCTCTTATCAACATCAAAAAAAGAGTCCGTGGCTGAACACGAACTCCGTATCTGGTGCCGGAAGTGGGACTCGAACCCACACGTTGTCGCCAACAACGGATTTTGAGTCCGTCACGTCTGCCAATTCCATCATTCCGGCGCAAGTTGTATTCTATCATAATTCAGCGCGCAATGCAACATAAATTGCGCACACAAACGCCGCACGGCAGCGCAGCCTATGCGCCGCCGCAACGGCATGAATAATTATTCTTCGTCTATATAGGGCTTAAGGAACGCGGGCGCATCATTTACGCTGCCGGTTATGCTAAGCACCAGCTTGACTTTGCGGCGCTCGGCAAACGCTGCCATCTCCTTGAACAGATCCTCAAGGGTATCCAGCGGATGATGGACTATTTTCATAAAGCCGTCAACAAAAAGGTATTCCAAATCGAAATCCTGCGCCGCAATGCCGGAAACGAAGCCGAAGAACATCTTGGGGCTGTCTATATGATATTCCGAAGCATCCACAAAGCGGATATCATGCTTCAAGCCAAACATATACTGGCTGTCGTTATCAATGAACACTATGCTGCCGTTAGCCGTTTTAAGCGTTTCGTTAGCAATGTCAATTATGCGCTTGGTCTTGCCCGCGCCGGTTTCGCCAAAGATTACCTTTATCAAGTTGAGCCTCCCTCTGCGTTCAATAACGCTACTGAAATGGTCATGTATTATTATAACCTTTTTTCATGCGTTTGGGCAATAGCGGTTTATACAAATTCACCTTAAATACATAAATACATTTTATATGTTCTTTTCGGGGCCGAATTATGGTATACTGCAAAAATGAGCGACAAAAAAGGAACTAAGGACATGAAAAGAGTTTTGGGCTGCATCCGCCGCGCGGACGAAAGATACAATATGATACGCGAAGGAGATAAAATATGTGTTGGCGTATCAGGCGGAAAGGACAGCCTTCTGCTGCTGTATGGATTAAAGCTGTATCAGCGGTTTTGTTACAGGCATTTTGACGTATGCGGCGTGATGCTCGATCTTGGGCTGACGAACCAGGATCTTGCACCGGTGGAGGAATTTGCGCGCAGCATAGACGTGCCGTTTGACATTATCAAAACCGACATAGGCGATGTTGTGTTCAACATCCGCAAGGAAAGCCACCCTTGCGCCCTTTGCGCAAAGCTTAGGCGCGGTGCGTTGAACGATGCCGCTAAGGAGCGCGGCTGCAATCTTGTTGCCCTTGGCCACAACCGAGACGACGTTATAGAAACCTTCTTCATGAGCCTTCTTTACGAAAGCAGGCTAAATACCTTCGGTCCGGTAACATACCTTGGCCGCAAGGACGTTACCGTTATCCGCCCGATGGTATTCCTGCCGGAAAAGCAGGCTCTCAGCATCGCCACGCGGCTGGAGCTGCCAATACGCAAGCCTAATTGCCCCGCCGCAGGCCATACCAAGCGAGAGGAAATGAAGCAGGTGATGTGCTTCTTTACCGGCCTTATACCGGACGCAGAGGAGCGCATAATGAACGCAATTGCAGACACGGAAAAATACGGCATGTGGGACAATCTCCGCCTGCCGCCGCGCGACGTGCTTGATATTGTTTCCTCCCCGAAGGCGCCGCGCTTTTGCCGCGAGTGTCCAAACAACGCAAATAAATCAGACGATAACGGCGAGGATGAATAATATGGACGAAAAAACTCTGTTCACAATCATCATCACATATCTTGGCATAATGAGCCTTATACTGTTCCTTATGATGGGCATAGATAAAGCAAAGGCCAAGCAGGGTGCGCGCCGCATAAGCGAAAAGTCGCTTTTCACAGTGGCTGCACTTGGCGGCGGAATAGGCGGAGTGCTTGGCATGAAGGTATTCCATCATAAAACGCTGCATACCTCATTCAAGCTTGGTATGCCAGCGCTTACTGTGCTCAATTTCGGCATAGCCTTCCTTATAATGTGGCATAGTCAAAGATAAAAAAGACTGGAGTAGTCATTCAATAGGCTGCTCCGGTTCAACGTATTCAATAGCGCACCAAATCGTGCTCAACAGGCCGTCGGCATTGTTCAGTTCTATCTGCACCTGTCTGCGGCTTTTGTTTACCTTAAGCACGCGCCCGTTAAGCTCGCATAGCGGGCCTTCCACAAAGCGTATCTTTGTTCCTTCCTTTATTACCTTTGTCGGCTCTATCGTGCCAGCGTGCCGCCGTATCCACTCAACAAAGTCCAAATCGGCACCACGCAGGTGATATTCGCCGTCGTCATACTGCAGCAGCTTTATGGCATTTTGCAGCGTGTTTATCGAGCGTACGTCAAGGGCCGGCTCGTCCGTTTCAAAGAACACATAGCCGGGCAGAAGGCACAGTTCTTTTTCAACCAGCTTTCCTCCGCTCGGCTTAAACTTTTTTATTTTCGGAACCAGCGTAGCGTAACCGCGCCGCTTAAGGCGGGACTCTATGCCCGCTTCAAAACCGGTTCTGCAAAAAACACAATATACTCCCGTCAAGATCCCCACTCCGTCGGTAGTTTTATTTTACTATTCGATTATACCTAATTCTTTCAGTTTTTGCAAAAAAACTTTTGTATCGGCCTCAGCCGTTGCCGTATCAACATCATATTCCGCGGCAAGCATGGCCGCAAGCGCGCTTTCGTTTTCCGCCTTTTCAAGCGCGTCCCACAGGAACTCTCCCGTTTCGTTCAGCGTTATAAGCCCCTTTATTTCAAGCGATGCATCCCCTACGGGTACCAGTATGATATCGCCCGCAATGTTTCGCTTAATAAGCCGTTTCAGTATTTTCATTTGCTTTCCTCCTCCAATGTAAGCCGAACCGTTTCGTGCGTCATGCGGCACACATATTCCGGCTTAACGTTAAAATGCCCCGTTTCCGTTACGCACATGGCGGCGCAGGCATGGCACGCATGCTTATATCCGCATACGGCGCACTCCGCCGGCAGGCGTATTTGTGCCGTTGCCGCCTTTGTAGCCTCCCATGCTGCGCTGAACCCAAGCTCCTTCACGCTTGCCACAGGTTCTGTCATCATGCCGCATGGGGTCATTACGCCCTGCCAGTTTATCCAGAATGCGCTCCTGCCCGCGCGGCACATTATGCCTTCGCCCGGGGTGCCTTCGCAGTCCGTATTCTCGCTCACGCTTATGCCGCGGCGCATGGCCTCCGCCCGCGCGCTGAACTGCTCTTCGCTAAAGCGCATTCTATCCCACATAACGCTGTACTTCGCCGCCTCTTCCGCGCTGAAACGGTCGTTCTCGCCAACCATGGCTGTGTCGCGCCGTATGGGCGGGAACATATACGTTGCAAGCTGCATGGGCGTGCCGAGCGATTCGGCAATTTCATAAATGCGCTGCATGTCCGCCGCATTGTACTGCGTAAGCGATACGTTCAGCTTCACGCCGATGCCTATATCCTTCAACGCGCGTATGTTAGCAAGCACCCTATCGAACGCATTGCTGCAGCAAAGCCGCTCGTATGTTTCCCCGCTTGCGCCGTATAGGGTTATGTTGAACCTGAACGGCGGCTCGTGGCGAAAAAAGTCCAGCATATCCTTATTGATAAGCGAGGCGTTGCTGTTTATGCTCACCATCAGGCCCATCTTTTTCAGCTCGCTCAGAATATACCTGAAATCCGGCCTTATCAGCGGCTCCCCGCCCGTAAGCAGCAGAAAAAGCATACCCTGTGAGCGCGCCGTTTCCGCAATGCTCAGCCATTCGTCCGCGCTCAGCTCCGCGCCGCGCCGCTTCTGCTCTGCCTCGCTCAGGTGAACATAGCACATTTTGCAGTTGAAATTACACCGCGGCGTAAGCTCAAAATTGCCCGCAAGCGGCGTTCCCGCCCGGCAGGCCTTTGCATGAAGATATGATGATAGGCGCGGTTCTGCGCTGTTATTTTCCATTTTATCCCCCAAACAATTCGTTTTGCAGCAGCCGCACCGCCCCTTCGTCTGCGCGGCAGCTAAGCCGATATACATCCGCACGCCGCACCAGCCCAGCTACCAAATCCGTCATATGTATTGCCGACTCCGCATCCCATTGATAATATGAGCATTGGCTCAGCACAGCGGCAAAAGCCTCCTTTGCCCCGGCGCGGCGCAGCGTATTTTCGCCCGATTGTTCAAGCAGCACTATAGCCCTGAGCGGCGCGGTGACGTTTATGCATATGCCGGACGTGCCGGAATAGAACACGCCGTTTGCGGTAAGGTCATCCGTGCGGATGAGCGTCCTGTCCCCGTTTATAACATCCGCACCGGCATACCGCTGCCACAGCGCGGCCTGCGTGCTTTTGCCTATGCCGCTGGGGCCGCTGAAAAGCACGGCTTTACCGTTTGGCGGCAGCACATAGGACGAATGCAGTACAAGTTGGCCATAGCCCGCCAGAATATCGAACATATCGGCGGATTCAAGTATTGCCTGTGAATACATGGTGCTGCGGTAGCCTTCGCCGAACACAAGGCGCGTTTGCCCCTGCGTGCGCACGGCATACGAAAACTGCGCCGCACCGTATACCCTGAGCGTATGCAGCGCCTCCCCTTCGCGCCAGCGGCTTACAGGGCCGTTTTTCACGGCATGGTCGGGCACGGGCGGCGGGGTTGGGCTGTATTCCACGGATATGACATGGTTCGTTTCCGCGCCGTCCTCCGCATGGAAGCGGGCGCTGGCCTTGGATACCGTCCATGCGTCCTGCCCGCGCACTTCAAGCGTTACCCCGCCGAAGGTGAAGCGTTCAGTGTTCATATGTGGCGAACATCAGCTTGCTGTATTCGGTTGAGTAGTGTCCGGCGTAGCAGGTTGTGCTTTGCCCTGCGGCAAGGCCGTTCACGCTCACGCGGTAAGTTATGCCGCCAAGGTACAGCTCGCCATACGCCACCTTATAGTATACATAAACCTGCCCCATGTCCTTACCGGAAATGTTCTTTACGGTGATTGCCGTATCCTGCGTGGTTATCTCCAGCGCGTCAGCATTCATGCCCGGCTCGGCATCGAACGCGGCATACATAGTTACCAAGGCCGTGTAGCCATCCGTGCTTTCGGGCATGGGCCGGCGGGTAAGCTCAAGCAGCTGAACCTCCGCATCGGGCGGCAGGGTGGTTACGTCAAACTCATATGCCGTTTCGCCTATGGTAACGGTCAAATGCGCATACTGCACCGTTTTTTCCGCATTGTTGCGCACCGTTACGGCGCATACGTCGGACACGGTTTCGTCCGTGCCGTCCTCAACAAACATCCCCGCGTATTTGCTTATGCCCTTTATTTCCAGCCCGTATTCGGCGGTATTGCCGCTGCTGCCGCCGTTTTGCGCAGCGTTATCGTTTTGCATATCGCCGCCGCCGCTTGCTGCGGGCGTGGTTTCGGGCGGTATCTCCACCGCGTCGCTCAGGTCGTCCCCGCCGCCCGTGCAGCCCGCAAGCATAAGCGCCGCCAGCGCAAGCGCAAGCAGTATAATTGCAGTTTTTTTCATGGCATACTCCTTTCCGTCAAAAAGCGCCCCGCCCTATGCGGGCAGGGCACTTGTACTCGTGTCGGTTAGTTAGGAAGCGAAAAGGCCACCGTTTGTGTTATGGTAGCAGATAGAATTGTCACCCTCAACACCAGTCACTGTACATCCTGTGATACTTTCAGAGAACACCGTCCCTTCAACGCCCGGTATTGTTATGCCACACACATCCTTCGCATGCGTCCCTGGATTATTTTCGCATGCCGCTATGCTCGTGCTCAACTCAAAATCCTCGAAGTACAGCTCGGGCTTAACATATTGTTTTTTCATGCTCCTCACCCCTTTCCTTAAAACCAACCCTTGAACCAATCCCACATATCGCGCATGCTGTTGGGACGGGTTTTAACGGTAAGCCGCGCGGTGATGGCTTCGCTCTCGGTGCCTTCCGCATTGATGGCGGTCACGCTGAAGTCCGCGGATTCCTGAGCCACCATGCTGTAAGTGAACTCCCTGTACGTTATGCGCTTCGCGCGGCGGCCGAAGCCCACGCGCTCGGTACGGGTGCGGTAGCTCCTTATGGTCTGGCCGTCCACGGTAATGGCTTCCACGTCCTCGGAGGTCTTAACGGTAAGCGTAGCCTTCCTGCCCTGCATAACGTTCTTCGTCCAGCTTGCCTCGAACCGCTCCGGCTCAAATGTCTTTTCAGGCTCCGGCTCGGGCTCCGGCTCTACCGGCGCGGGCGCAAACAGCGCACGAACCGCCATTACGGATGCAGTCTGTTCTTCAGCATTCATCGCGCCAAGGCTTACGCTGCCTTTTTCCGTATAGGTTATCTTCAGGTTGGTCAGAGACAGTATAGCTTCGCCGGTATTAGTTACGGTTACAAGCTGAGCACCATTGTTCACCGCCGCCGTCGTGATGTCATAATACATCTCGGTAGCGGTACTAAGCTGTTTGTTGCTATCTCCAATAACCATATTAGCCTTATTAGTTTCATTGCTGTTGGGCGACTTCGCACCAATCTGCACAGCAGCAATCTTATCAAGATTACCGGTCAGCTTAAACGTTATCGCCTGACCGTTGGCAAGATATACCTCGTTGTTCGGGCCATAGTTGGCATATTCGCTTATACTTGCGTTCTCCTTACCGTCGATGAACAGTAACTTACCATTAACACCTACTGTGCCATTATTCGCCGCCAGCTCACTGCGCAGCTTGATGTACTGCGGATAGGCTTCGCCGTCTTGCCCATATGTATTTCCCGTATTCTCGCTCTTGCCCATCGGGTCGTACACGCGCACGGCGTCAAGCCAGAAGTTATATGAACCCTTATTTGCCGTATGGTCAAAATATTCGCTATACGCAACCTTTATGACCACGTTGTGCTCATCATAATCAAGGCCGCGCACCGCTATTACAGGTATCTGGTACAGGGCGTTGGGCTTATTACTCGTTGACGGCTGCCATCCATTAGTCGCATCATAGGTATAACCATAGTAGTTATCTACGAACACGCTCTTTTCCTTTTTGCCAGTTTCTTTGTTTACCACATCCACAAATATCGCACCTGACGTATTATCCGTCAAGCTGATGATATCAAACCCGGTGCCTTTGAAGGTAAACTGCGCCGTCGGCCAAGTGGAAGTGTCTGTCCAGTTGGTTACCATGTCGCTGGTCACGGTCACCTTCTGCGCGCTGCCCATGGAGAACATGGTGCTATTCTGATACGCATGGTCGTAGCCGTAGACGTTCGTCTTATTGCCAAGCGCTTCGAGGGCTTGGTTGGTGTTGGCGTTGGTGTTGGCATCTGTGCCGGGGTCATAGACCGGTGCCCACGTTGCGCCCTCTGCCGCGCCGCTGCCGTTGGTAAACTTCGCAAAGCTGTCCTCGTAGTAGACGTTCGTGGCGGGGATGATGTTAGCGGTGAACAACTGCGGTTTGTCGTTATCACCTCTTTGATTGAACTTTACATACAGCGGTATGGTTATGTTCTTGTCAAGCGGCTTATCCAGTGTGTACAGGACGTACTTACCCTCCGTGCTTCCCGTAATAACCTTGGCCGTGCCATACAGTCCTTTGTTTTCGTGTACTATCTTTTTTTCCCAAAGAGACACTGTTTTTATGTCTGCATCATTCGTTACGCCAAAGTCGCTAAACTTAATCTTCAGCGGCAGGCCGAAATCGATAACATACGTATGTTCACGCGTAAATGTATAGTATATCCATACATTCTTATCATCTTTTCTAAAGCCAACAATTTCATACTTGGAATAGCGATACTGCGGTTCAAGACCCTGCAGCGTGGCAAGGTTCGAAGATACAGTTATAGTTTCGCCGTTGCTGTTTGTCACCCTTCCGTTAAGCAGCGGCCCGCCAACATAAGGATCCTGACTGTGATCAAGAGCTATACCGGAATCAAAGGTTGTGCCTCGGTCAACGGCTATGTTGTATTCATAGAACGCCGTTTCGCTGCCTTGTATTGCGTAATGCACCGTCAAGCTATCAGGGGTTTGCTTGGCGCGCAGATAATACGTCACCAACAGTCCCTGATACCGATATATCTTAACTGACTCAAGGAACGGCTCGCCACCGTATTTCACATTGGGCATTTTGTACAGCTCGGCGCTGTTGGCATCGGCCTCAGTCTTGGCCCACGCTATTTTTTCAGTACCACCATCAGTACCACCATAAGTATAGCCATTCGATTCAGTTGGCTTAGTACCATTGGTAACAGAGTCAGTATGTGTATCGCTTGTCGGCGTAACCGTTATCATGTAAACCTCATAATTTGAGGTTTCTACACCGGCAATACCATAAACAGTACGATAATAAGTACCATCGGTATCCTGCACAACATAACCATTGCCGAGCGGTACAGTTTGATCAGTCGGGCAATCGAACCCAATGGTCTTACCCGTTACGGGGAAACTATCCGGTATTCTACCCGCAGTACCGTCGTATTTTACCGCGAAATCAAGCAGACATTGATTCGCACCATATTGTATCGGGCCCCAGTCAACTATTTCCGTAGTAACCTCGCTTGTAACCGTGGTCACCTGGCGATACCATACGCATACCTGATTTTTGGCGGAATCGTCTTTACCTGCGCCAACTTCACCTACTTCAGTCCACTCTCCGGTTTTAGCAGAACAATACTCCCATTTATTATCCCAATAGCGAATATACTCAAATTCCGTTCCCTTATTTGAGCTATTCGTCCAGCCATCGGTGCTTTGGCGTTCGGCAGAAGCATTATAGCTGCATTTCCATATATCTACATTGTATTCTTCAGGCGTATTGCCGCCACGATACCCGTATGCTTTACCTGTATTTGGTATAAGCTCACTTAATTTGGCACCTTGTTCGCTATGTATGCTGTCTTCCGTGGCCTTCAATTCATATATCGCGCGGAAAGTCTCCCATCCATTATTAATATGCTCTGTATCCAGACCATAGGTAAACCCTTCACGAGTTACTTTGTTGTAAGAGGTTCCCCATCCGTCCGGCACAACGCCCGTGTTAGTTATCCACAGGTTGATGGGCAGTACCTGCTGCGCCAACGTCGCATCCACAACCTTAACCGTATACCTCGTTCCGCCTATCACGACGCTGGTCGTGCCTTCTTTTACGCCGGTGAAGGTGATGATGGTAGACGGTTGACTACTACCTTCTGTCTTTGTACCAAGTGATAAAGCTATATTATAACCACTACCATCGTGCATATTCACAGTAGTACCGTTTACATAAAGCCACGAATTATTATTATAACCCTGAACCGTCGTAAACGAACCATTGCTTTGATATGTTAAATATTGATCTTTGCTGTTTTTCAGCTTACCATATGTATTATTATATCGTTCATATGTCCATTCAGCAGCCTCACTTATGTTATCCGTGAGTTTTCCGTTTTCATCGATATACTTATCGCCATATTTAACAATATATTTCGCATTATTGCTAATACTCGTTGCAGGCGTAAATTCCGATACTGTAACTCCTTCGTAAGTCACTTTAACAGTTGCTATACTAGTATCTATTTCGCCAACTTGCTCGGAATAATCATATCCCTCTATCGTAACCGTCTCGGAATCACCAACAGCAACCGTAACGGTTTTTTCCACATACGTCACAGCCTGCTCATATATGCCCATTACGGAGAAATGCGGCGCGGTAAACACATACCAGCCATCCTCGGTCGCCGTGCCGTCGATATCCTTAGCAGTACCATCCTCAACGATGAACGCTTTAACTTTGGTCTTGTCCCATCCTTCGGGTATCTTTATGCGAACCTCGGCTTCGCCGGTATACTTATTATTGTCTGCGGTCAAAGGGGTCACATCATAGGCCTTTATTCTGCCGTCAACAGCATTAATACCGGCTATTTTTTCCATATACTCGGTCGCAGTCAGCGCCGCAAGGTTGGGGCCGGTTACGCGAACGGTGTCGTTATCGGCGGTAGTATTGCCGCTACCATTGCCTACGGTTTTGTTGTTGGTGGGAACATTTATTGTTCCATCAGCCTTAAACCCGCCCTCAACAAGCTCATTAGAAGCGGAATAGATGTCGCTATTCTGCATGCGCGCGCCAATAACGCGCAGTATCATGCGAATCTCTTTTGCAATTTGAGTCTCGTCCTTATGTGACGGATTATCGCACCATATGCAGAACATGGAGCCAACAGGGGTTATGCTCTCTGCACCGTTGTTGTAACCTGCAAAGTTCTTATATGTAGTGTTGCTGAAATTTTTCGCATAATTGACCCATGTAGTTTCATCAAAAGAGCCTGAAAAAGCATAATAACTATTAGGGCTCCATGTGCTCTGCTGAGTATCCTTATTCACTACATAATAAAAATCTTGATTAGTGTTAATTATCTTTTTCGCATAGTTATATACAGTTGCCGTGCTCGCGTATCCCGAATTTGACGACCAGTAGCAAACCTGCGCATTGTTCACATAACCATTATTGCTATCACTACGGAAGCTGTCGTTAAAAATGCGTGCGTTCATTCCCGCAGCGGAAATCATGCTGACTATTTCGTTGGCATAGTTGTAGAAAGTAGAATTCCAGCCGCCCGTGTATTCGTCTGCGCCGAAGTTAAAGTATTTGCACCCTTTACCTTGGAAATAGGTAATATACTTCTGCATAAGCGCCTTTACAAATGCAGTAGCATAATTGTTGCTAAGGTTCAAGCAAGCTTTATTGCTGTCGTAATATGCATTTGTAATGTTAAGCTTGCCCATTGCCGTAATAACGGCTTCCATATGGAAAGGCGTATTGAAAAGAGGAACGATTTCAATGCCGATTTTATCAGCAGCCACGAAAATCTCGTCCATTTCGGCTTCGGTCAACTCGTTCTTTTCGCCCGCATTGTAATATGCCTTGTTGCCTTCCTTAATTGCATCTGTAACTGCCTGTTTTTCATAAGTATTCACAGACATATCATCAAGCAGGAAGCGCAGACCTTTATTTCCGAACGCAAGCTGAACCTGATTATATCCGGCTGCCTTCGCTTCATACATCAGCGCGATAATCCAGTCTTTGCTGAAATACTTGCGACCGCAGTCCAGATGTACTATACCTGTCTCTTATACACATCTGACGCTGCCGACGATCTTACGC
>ENA-OYXV01001778-OYXV01001778.1-human-gut-metagenome-genome-assembly--contig:-NODE-1778-length-11228-cov-4.371700_pt1 | contig 11228 bp, 7 predicted proteins | sample MGYA00244846_ERZ653424 | MGnify/ENA primary metagenome ERZ653424 (study PRJEB26926, sample SAMN06165108) | human gut metagenome | biome: ENVO:00009003; feature: ENVO:2100002; material: ENVO:00002003...
GGCTCGGAGATGTGTATAAGAGACAGGCGTAGAGCTTCACGAGGTCGAAGGCCAGCTCCTTGAGGCTTTCGCGCACCTTCGATTTCTGCTTGTCCCAGTCCTTGCCGCCCAGCCGCGAGAGCTTGGGCGCGGCGCCCTCGCCGCCGCCGATGTATTTCTGAATTCGGTCGAGGTGATCCCCCGGGATATACAGCTTGTCGCTGCCGAGGTACTGCACCAGCAGGTAATCGCGGCTCGCGCCCTCGCTGGTCAAGCGCTTCGTGCCCTGATAGATGCCGATGCCGTGCGTCTCGTGCACCACGTAATCGCCGACGTTCAAATCGGTGAACGAGGCGATTTTGCTGCCCTGCTGCTTTTTCGGCTTGCCCTTGGCGCTCTTCGCGCCGTAAACGTCGCCGCTGGCGATCACCGCAACCTTGATCTGTGGATACTGGAAACCGCCGGAGAGCGTCAGCGGATAGATGCGGCATTCGCCGCTTTTCGGCGCGGCCGTGCCCAGCTCGTCAAACGCCGCCTTCACGCCCTCGTCCTCAAAGGATTGGCGCATGCGTTCGCCGCGCGCCGCGCCGCCGGAGAGCACCAGAATCCGCCAGCCGTCCTGCTGCCAGCGCGCGAAATCGGCGCACATGTCGTGCGTCCGCCCGCCGTAGCTGCCCGCGCCCATGCCGCCCATCGGACAGAGCAGCGTCGGCTTCAGCTTTTCCACCGGGCGCAGAATCGTCGTCAGCGCGAGCAGGGTCGTCTGCCGCATCGCTGCGAGCGCCTCGTCCTGCGTGAGCATCAGGCCGTGCTGCTCGGGCAGCGCCTCGCCGCGTTCGAGCGCCGCCGTAATCGCCTGCCCAAACTCGCCGGTTCGGCTGTCCATGCGGGCAAAGAGCGCTTCCGGCTCGTCGAGCACGACAATCGGGCGGTTCATGTAATCCAGAATCGTCTCCGTCTGCGGGTAGAGCAGGTTGATGAATTTTTCGAGCATCCGGTTGCTCACGCCGTTTTGCATCTGGCTGACCGCCGCGCGCAGCTTTTCGCCGAAGCGCTCCATCGTGCGGTTTTCGCGGGTGAAGGCCTCCGGCGCGGCGATTTCGCCCTCCTCCAGCGGCAGATCCGCCAGGGATGCGTCGTCGCTTTTTCCCCTCTCGCCTTTTTTAGCGACGGCTTCCTGTCGCGCCAGCGCCTCCAGCAGCAGCCGCGCCAGCGCCTCTGTGCCCGCCTGCGGCACGGGTGCTTCGCTCGCGGGCGGGATGACGACCTCCTGCATATTGCCCTGACTGCGCTGGCTCATCACATCGACCGCGCGGATGGAATCCAGCTCGTCGTCGAAAAACTCGATGCGCACCGCGCTCAGCGCGTCGGCCGGGTATACGTCGATGATCCCGCCGCGCACGGAGAACTGCCCCTTGCCCTCGACCATGTATTCCCGCGTGTAGCCCGCCGCAAGCAGCCGCTCGATCAGCAGGTCGATCGGCGTCACGTCGCCCACGCGCAGGGAGATCGTGTTTCGGTTGAACGCCTCGCGCGGCATCATCCGGTGGAGCATCGCGTCCGCCGGAGCGACAATCGCGCGCGCCTCGCCGCTCAACGCCCTGCGCATCGCCTCGATGCGGCGATAGGCCACCTCGCGGCTGGCCGCCACATCCTGATAGAACGTGATTTCCCGCGCGGGGAGCAGGCACACGCCGCCGCCCAGCAGCGCGGAAACATCCTCCATCGTCTGCGTCGCGCTGCGTTCGCTGTCGCACAGGAAGAGCAGCGGCCTGCCCGTCCGCACCGCCAACGCGCAGGCTGCGTGCGCCTTCTGCGCGCCCGCCATGCCGCTGGCCGCGATCACCGCGCCGCTGTTTTGGCTTTCCTGCGCCATCTGCTCAAACGGCTTGTAGCCGTCGAGCACATCAAAGAGAAAATGCGTCTGCATGGTAACTCCTTTACGACGGGGCTCTGCCCCTCAAACTCCGGCAGGAACCCGAGGTTCCCGCGCCTCCCGCATCGCTTCGCGGAGATGCGTTACGCCGGCGCGTTCGCCATCCGCATGGCGCTTTCCAGCCCGTTCTTCATCAGGTCATCCACCACGTCCGCCGCGCGCAGAAACGCATCGAACTGCGTCTTGCGATCCGCCTCGGTCTGGTAATGGCTGAGCACCCAGTCGGCCAGCTCCCAGCCCTCCGGCTTTTTGCCCACGCCGACGCGCAGCCGCGGGAAATCCTGCCTGCCCAAAAGGCCGATGACCGAGCGCATGCCGTTATGCGTGCCCGCGCTGCCCTTTTCGCGCATGCGCAGCTTGCCCAGCGGCAGGTCGATGTCGTCGTAGATCAGAAGCAGGTGATCCATCTCCGGCTTATACCACGAAACCAGCTCCGTCACGCACTGGCCGGAGAGGTTCATAAACGTCTGCGGCTTGACGAGCACCAGCTTTTCCCCGCCGACGAAGCCCTCGCCGATCTGCCCGTGCATCGCGTTTTTGGTGAGCTGAATATGGTGCTTTTCGCTGAGCACGTCGATCACGTCGAAGCCGACGTTGTGCCTTGTTCTGGCGTATTCCCTGCCCGGATTGCCCAGACCGACCACAATGAACATATATGCCTCCGTTTCCCAAAACAGCCTATGCGGGAACGCCGACAAGGGCGCTCCCGCTGAAAAAAGCTGATTGTTCGTTTTTTAGGGCGAGTCGCAATGCCCCGCCCGACCGATTGTTTGCTTACGCCTTTCCCGCCGCCTGAATCAGCCAGTTCGCCGGGTGGATGTTCGCGCTGCCCGCGCTCTCGTCCGTATCGTCGATGACCAGCAGGCTCTTCACGCCGTCCAGACGCTTCTTCACCGGTTCCTTCGTGGAGATGAGCACGCAAACACCCACCACCGTCACCGAGAATTCGCGCATCATGTCCACCATGCCGCGCGCCGTGCCGCCCGCGCGCATGAAGTCATCCACAATCAGCGCGCGCTGGCCTTCCCGCACAGCACGGCGGGAGAGGCTCATCGTCTCCACCCGGCTGCCCGAGCCGGAGAGATAGTTGATGTTCACCGCCGGGCCTTCGTACACCTTGCTGTCCCTGCGGACGATGACCGTCGGCACGCCCAGCGCCCGCGCCGTCATCATCGCAATCGGGATGCCCTTGGTTTCCATCGTCAGCACGAAATCCGGCTCCGCGCGGTAAAACTGAGAGGCGATGATGACGCCCATCCGCTCCACGACCTCCGGCATGGCCAGAATGTCGGCCATGTAGATGAAGCCGCCCGGCAGAACGCGCCCCGGCGCGGCCAGCATCTGCGCCAGATCCTTCACCGTGCGATAAGCGTCCTCCGGCGCGAGCACCGGTCGATAGCGAACGCCGCCGGCCGCGCCGGTCACGGTATCAAGCTGCCCCAAATGGAACTGCGCGAACACCCCGCGCAGGATGTCGATATCCTCGCTGAGCGTGGACTTCGCCGCGCCGAACATCTCGCAGAATGTGCCGAGCGTGAAGATTTTATTCGGGGATTCCACCAGAATCCTTGTCATGGCGGCAAGTCGCTCGTTGCGGCGGATGCGGTCCATGTCCATCCCTCCCAAATACGAATGTTAAAGTGATTTTGCTCTATTATAATTCAGCTTTTCAAATAAATAAAGCCCTGAATTTCACTTTTTTCCGAATTTTATCACAGTTTATCAAAACGTTCAGCTTTTTTTCGCATTTTGGTTGATCGACGGCCTTTTCCGGGCGTATAATAGAAGGCGAAAACAGATTTCTTTTATGCTAAGGAGGCGCCTTATGACGCATATCAAGGATTATACGGGCAGGCGCGCGCACCTGATCGGCATCGGCGGCAGCTCGATGAGCGGTTTGGCCGGGATGCTGGTCAAGCTCGGCGTGCGCGTGACGGGTTCCGATTCCGCCCGTTCCTATACGACCGACGCGCTCGAGCAATCGGGCATTCATGTCTTCATCGGCCAGCGCGCAGAGAACGTGGACGGCGCGGATATCGTCATCTATTCCGCCGCCATCGCGAAGAGCAACCCCGAGCGCGTGCGCGCCGAGGAATTGGGGATTCCGCAGATGGAGCGCGCCACGCTGCTGGGGCAGCTCATGGAGGGCTATCGCCACGCCGTCAACGTCTGCGGCACGCACGGCAAAACCACCACCACCTCGATGATCGCCGAGGCGATGCTGGATACCGGCTTTGACCCGACCGTTCACATCGGCGGCCAGCTCGATTACATCGGCGGCAGCACCCGCGTCGGCGGGCACGATACCTTCGTCGTGGAGGCCTGCGAGTTCAACGCGAGCTTCCTCCAGTTCCACCCGACCATCGCCGTCATCACCAACATCGAGGAGGATCACCTCGATTTCTATAAGGACATCGACGACATCGCCCATGCGTTCGCCCGATTCTGCGCGCTTCTGCCGGAAAACGGCGTGTGCATCGGCAACGGCGACGACCCGCGCGTGGCGGCGCTGCTCGGGCGGCAGACCTGCCGCACCGTCAGCTATGGCTTTGGGCCGGATAACCAGTGGCGGCCGCTGAATCTCCGGTATGACGAAACCGGCTGCGCGGAATTTGATTTCGCCCTCGCGGGCAAGCCCGTCGCGCATACGCATCTGCGCGTGCCGGGGGCGTTCAACGTCATGCACGCGCTGGCGACGATGGCCGCGTGTGTCGAGGCGGGCGCACAGCCGGAGGCCGTCGCCGCGTCGCTCGCGCGCTTCGCCGCCCCGCACCGCCGGTTTGAATACACGGGCACGGTCTGCGGTGTGAAGCTCTACACCGATTACGGCCATAACCCCGCCGAAATGCGCAGCGCGCTGGAAAACGCCGTGAAGCAGCCGCACAAGCGCCTATTTGCCGTTATGCAGCCGCACACCTATTCCCGCGTCAAAACGCTGTTTCAGGATTACATCCACTGCTGCGATCTGGCCGACGACGTGCTGGTGACGGATATCTTCGCCGCGCGCGAAAAAGACCCCGGCGATATCCACGCGACCATGCTCGTGGAGGCCATGCAGAAGGAAGGCGTTCCCGCGCATTATACCCCGACCTTCGACGACGCGGAGGCCTATCTGCGCGCGCATTGGCAGCCCGGCGATTTGGTCATCACCATGAGCTGCGGCAACATCAATCTGCTCAACGATCAGCTTCAAAAGCACGGCGAGGAGGGCTGACGCTGTATACCTCCATTTTGGCGGCACGCGCCTGCCTTTCCGATCTCACGCCGCTTTTGACCGACTGCGGCTGTCTCTGCTCCGGCGCGTGCTGCAAGGGCGACGAGCAGACGGGCATGCTCCTTTTCCCCGGTGAGGAAGCGCTGTTTGAGGGGTGCACGTTCGGCCGTGTCATCCCGGCGAATTTCACGCTGGCGGATCGTCCCGTTCATCTCTTTGTCTGTGATGGTTTCTGTACCCGCGAGCAGCGCCCGTTGGCCTGCCGCCTGTTTCCGCTCTTTCTGCATTTCAAAAAAGACGGAACCCCGCGCGTCAGGCTGGATACCCGCGCAAAGTCCGTCTGTCCGCTATGCAGTTACGGCCTTGTCGGCCTGCGGGCGGAATTCGTTTCCGCCGCAAAGGACGCTTATGCCGCGTTGATGAAGGATGACGAATGTGCCGCGTTCCTTCGCGCGCTGGATGACGCGCTTCGTTTATAAGCTCACGCTCTGCGTATACCCGTCCGCGCCGCCCAGATACAGCACGCCGTTGGCAATCGACGCGGCTTCAAACGAACCGTTTGCGATGGTCGTCGCGTTTTCGCCGTTCACGTCGCAGGTCATCACGCCCCTGCCCGTCAGCTCAATCACCTTCTGCCCGTAGACAAACAGGCACGTCGCGCCGTCTCTGCGGATCGTCGCCATCTGCCCGTTCATCACGCGGACGATGCTCCCGCCCGCTCGCACCAGCAGCGCCTGCCCGCACATCGCCGCCTGATCCGCCGCGCCCGTGTAGACCATCTCGCTCTGCCCGGTCTGGATGCCGAAGGAGACCACGCCGTCCTGCGTCACGCAGAGCAGCGCCTTGCCCGTCGCGTCCAGCGTGAAATCGCTGACGCCCGTCATCAGTTCGCTCTCCTCGCCGGAGAGCGTTCTTTCTTTCAGCGCCGCGTTTGCATCCAGCATATACATCACGCCGTCGCACAGCGCGAACTTGAGCGCCACGCCCACGCGCGCCAAAACTTCGCGGCTTCCGCTCTGCGTGTTCAGGCGGATCACGCAGTCCTCGCCGCCCTCGCTGGCGACATAATAGAGCTTGCCGTTGGTCAGGTGCAGAAATCGCGGCACATCGTAGGCCATCACGCTGGCCGCCGCGCCGTTATACGGCTTCTTCACCAAGATCCCGCCCTGCGACGCATCCGCGCAGTAGAGCGCGTTTCTGTCGCCCACAGCAATGCCGCCGCCCGCCAGACTCGCCTGATACGCGCCGTTCACGCGGTATTCGGCGCTCTGCCGCTCGCTGTTGTCCGCCGAGGCTCTGGCCACCTGCGCCGTCACCGCGTTGCTGGCGTACAGCCGCGACTGTGTGGCGCTGCCCGCCGCGCCGTCCGCCGTCAGCCCGTTCGCCTGCTGAAACTGCCGAACGGCCTGCGCCGTCGCCTCGTCATAAGCGCCGCTTATAAAAGAGGCGGACAGGTACCCCAGTGCCGCCAATCGGCTCTGCACCTGCCGCACCTGTTCGCCGCTCATGCCCGCCGTCAGCACGTCGGATACCGTCACGGTATCCGATGCGCTCGACAGCTTGTCGCCGACGCGCACGCCGTTTGCGTCCAGCGCGTCGCCCGAATAAATCAGCTTGAGGGACTGCGGCCCCGCCGCGCCGTCCACCTTCAAGTCGTTCATCGTCTGGAAGGCCTTCGTCGCCTCCACGGTCTTCTGGTTGAATTTGCCGGTCACATATTTGCTGTTCAGATAGCCCAGCTCGACCAGCCGCTGCTGATATTGGCGCACGTTGTCGCCTTCGCTCTCCCACTGGATCACCGTCGTCATATCCGGCACGGCCGTCGGCGAAACGGTCGTTGAGCCGCCCGACGCGCCGAAATATGCGTTGTAACTCACCGCGTTTCCGCTGTACAGGATGGAGAGCGTGCCGCTGCCCGCCACGCCGTCCGCCCTCAGCCCGTTCGCCTCCTGGAAGAGCTTGACCGCGCGCTCCGTTCCCGAGCCGAACTGCCCGTCCGGCGTGGTGCTCAGATAGCCCAGCGTCGCCAGATAGCGCTGCATCACTTCCACCTGATCGCTCTTGTCGCCGCGCCGCAGCACGGTGTACGCCGTCTCCGGCTGATAGGTCGTCTCCGGCTCGTCGGCGATGTCGTCGTCGGTCGTCTCCGCCGCAACCGCATTGCCGCTGTTCAGCTTGTTCATCGTGCCCTTGCCCGCTATGCCGTCCGCGCCCAGCCCGTTCGCCTTCTGGAAGGCCTTGACCGCCGCCGTCGTCTCGCTGGAATAGCGCCCGTCGATGCGCCCGTTGTAATAGCCCAATTCAAACAGCCGCGCCTGCAGGGTGTATACGTCCTCGCCCGTGTCGCCCTCGCGCATGGTGCCGTTGCCGCTCGGCTCAGCCGTCGCGGCGGCCGGTTTGCAGCTTCCGTTCAGCTTTTTGAGCGTGCTTGCGCCCGCCGTGCCGTCCGCCGTCAGGCCGTTTCGGCTCTGGAATGCCGTCAGCGCGTTCTGCGTCTCCGCGCCGAATACGCCGTCCGCCACGCCGCTCAGATAGTTCAGCTCGATCAGCCGCTCCTGCAAGGCGTAAACGTCGTTGCCCGTCATGCCGACCGTCAGCGTGCGCGTTTGATCCGGGTTCGCCGTCGCCACCGGGCTGGCCGCATATTTCGCGCTGGCGGAATACAGCTTCGTCTGCGTCTGGCTGCCCGCCTGCCCGTCGCCGCTCAGGCCGTTCGCCCGCTGGAAGGCCTTGACCGCGCTGGTCGTCGTCGAGCCGTAAATGCCGTCCACGCCGCCCGCATAATAGCCCAGCTCGGCCAGCCGCCCTTGCAGCTTGCGCACCTCGAGGCCGGACGCGCCCTCCTTGAGCAATGTATAGCCGCTGTCCGCCGCGCTCGCGCTGACCGTCTTGGGCTGCGCCGACGCGGAATAGAGCTTGTCCTGCGTGGCGCGGCCGGCGATGCCGTCCGCCGTCAGGCCGTTTCGGCTCTGGAATTCCGTCACGGCGCTCTGCGTGCCGGTGGAGTATTTGCCGTCAATCGTGCCGGTATAATAGCCCAGCTCGGTCAGCCGCGCCTGCAAATCGCTCACGTCGCTGCCCGTCGAGCCGACGCGGAGCACGGGATAGCCCGCGTTGTAATCCTGCGTGGAGGTCTGCCAGCTCTGCGCACCCGGCGCAACGGTCGCCGCCGTTTTGGGCGTCGTCGTCGGCAGGCTGCCGCCGGACCAATCCTCCCACGTGCTCTGGTCGCTGGATTGCCACGTGTCCGGCGTGGGGGTCGGCGTGTTCTGTGGCACCGGGGTCGGCGTATTCGTCGGCAGCGCCTGCACCGTGCCGAACGGAACCGTCCCGTCGCTGATTTGCAGCGGATCGAGCGTCGGGTCGGGCTGGATGAAGCAGCCCGTCAGGCCGCCCAGCATGCCCGCCAGCATCGCCGCCAGCGCCATTTTTTTGATGTTTCGTTTCACGCTTTCCCCTCCGTTCCGTCAAGAATCGCGTCCACCTCGTCCAGCGATGCGATTTCGTATGCAATCGGCAAGCCCTTGTCGTTTGCCGCGCCCTTCGGGTTGAACCAGCAGGCGTCAATCCCCGCGTTCTTCGCCGCCGCGATGTCGCTGGTCAGCGAATCGCCGAGCATCAGCGCGCGCCGCTTATCCGTCGCCCGCGCCAGTTCCATGCCCTTTTCCAGCATCAGCGGGTTCGGCTTGGCCGCGCCGACCTCCTCGCTGATGACCAGCCCGCTGATATACGGCCTCAGCTCACTTTTGGCCATGCGCCCGCGCTGCACCTGCGCGATTCCGTTGGTCACAATCACAACCGGGATTTTCGCGCTCCAGCGCCTGACCGCCTCCACCGCGCCGTCGAGCGGCACGCTCTGCTGACCCAGCGCCTCAACGAAAGCGTCGCACATCCGCTGCGCGTCGCCGTCCCTGTGAATCGCCGCCAGAAACTGTTCAAACCGCCGCACGCGCAGAACGCTCTGCTCGATTTTGCCCTGCTCAAGCAGCTTCCAAAGCGCCTCGTTGATGGCGGAATAGGTCGCCAGCAGCTCCGGCGCAGACGAAAAGCCCATCGTCTCACAGGCGATGGCAAAGGCGTTTTCCTCCGCCTTGTTGAAGTCAAAAAGCGTGTTATCCGCGTCGCACAGCAGCACGTCGTAGCGCATATTGTTACCTCTCTTACATTTTTTGGGCTTTGCCCCAAACCCCAGCAGGGGAATGATTCCCCTGCACCCCCGCTTCGCTTCGCGAAATCAAAGAAGATAGATTGATTGTATCACATTTATGGCATAAAGAAAAGCGGTGCAGGGTTCTTTCCTCCCCCCTCGCCGCCGGAAATGATTTCAATTTTGCTCAGTCGTCCCCCAGCAAATCGCTCCGACTGCCGGAGACCAGATCAATATTCTCGTAGCGTTCTTCGTCGTCGATCAGCTCACTCAGCCCGTGTGCCACGCAGAGATCCGGCTCGTCGGCCAGCGTCGTGCGAATCTTGAGCTGGTCGCTGATAACCCCGTCCAGCCCGAAGAGCTGCGCGCCGCCGCCGCTGAGGGTGATGCCCTCGTCAAAGATATCGCTGGCCAGTTCGGGCGGTGTGCGCTCGATCATCCGGTGCAGCGCGCTCATCAGGTCGCGCAGCGGCTCATCCAGCGCCTCGATCATCTCTTCGGAAGAAACCGTCACCGCGCGCGGCAGTCCGGAAACCAGACTGCGCCCGCAGGCGTCCATTTCCAGCTTTACGCCGCGCATCCGCGCCGAGCCGATGTCGATTTTCAGCTCCTCCGCCGTCCGCGCGCCGATGAGCAGGTTGTGCTTCTTGCGCAGATAGTCGATGATCGCGTCGTCGAACCGGTCGCCACCGACGTTCAGAATATCCCAGACAATCTGATGACCGAAGGAAAACACGGATACGTTCGTTCGCCCGCCGCCGATGTCGATGTTCATCCGGCCATACGGCTGGTCGATGCGCATGCCCGCGCCGATCGCGGAGGCCACGCTCTCATCCACCGGCACGACGCTGCGAACGCCCGCGTCCACCAGCACATCCACCAGCGTCTGCCGTTCGCTGGGCGCCATGCCGCCGGGCAGCGCCAGCAGCAGCTTGGGGCGGAACGTCGCGCGCTTGCCGATCACCTTGCGCATAAAGTAGCGCAGCATTTTGCTCACCAGATCGAAACTGCGGATTCGCCCGTCGCGCAGCGGCCTTTCCACAATCAGCCCCGCCGGGGTGCGGCCGTACATGCGGCGCGCTTCCTCGCCGACGGCGACCACGTTTCGGGTCTGCCTGTCATAGGCCACATAAGCCGGTTCGCTGAGCACAATGCCCTTGCCCCGCACGACGATGTGCAGGGTCGATGTGCCCAAATCCATGCCCAGTTCATCCACGCCAAACATTCGTTGTTCTCCTTTATGCTTCCATGCTTTTATGCTTCGGTCTTCGCGTATCGTCTCTTCGTCGCCTCGCCGCCGCGCAGGTGGCGTTCCGCCTTGTTTTTGGCCATCACGGCCGCCACTTCCCTGTGCAGCGGCGCGGACAGGCGCGCAAGCCGCGACTCCATATCCTTGTGCACCGTCGATTTGGATACGCCCAGCACGCTGGCCGTCTTTCTCACCGTAGCGCCCGTCGCAGCGATATATTCCGCCTCGCGCAGCACCCTGCGCTCCATCGCCTGATTCACGCGCATCCCCCCAGACAGTCTCGCTATTCCGGGCTATCCTATGCGGGGACGCGGCTTTTTTCCCTTGCAACCGTTCGCCTATCTTCGCGGCGGTCAAAGCGTTGTCTGCAAGGCAATAACTTTATTATAATAACGCAGCGCGGGGCAATCGTCAAGTTTTGGCATAAACGATTTGAGGCTCTGCCTCAAACTCCGGCAGGAACCTGAGGTTCCTGCACCTCCCACACCGCCTTGCGAAGATTCAGGTCGGGTGTTTTGCTTCCCGCCTCCCTCTTCGAGGGAGGTGTCGCCGCAGGCGACGGAAGGAGTGATGTCGGCGCGCCGCCAACCGATATCCTTGATTTCAAAAGGAGCTGTCATGCTTAAACCAAATATTTCAAGAAACAATATCTAAGCATTTTAGGATATGGGGCTTTGCCCCATCGCCCCACCAAAGGGCTTTC
>ENA-OYXV01001780-OYXV01001780.1-human-gut-metagenome-genome-assembly--contig:-NODE-1780-length-11222-cov-8.628996_pt1 | contig 11222 bp, 12 predicted proteins | sample MGYA00244846_ERZ653424 | MGnify/ENA primary metagenome ERZ653424 (study PRJEB26926, sample SAMN06165108) | human gut metagenome | biome: ENVO:00009003; feature: ENVO:2100002; material: ENVO:00002003...
GAAAGTTCGGGCTTTGTGATATTTTAAAAGAGGGTGTGAATTTTGACACACCCCCCTTTTTTTATGCTTATAGCCATAGCCCTCCTATGGCGTTCTCGTAATCAAATAAAATTCTCGTTGTAGCCAGAGCTAATCCGTTTTACTTCCGTTTTTCAAATGTTGTCCGTCCATATTTCAAATGTAGTCCATTCGCACATCATATGAAATGCATTTGAAATACGAATGGACTACATCTTGTGAAGGGGCTTGTTTTTACTTCTGTCGTGGCACATACGGCACGTCGGCACGCGATGACTTGACATTGTAGTTGTTCATCCACTCTTCAAGCATGCGGCGGTGCTGTGCCAATGTTTCTGCGTATGCGCTCTCCACGACGAGATTGCGTGTCTCGCCACGGTCGCGGCGCATGTCGTAGAGCTGTTCGCGATAGCGGCCCTTGTCGTACATCACATATTTGAAGTCGGGAGTGCGCAGTGACCATCCAAGTGTGCCCGAACCCTTGTCAAACATCGTTTCGGTTACTACATAGGGTTGGTGCGATGCGTTGGCGTTGCCGCTTTCGGCAATAGAACGGAACGAAACGCCACGTGTGCCTTGCGGTGTGCTGGCACCGACCCAGTCGCATATTGAGGAGAAGAAGTCGGGACCGTTGTTGATGAGTTGTGGCAATTGTTTGCCGGCGTTCTTCTTGCCGGGTAGCACGACAATCAGCGGAATGTTGGTCACTTCGTCATAAAGAGCCGACTTCTGGTTCCAGTGGTGTGCTCCTGTACCGTCGCCGTGGTCGCTGGTGAATATCACTACGGTGTTGCGCCACAACGAATTCTTGTCTATTGCATCAACAATCTTACCTATTTCCTTGTCTACATGCTCCACCAGTCGGTAGTAGGCGTAACGGTATCGGCGCCAGTCGTCGTCGGTGTACGATGTTGTGGGGTATGCCGAATAGTTGAGCGATTTCTCGCGCTGTAGTATGTCGGCATCGTACGGACTGATGGCGTAGTTGGCGGGCAGACCCGGACATTGGCTTACGTCGGGCACTGAAATCTCGGCAAACGGCAGGTTTTGCTGACGTGCAAACTCGCAGATGTTGTGCGGATTGTCGAATGATGCCACGAGGAAGAACGGTCGCTCGGGTTTGCTGTGCTTGTTGAGGAAGTCGACGCATACTTCTGCCAGTCCGGCATCGTTGTGGTTATGAATGTTACGGAAACCGAACTCGCCGTCGGGTATTGAGGCTGTATGGGCGTGCCATTTTCCGGCGTAGGCGCATTCGTATCCGGCTTCGCCCACGAGTGTGCCGAGTGTTCGTGTGCGTACGGAGTCGGGTATGGGTGTGCCGTTGCGCTCCACTCCCAGTTCGTGAGCCATGTACCCCGTGAACATTGATGCGCGCGATGGTCCGCTGAGCGGCGACGAGCAGTAGGCGTTGGTGAATGTCACGCCAGCGGCAGCCAGTCGGTCGATGTTAGGAGTGTGAAGGTCGGTGTTGCCAATGCAGCTCATGGCGGTAGCTGTCTGTTGGTCGGTCATGATGTAGATGATGTTGGGGCGCTGTGCAGCCATCGTTGTGATAGGCGCAAGTGCCAGCAGGGGTTTCAGTAGATGTCTCATTTCTTTATTATTGTTCTATTAGTATTATTTGAATATATGTTACGGTTTGCTTGTATTTGGGCCTTGTTATGCTTCGAAACGTCACTTAAACTATGAAAAAACGTAAAAATGCAACTTTTTAGTTATTTTTTTCCCGTTTTTTTTTGCAGCAATGGAAAATATTATTTATTTTGCCATCGTGTAAAGAATAACGCTAAATGTAGCGAAGATTTTTTTGATTTGTTTTAGTAGATTAGTTTTTAAGTAGTTTGTTTTTGAAAATCGGATGCCGTGAGGCACCCGATTTTTTTGTTTGTATTTTACTGTGTTTTTGTCTTCTTTTTTGTCTGTCTGCTTTATTTGTTATTTAGCATTGTAGACAGAGTGCTCATAGTGTTCATAGTGTTCGTAATAGTATTGTCCCTTACCTTTAGTGCGACTGCCGTATTCTATAGCGCGAGTAGGGCAGTGGTGATAGCATGCGAAACACGACAGGCATTTGCCGTTGTGTTTCCATACGGGTGTTTCTCCATTTTGGCATTCAATGTCGCTTGTGGGGCATACCTTTGCGCACTTGCCGCAATGTATGCATCTGTCCGGGTCGACACGAAACTTGCTGTCGCCTATAATCCAATTGACAAAGGCGTGACCTAAGAGTCGGCTGTTGATGCGTGGCCAGCGTCCTTTAGTTATGTTGAAAATACCACGTTGTTTGTCAAGTATGCTGTCTATGAATTGTGTGAGTATGCGGTGGGCTTGCATTTTTTTATGTATCTCACTTGACTCGTTGTCGAGATTCATAAATGGCAGACCTATGTACGATTCGGGCATAATCAGTGATATGGCGCTGTCGGCCTTCAGTCCTATGGCAGCCAGGTCTTTCTGGAATATGTCTACTGCTTCGCCTACGGTGTCACCGGCTGTGCAGATAATGTAGCAGTAGCGTCCTTGGGCGTTGGTTATGCGTAGTTTGGATATAAACTCCCTTACCATGAGTGGTGGTCGCCATCCATGTATGGGAAATAGGAATCCGATTGGTTCATCCGAATCAAGTGTATATTCGTGGATTTTATCGCTACCACCATGCTTTTTGCATTCGGCTGCAATGTCGACAATGTTGTCGCCTGTGAAGTATTTTATTCTTTTGGCTGCCCAGCGGGTGTTGCCTGTGCATGAAAAGTAGAAAACCATAAGCTTGCAGTGATAAGGATTGTGTATGAAACAAAAAGGCAGGGTGCGCTGTTGTCTTGTGCGTACCCTGCCTTTATATTGGTTTCGGTCTATCTGTGAGACCGTCTTTAGAATGTGCTTTTTATTTTGCTTCTTCCATTACGCCTTCGATGTACAGACGTGTAAGCTCGGTTACGCCGTTTGATCTGACTGTAATGGTCTTTTTGAAATGTCCCGGGAATGTGCCTCGACCGTTGTATGTCACCTTTATCTCACCCTTCTCGCCTGGCTTGATAGGAGTCTTGGTGAATGAGGGGATTGTGCATCCGCAGCTTGCAATGGCCTGATTGATTACCAGCGGTGCTGTGCCTTGGTTGACGAATGTGAACACGCACTTCTGTACAGGTTCTTTCTCTGAGAATTTTCCGAAGTTGTAGTTTATCTTCTCAAACCTGATTGAAGCCTGTTTTTCTTGTGCCATTGTCATGCTGACGCATGCGATGAGCATGGCAAACACTATAAAAAATCTCTTCATATTATTTTCCAGTTTTTTATTGTTAATGTTATAACTCTGCAAAATTACAAAAAGATTTATGTCTTGGGCACAAAATGGGCATTTTTTTGCAATTATTATATTAAAATCTGCCCTGTTCGCCGAGATAGCTGTCCTTGAATCCGAGGAAGTAGAGCACACCGTCGATGCCGATGGTGTTGATGCTCTGCTTGGCATTTGCCACAACGCGGGGCTTTGCATGGAATGCTATGCCCAGACCTGCTTCACCCAGCATTGGCAAGTCGTTGGCTCCGTCGCCTACGGCAATGGTCTGTGCTAGGTTTACCTTCTCCACCTGGGCTATGAGTTTGAGCAGTTCGGCCTTGCGGTGTCCGTCTACTATCTCGCCAACGTAGCGTCCGGTGAGCTTGCCGTTGTCGTCAATCTCCAGTTCATTGGCATAGACGTAGTCGATGCCGTACTTGCGCTGTAGGAATTCGCCGAAATAAGTGAATCCACCGCTGAGGATGGCTATCTTGTAGCCGCAACGCTTCAGCACAGCCATCAGACGGTCTACACCCTCTGTGATAGGCATGTTGACGGCTATGTCTTCAAACACGCTTGAGTCCAAACCTTTCAGTAGTGCCACGCGACGTGTAAAGCTCTCCTTGAAATCTATCTCGCCACGCATGGCGCTCTCGGTGATTGCCTTCACCTCAGCACCTACACCGGCACGCTCGGCAAGTTCGTCGATGCACTCGGTCTGGATGAGTGTAGAGTCCATATCGAAGCAGATGAGTCGGCGCATGCGGCGATACATGTCGTCACGTTGGAATGAGAAGTCTATCTCCATTTCCGACGATATGTGCATCAGTTCCTCCTGCATGGCAGCACGGTCGGTAGGTGTGCCGCGCAGTGAGAACTCGATGCAGGCACGCACGTTGCGTTCCGGGTGCTTTATGCTCATGCGTCCGGTGAGTCGCAGTATTGAGTCGATGTTGAGTCCCTGATTTGTGATGACTCTTGTGGCAGCTTCAATCTGCTTTGCCGAAAGCGAACGGCCTATGAGCGTGAGTATGAATCGGTTCTTGCCCTGGCCGTTTACCCAGTTCTCGTATTCGTCGTCGGTGACGGGTGCGAATCCGATGTTCACTCCCAATTCGGTGGCTTTGAACAGCAGTTCCTTCATTACCTGACCCGAAGCATTCTCGTCAATGCGTATGAGTATGCCCAGCGACAGTGTAGAGTGGATGTCAGCCTGGCCTATGTCCAATATCTTGGCATCCTTGCTGGCAAGGATTTCCATTATGGATGTGGTCAGACCGGGGCGGTCGTTGCCCGTTATTCTGATTAGTATTTGTTCTTCTTTGGTGTTGTTTGTTTCCATTTATTCTCTTGGGTTATTCTTCGGCAAACAGTCGTATGCGCTGTTCTTCCGACAGTTTGCACACAATCAGCTGGTTGTCTTTTTCGGCTACGATGTAGCCGTCGAGTCCCTGCACCACCACTTTCTTCTCCTCGGTGGTGTGTACTATGCAGTTGTGCGAGTCTATCATGTGTATGTTCTCGCCTATAAGAGCGTTGCCGTAGAGGTCCTTGTGGGTCTGTTCCATGAGCGAAGTCCATGTTCCGAGGTCGCTCCATCCGAAGTTTGCCGGACATACGAATATCTCTTCGGCTTTCTCCATTATGGCGTAGTCTACCGATATGTTCTCGCATTCGGGATAGCGGTTGTCGATAGTGGGCTGCTCTTCGGGTGTGCCGTATATGTCGAGCATGCCCTCGAACACCTTACTTATAGTAGGGCTGTACACGCGGAAGGCGTTGACTATGGTTGAAACGCTCCATACGAAGATGCCTGCATTCCAGAAATAGTTCTTGTGTGAGATGTATTCCTTGGCTGTTTCGTAGTCGGGCTTCTCGCGGAACGAGTCGATGCGGTATATCTCCTTGTTGCGTGGCGACGCAGTAGAGAGGTCTGCCTGGATATATCCGTAGCCCGTCTCCGGGCGTGTAGGTGTCATGCCGAGCGTCACGATGGCGTCGGTCTCTGACGTGAAGTTCATACACAGGCGTATGATACGTCTGAATTCCTCGTTGTCGGTCACGATATGGTCGCTTGGTGTTATCACCACATTTGCCTTAGGGTCTTGCGACTTGATGCGCCAGCTAACGTAGGCTATGCACGGAGCTGTGTTGCGTCGGCATGGCTCAAGCAATATGTTCTCTGCCTTCACTTCGGGCAGTTGCTCGCGAACGACGTCGGCATACTTCTTATTTGTCACTATCCACACGTTCTCGGGCGGGCAGATGCCCTTGAACCTGTCGTATGTAAGTTGCAGAAGCGATCGACCGACACCAAGGATGTCGATAAACTGCTTCGGGCGGTCGGCTGTGCTCATAGGCCAGAATCTGCTGCCTACGCCACCTGCCATAATAACAAGATGATTACTTACTCGAGCCATAAAAAAGTTTATTGTTTATCTTGCAAAGATAGGAAAAATTGGCTATATTAGAAACTTTTTAGGCTATGGTTTTCAGAAAACGGCGTTTTTATCTGCTTTTATAGCATGTCGTCGAACAAAAATCCCATTTCCGGTTCTATATTCTGGGGTTCTTCTTGTAGTGAAGGTTCGTAGTTGTCGTCACTAAACTCGAGCATAAGTTGCTGCGCTGCTTGCGACGATGTGTTGATTTTGTAATATCCGCGCTTGTCGCAACGGCGCACGAGCGAGTCGCACGACTGTGAATTGGCATTGAGCCATTGGCGTACACTATTGTAAATGTCGTCAATAAGTACGGGCGTGAACAGTGTGTTGCACGTATTGTATACATGCAATGCTATCTTGCGCACGGGCAGTCCGTTGTCACCGGCTTCGCACAGCACGCTGATTATATAGTTAGCGTATTTGTTGGATTCGCGCATATCATTAGGAAAGTTTCGCCTATACAAACTGACAAAAAGAAAGCTGCACACATATCATACATACGATATGCATGCAGCTATCTTTCTTATAAGATAGAAACGGATATTCTATTTTACATTAGGCCAAAGTAACGAGATTGTCCTCATTCTTTACCTTGCCCTCTTTCAAGAGCCATCCTGTACCGAGGTAAACTTCCTCAGTAGAAATCTTTGCGGCCTTAGCTATCTCAGCTACGCTCATAGCCTTACCTGCAGCTGCCAATGCCTGGTAAACGTCACCGGCACGGAAACCTGCGTTTTCTGCGCTTACTGCTACCTCTACAGCCTTCTTGCAGGTTGCACGCTTAGTAGTGGTTGCCTTAACTGCAGTAGTTTTCTTGGCTGCATTTGTTTTCTTTTCTGTTGCTTTCTTTTCTGCCATAATTTTGTGTAAATAACATTAATATAACGCTTCTCGTTAGCGTTTGTCTTTTTATTCGTTTACAAAATTAGTCAAATATTTTTTCAAAAGGATAACAAATATATGAAAAAAGCCCGCCGAAGCGAGCTTTTCATTATATTTGTTTAATTTTCTTGACGTAGGTCAACTTTGAGTTGCAACTCATCAAGCTGTTTCTGGTCGATTACAGACGGTGCGTCGAGCATAACGTCGCGTCCGCTGTTGTTCTTCGGGAATGCTATGCAGTCGCGTATTGAGTCGAGTCCTGCCATGATCGAAACGAAGCGGTCGAGACCGAAAGCGAGTCCAGCGTGAGGAGGTGCTCCATACTTGAATGCATTGATGAGGAATCCGAACTGTGCCATGGCGCGCTCCTCGGTGAATCCGAGAATTCCGAACATCTTCTCCTGCAGTTTGCTGTCGTGGATACGCAAGCTTCCGCCACCAACCTCGATACCGTTGCACACGAAGTCGTAAGCCTTGGCGCGTACCTGTTCTGGATGTGAGTCGAGCAATGGTATGTCGTCGGGGTTAGGCATAGTGAAGGGGTGGTGTGTTGCCATAAGGCGCTGCTCCTCGTCGCTCCACTCGAACAGTGGGAAGTCGACAATCCACAGACACTCGAACTTGTTCTTGTCGCGCAGTCCGAGACGGTCGCCCATTTCCAGACGCAATGTGCAGAGCTGTACGCGTGTCTTGTTGGCGTTGTCGCCAGAGAGGATGAGCACGAGGTCGCCATCCTTGGCGCCTGTTGTCTCCTTCACCTTGGCAAGTACTTCGGGCGAGTAGAACTTGTCGACCGACGACTTTACGGTGCCGTCCTCGTTGAACTTGATGTAAACCAATCCCTTGGCGCCTACCTGCGGACGCTTTACGAAGTCGGTGATCTGGTCGAGCTGCTTGCGTGTATAGTTGGCGCAACCAGGCACGCAGATACCTCCGATGTATGCAGCGTCGTTGAATACTGAGAATGTGCCGGTGCCCTTGAGGTCGTCCATAAGCTCTACGAACTCCATGCCGAAGCGCAAGTCGGGCTTGTCGCTACCGAAGCGGCGCATTGCCTCGTGCCATGTCATCTGCTGGAGCTTGGCTGGCAACTCTACGCCACGAATCTCCTTGAACAGGTGGCGTGCCATATCCTCAAAGAGGTTGATTACGTCGTCCTGGTCGACAAACGACATCTCGCAGTCAATCTGTGTGAACTCAGGCTGGCGGTCGGCACGAAGGTCTTCGTCGCGGAAGCACTTGGCTATCTGGAAGTAGCGGTCGAATCCGCTCACCATGAGCAGCTGCTTCAGAGTCTGCGGGCTTTGTGGCAGAGCGTAGAACTGGCCCGGGTTCATGCGTGAAGGCACAACGAAGTCGCGTGCGCCCTCCGGTGTAGAACCGATAAGGATAGGAGTCTCAACCTCGATGAAGTTCTGAGCATCGAGGAAGTTGCGTATGAGGATGGTCATGCGGTGGCGCAGCTCCAAGTTCTTGCGTACAGTAGGACGACGCAAGTCGAGGTAGCGGTACTTCATACGGATGTCGTCGCCGCCGTCGGTGTTGTCCTCGATGGTGAACGGAGGTGTTGAGCTCTCCGAAAGGATGTTCAACTCAGTGGCGATGATTTCGATGTCGCCGGTAGGAAGGTTGGCGTTCTTGCTTTCGCGCTCGTTCACCACGCCAGTCACCTGAATGCAGTATTCGCGTCCGAGTTTGCCTGCACGTGCGCAAAGCTCGCTGTCGTCCGAGTCGTTGAAGACAAGCTGTGTGATGCCGTAGCGGTCGCGCAGGTCAACAAATGCCATACCGCCCATCTTTCTAACGCGCTGTACCCATCCGGCAAGCGTAACGGTCTTGCCGGCATCGGAGAGCCGCAGCTCTCCACAAGTGTTTGTTCTATACATATATATTATAGTGTATTTATTTATTCCGATAATATGCGCTAATACCACGCAAAGTTATAGCGTTTATTCCGAACCACCAAATTTATAGCATAATTTTAGTCTCTATTTCCTTTCAGCGCGTTTTTCTAACGTCTGTTTTATAATGAAAAGAGTCTATCTTCTTATCATTATCTTCTTTCCGCCATTGATGTATACACCAGGTTGTGTGGGGCGATGGTTGTAGCGGCGGCCTTGCATATCGTACCAGATAGTTGAGAGATTCTGCTTGTGGACAGTCTGGATATTGATACCGGTAGACATTTGGTCTGTTACATCTTTTATGGTGTAATGTTTTTGGCTGTCTTTTTCATTAGAAATCTCAATGTATGTATCTTTCTTCAGGTCGTATACGTCGATGGTCTGTTGATTGCCGGTGTCTGTATTGAAAACGAACGATATCATATTGCCACGCTTTGTTATACTATAGGTCTTGTAGTACCACTGTTTGCCATCTATAGTTTTAATGGTGTTCACTGCGTCGCCAGGCCATTTGCCCGTTGTGGTGAAGTTTTCGTCCGACTGGTCTTCCCATGCCCAGAAGTTTATGTTTTTCCATCCAACATTGTCAACATTTACGTATACTGTGATGTTGTACGGAGTGAATGCTTCAGGCTTTGAAATGTCGTATGTGCGTGTTGCTATAGCCGACACTGTTGAGCCCATGAGCAGTCCCACCTTGAGCGTTGTCGTGCCCATGGGGATGTCTATCTCGGTGCCGCTTGTTGCCTTACGGCTTTTGGCAGTAGGTTCGGTTCCGTCGGTGGTGTACACCAGTTGTGCGCCCTGCTTGTCGCTTACGGCTGTAAGGCGAGCCTTCTGTACATCGTCATAATGTCCCGATGGCAGGTCAATCCATGCCACGTTGCTGCTGTTGCTGAGCAGGTAGCGGTAGTGATAGCCACGCAGTATTTCGGTGTATCCATACTGTGGGGTGTAGTTGTTGGCGTTGGTTCCCATGACGGCATACAATGTTCCCTTTGAACCTTCGGTCTTCAGAACGTTGTAGTTTAAGCCCATCTTCACGTTGAATGTAGTATTGCTGGTGTTGGTGATGCCTGCAATGTGGCGGGCGTTTATCATCTTCTTGATGTCGGTGGGGTAGGCTTGCCAGTGTTTGTAGAATACGCATGGTGTGCCGCATGATGCCAGAATATATGCGTTGGCGGCAAGGGTGTCTTTGCGTATCGGGTCTTGCTGATTGTCGCTTGAGCGGTATTCAGTGTCGTGGTTTTCAACGAAGGTTACAGCATACTGACGGTATGTAGTGTTGCTGATGATTCCGTCCTTAGCCTTGCTACCCCAATTATTGGCGATGAGGTCGCGTACGGCGTAGCGTATAGGGAAATCGAAGGCGGCTGATGTAGGTGTGCCGTTCACCTTTGTAGCGTTAATCCATGTAGTGACTTTCGACACGTCACCGTCCCAATATTCACCCACAGAGAAGCCAGGCTTGGCTGCCGTGTTGTATATTCCGGTGAACTTGCCTGCATAACCCTTCACCATGTCGTAGCGGAATCCGGCATAGCCGAAGTCGTTGAGCAGCATGTCGAGATATGCTTTTACAACATTCTGCACGTTAGAGCTGTTGTGGTCAAGGTCGCGCATGCCGTCCCAGCCGTCGCCCGTATCTTTATTGCTGCTGAGGCTAACCTTTGGTGTCTGTTTGTTAGCCCATGTCAAAGTTCCTCCTTTGTCATCATCACTGCAGATGTCGGTAGAATTCATCTTGTAGGTTAAGCCCCTATATGTCTCTACGGGGAAGTCGGTCCAGCTTGTCAGTGTGTTGCGGTGGTTGATTACAACATCTGCAATGGTGCCTATTCCTTTGCTCTTGAATGTATTGATCATCGAGCGCAGTTCGGCTTCATTGCCAAACGAACTGTTGTAATTGCTAAACCAGTACAGGTCGTCGTATCCCATAGAGCGTCCGCTGCCGCAGTTGGCGCTCTGCGGTATCCATACCAGACTGAAGTATGGTGCAAGTTCGTCGGCTTGGGCTTCCAGATTGCACCACTTCGATGTACGGTATGAATCCCAATAGAAACCTTGCAGCATAACACCGTCGTAGTTGGCGGGCCAACCTTGTGCCTGCATACTTAGTGTTGCCATAAGGGCAAAGAGGGTCGTGTAAATCTTCTTCATCTTATTTTGTTTTTAGTTACTTTTTATTTTTAGGTTTATTACTACTACTACTACTACTTTTACTACTACTATTATTACTTACTACTACTTTTCAAGATAACAAAATGACTGCTTATTTGGTTACAACTACTTACATCACGCAACTAAATGAACCTTTTATTTTGATGTTTCAAAGTTACTTCAAATTCCATTATAGGTGTATAAAATTTATGTGCAAAAGTGCAAATGAAACGTGCAAACGTTTGCATATCGGCGCCGAACAAAAAAAGAGACCACTCACACATAGTGAGCAGTCTCATACAATCCAAATTAAAACGTGTAAAACCTTAATTAACCTTTGAGGTAGTAGTTGTATATGATTTTGAAAGTACAGTTGTATATTCTTCTCCAAATTTACTTATAATTCTATTATTGGTATATATATTTAATGTGTAAACGTGCATATAAAATGCGTAATCGTTTGCATTTTCAACAAAATGAGGGTGTGTCATAATTGACTATGGTCATTTATGGTGCACCCTCCTTTTG
>ENA-OYXV01001795-OYXV01001795.1-human-gut-metagenome-genome-assembly--contig:-NODE-1795-length-11160-cov-7.946601_pt1 | contig 11160 bp, 9 predicted proteins | sample MGYA00244846_ERZ653424 | MGnify/ENA primary metagenome ERZ653424 (study PRJEB26926, sample SAMN06165108) | human gut metagenome | biome: ENVO:00009003; feature: ENVO:2100002; material: ENVO:00002003...
AGTCTCCCATCTCGGACCACAGCCCCTGAAATCGAATGATTTCAGGGGCTGTTTTTTTATTCTTTGTCTATTGCGACGCAGGATTTGAGTGCATTTATAAACTCGATGTCTTATTGTAATTTTCACCAAATTGTATTATAATTAACTAACGGTAGGCCTTTGCGCCACTAAGGCAGCCGTATGGGTATATCCCATGCGGCTTTTTTAATTATATATACCGTATTTGAAGATAATAGAGGGGTATAATAATGTACAAGATTAGAAAAATAGTATTTCATGAACATCCCGTGTTAAAAAATCTTTCGCTTAATTTCTGTGATTCAGAGGGAAAATGTATCGATACAATAATTTTTGCCGGGGAGAATGGAACAGGAAAGAGCACTATTATTAATTCAATTTATATGCTGGTCTCCCGAACCGCTAACTTCGAAGCTGACGTTGAATTTGAAAAGGATGGAAATCCTTTTCAAATCACATACGAGTATAGAGTCTTACAAGATGGAAGCACTTATTTATTTGCCAACGATGGCGCTGGAATGAACACTTTTCTTAATTCCCCTGACTTAGCCAATAGATACCCAACCGCCGGAATATACTCTGATGTCGATATCAATTTTCATTCCAAGCATCTATCTTCAGTTACAAGTCTAACATTAGATGCTACAAATGATAGTCGGCGATCATCTAATGACCTCCCCACGCAAATTAATCAGCTTTTAATTGATATCCAAGCCTTAGACGATGCAGAGATTGCCCTTTCCGTTAGAGAGAACCCTGAAACAGTAGCTAAGAATCTTAAAGTTTCAGAGCGCATGCCGCGATTTACATCGGCTTTCAATCGAATGTTTGATACGCTCTCTTATAGCCGCATCGTCAATCAAAACGGAAGAAAAACCATTCTTTTCCGAAAAAATGGAGTTGATATTCCAATCGATATGTTAAGTTCCGGAGAGAAACAAATTGTATATCGAGGTTGTTTCCTGCTCAAAGATGCAAATGCAATCAACGGCGCATTTGTTTTCGTAGATGAGCCAGAAATTAGCCTGCATCCAACATGGCAAGGCAAAATCATGGATTACTACAAAAGCATATTTACCGACGATACCGGAGTCCAAACTTCACAAATTTTTGCTGTGACACATTCTCCGTTTGTAATTCATAATGATAGACGTAGAGATGACAAGGTCATTGTACTTACACGAGATGCTACTGGAAATATTGTTGTTCAAGACAAGCCTGCATACTTTAAGTGCACCTCTATCGAAGCAATTCAGGATGCCTTTTCAATTCAGGGATTTGCCGCAGACAAACCCACAGTATACCTTGAGGGAAGAACGGACGAAAAATATTTCAAAAAAGCCCTCGAGGTATTCGGCTATGATGTTCCGTTCCAATTCAAATGGGTTGGGTACATGAAGGACGCCAAAAACGAAGAAAATACAGGAAAAGATGCACTTAATAAAGCGGCTCAATTCCTAATCGGCAGGAACCTTCCTATCAAGAATGTTTGCCTATTTGATTGTGATACAAGCCGTACCGAAACTGTTCGCAACAATGTTTATACTCGGGTTATCCCAACTTACACTAATTCAAAGCGCATGAAAAAGGGTATTGAAAATGCGCTGATATTAGATTCTGTTGATGTCACTCCTTATTATATCTGTAGTTTTGGGAGCAGTAATAATAGTGGCTGTATTTTCTGTCGAAATCAAACGGAATTTGATCTTTTTTCCTTCATAACCCGCAATTTCAAAGAATTTTATCGGGTAAGCAGTCGGAAAATCCAGACCGATACACCGACGGCGAAGTTGAGCATTGACAACACCAACAGGATTCTCTGCTCCAAAAGAATACAATCCCTGACGAATAATCTCATCATATATTTGTTTTGAGGTCAAACCATCATTATTTTGTTGTAAAACACACTTAATAGATTCTACGATAGTCATCTCATCACCCCCGGCTCCGCTTTATTTGATGGTTGCTTTTCATCCGGCACAATTTCTATAATATCCTCAATTCCACAATCCAACACGGCACAAATCTTCACGAGTATCTCTGTGGTAACATGCCCGTTCCGCCCCATCTTGGTGACAGATGCTGGGCTAATACCTGCCTTTTCACACAGGTCCTTTTTCTTCATGTCCTTATCGATGAGCAGCTTCCAGAGTTTTTTATAACTCACAGACATAAATATCTCCTCCGTACCAATATACAAAAAATGCTCTGCTACTTGGCAGAGCATTCGGTCTATTGCAGCCATACTGCCAAGGCCTATTCCAACACTTGACAGCGTTGTTTATGATGGTAGCACATTTGGGCAGGAAAAGCAAGAAAATGATAAATCCGCACGAATTCCGACTCTATTAAATTTCTTTTCGAGCCGCAAAAGAAACGGTTGAACCTTCGGGCAGTCAGAGCTACAATGCCAACACCTCATAGCGAGGACAAAATGATTGGAGGTCAAATGATGAATTATGAAGTGAACTCGTTTCAGGACTACAAATCGATTACCATCGATGAGCTGAAGAATCAAGCTAACAGTCTATTGAATCTGGTAACGGAGGAACAGCGGCCGCTGCGCGTATGCACGAATAATGGCAAGGAGTTTCTGCTGTTCCCTCAGGACCTGCTCGCATCGATCTTCGACTCTGACTTTCGTTTGATCCTGCTGTCGGCAATGCGGTATGCGATGGGCAGAAACACATGCATGCCCGTGGTGGTTTCCGATTATATCAAGCGTCACATTCAGCTTCTGGATGATAAGTTTCTCGTACTGGCTGCCGATGATATCCGGCGGCACCTTGAAGACTACGCAGAGCATGAACCGAATCTGAATCTTTGGCAGAACCTTTTATGTGCGCTTGAGACAGAACAGCGAGCGCGTGCCACTCGTCTGGCAAGGAAGAGTAGGTCCTGCCCGGCTTGTGGAAGGCTCTTGGAGGTCATGAACATTACCGCCAACCAGCATTCACCCGGCGGCTTCGATGTAATTGCTCTTTGCCAGAATTGCCATTCTGATTACGAATGGTTCTGTGATAAGGATGGCGGTGTCTCAGACATGAAGAAGTATTTCTTCGGGTAAGGCGAATGTACATTTCGGCAGGAGACTTTGGGTGTATTCCTTGTCTATAGTGGCTCAACCGTTGAACTATGCGCCAACTTCCGTAAAGAGACCAAAAGGGCCGCACCTACTCGTATGAACAGGTGCGGCCCTCTAATTTGACGGAAATTTAATTCAGTCTGAAGTAACAGGTATTTTTCCCTTTTCCTTCTTTTTTCAGTTCTCCGGCTTCAATCAGCTTCCGTAAAGCACCCTCAATGGAACTGTCACTAAGTGTCGGGCAGAGTTCCCGGATGTCCTGCTTATTGAACCGCCCGATTCTATTCTTGCTTGCTCTGCGCACCATTTCCAGTGCGGGCAGCTTGGTTTCCACAAGCACCACGCGATCCTCGAAGTCTTTGTAGGCGGCAAGGATCGTCCCGAGCAGGTACTTGATGAAGGGCACTACATCCTCGATTCCTTCGTGCCAGCCGATTTGCGCCTGTGCAAGTGCATCGTAGTACAGATCCTTGTTCTTGGCGATTTTGGCTTCCAAGGAGATATACTTGCCGACATAAAAACCGTTTCGGTACAAAAGCAGCGTTGTGAGCAATCTGCTCATTCTTCCGTTGCCGTCATTAAACGGATGAATGCACAGGAAGTCATGGATGAAAACCGGGATTGCAATCAACGGCTCCAGCTCCATATTTCCAATCACACGGTTGTATTCCTCGCAGATTCTGTCCAGCGCTTCCGGCGTTTCATAAGGGGTAAGCGGCGTGAACAGCGTTTCCACATGACCGTCCGGATAGGTGGCAGTGATATAATTCTGCACGCTTTTTGTGCGGCCCGCAAGCGGGTTATTCATGTGGCTGTACAGGATTTTGTGAAGCTGCAGGATATAGTTCCGCGTAATTGGAATCGCGTCAAAGCTCTCGCGAATGATGCTCAGCACATCACGGTATCCGGCAATCTCCTGCTCGTCACGGTTCCTCGGCGTAGTTTTCTCTTCGACGAGCTGCCGGATTCGGGTACTCGTGGTGACGATGCCCTCAATGGCATTCGATGCCTCGGTGCTCTGTATCTTGGCAATCTCCACGAGCTTTTCGAGTTCCTCCGGGCGCTGCTTCAAATACAGTTCCTGCTTTCCAGCTTCCTTGTATATGGCTGCAATCAGGCCAAGAACATCCGAGTCCCACTTCTGTTCCTTAATTGCAGAGTAATTGAAGGTTCTCATTCCCTCACCTCCATTCGTTTTCCCTTAAATAGTAATACGAAATAAGGGAATAGTCAATAGACTGTGCCATAAATCCCTTACTATTATGCCTGTATTAAGGAATTTATACTCAGGGAGCACGAAAAGTACCTCGCTTATCTTCCTGCCTATTCTTTGTCTATAGCGGCTCAACCTTTGAGCCGCACCCTTGCAGAAACCACTTGCATAACACCCTCCGCAGAGTTACAATGCAGACGATTTGAAACACAAAACGCTTCCCGTCCGGCCCCGGTGACAGTTCACCGGAAACCGGGCGGGAAGCGTTTTTGACCACATAGATTACCACATACGGCTCCGGAACACTCGGAAACAGCGGAGATAAGAGCGTCAAAGAGTAAGTGAAACAAATTAAAAAGCGCCGAAAACCGCTATAAACGAGCGGAAAAAGTATTCCCGATAAGTTTGGGAGCAGGATGCCGGGGGTTCAAGTCCCTCCACTCCGACCAAAAAGGCTCGAAGCTGATGCTTTCGAGCCTTTTTCTTATGCGTTTCTTCGCATCTGCGCAAAAAAATCTCGCGCCTTCAAATTTGATGGCGCGAGGTTTTCATTTTTCAGAACGGAAAGCCCATGGGGGTGAGCTTGCTCATTGCCTCGTTGGTCGCGTTCTCGCTCTGCGTGATCGCTTCGTTGACCGCGGCAACGATCATATCCTGAAGCATCTCAACATCGTCGGGATCGACGGCCGATGGATCGATCTCGATGCTCTTGAGCGCGCGTGTGCCGATCATGGTCGCCTTGACTGCGCCGCCGCCGACCGTGGACGTGAACTCCTTGCTCTCAAGCTCCTGCTGCATCTTCATGAACTCTTCCTGCATTTTCTGAGCCTGCTTCATCATATTGCCGCCGCCCATACCGCCGCGGAATCCGCCTTTTGCCATATTAAAATTCCTCCTAAAATATTATACGAAACGTGTTTCTTTGAACTTCCGAAGCTCCTCGATGTCCCTTTTTGGCTTATCGTTATCCTCGAGAAGCTCCGAGATCGTTATTTTAAGGCTGCGCCCCGTGACAGCGTTTGCCGCCTCGCGCAGGCGCATGAGAACCGCCTGATTATTCACTGCGTTGTAGAAAAATCCGGGCACCACCTCGAGCGAGAGCGTATCGTAGCTCACGGTGCATCGAGTCTGAACGGGGTTGGTCAGTATCGGGATCACTCCGCGCGGAAGCGACTCCTCGGCATTTTCGACTATCGCCGCCCACAGTGCCTCGTTGTCCTGCGGCGCATCCGCCGCGCTCGCCGGAGCATCGGGATTCAGCTCGACGGGCGACTTTTTATCCAAAAGGTCATCCTCGGGCTGATACTCGGCAAAGTCGGCCGGGTCAAGCTCGTCTGCCGGATCGTCTTCGTATCGCGGCTGCGGCGCAGGCGGCTCATCGAGGTCAAACGGCGGCTCGTCAAGAGTCGAATGAAACTCTTCCTCATCGTCGTCCTCGGCTGCCGGCACGGCTGTTCTCACCGGCGCGTGCTTCAGGTCCTCCTCGATGCGCGATATGCGCGCGCGAAGCTCGTCAACGCCTTCCGTCAGGCGCGGATCGCACAGCGATATCATGCACAGCTCCGCTGTGAGCTTTGCGCTTTTAGAATCGCGTATCTTCAAAAGAGAGTCCGAAACAATGTTTATCCGGTTAATAAGCTCGGCTTTCGTGAGCTTTTTGCAGAAAACACCCAAAATATCACGACTGAAGCGGCCCGATATAAGATCTGCGCCTGCTTTCGGTGCAACCGCCAGCATGAGGCAGTCGCGCAGGAGCGTGTTCAGCTCATACAGCAGCGTCGCCGGATCCTTTCCGTCGCGCCAGAGGCTGTCAAAGAGCTTGAGCGCCTCATCGGTATTTTTCTTCACCGCGTAGTCAAGCAGCTGCGCCGTGCGGCGGTTTCCCGTAAGCCCCATCGCCGAGTACACGGCGTCGGTGTCGATATCGCTCTCGCCCGAGCATTGGTCGAGCAGCGACAGCGCGTCACGCATGCCGCCCTCGGCAAGCCCGGCGATAAGCTCGGCGGCGCTGCGCTCGAGCCTGAGACTTTCGCACTGCGCAACGTGCTCGAGATGGTCGGCGATAAGCTGCGCGTCAAGGCGCTTGAAGCTGTGCCGCTGGCAGCGCGAAAGTATCGTCGCCGGAACTTTGTTAAGCTCCGTCGTTGCGAGGATGAACACAAGGTGCTCCGGCGGCTCTTCAAGAATTTTCAGCAGCGCGTTGAACGCCGCCGTTGACAGCATGTGCACCTCGTCGATGATATACACGCGCTTTTTGACCGAGACAGGAGAAAACACGGCCTCCTCGCGCAGTTGGCGGACGTTATCCACGCCGTTATTGGACGCAGCGTCGATCTCGACAACGTCCATGATGCTGCCGTCCTCGATGCCGAGGCAGGCGGGGCACTTGCCGCAGGGATTGCCGTCCACGGGGTGCTCGCAGTTGAGCGCCTTGGCAAGTATCTTCGCGCAGGTGGTCTTGCCCGTGCCGCGCGTTCCGATGAACAGATACGCGTGCGAGGTGCGGCCTGTAGATATCTGATTTTTAAGCGTTTCCGTTATGTGCTTTTGCCCGACGACCTCGTCAAAGGTCTTAGGCCGCCACTTTCGATATAAAGCCTGATACATAAATAATGATCCCTAATAAATAAAATGCGGCCCTTGACAAGACTGCACACCCAACTTCGAAAACTGACATATGCCCGTTACGCCGGCAGCCGGCTCAGAACCGGCACCCTCACGGCACACGAAAAGCACCGCTTAATGCTGCTCGGTTCCCCGCCTGACATGGTTCACGGGTTTCCGTTGCGCGAGACCGGCTCGTCAACGCTGCTTACCGGTGTCAGACGACACATGACAGATCCTATGTTGGGAATTCATTCCTGCTGTAGCGGATTGCAGGTTACAGGGCACCGCTGGCTCCCCAACTAGTGCAGCCTTGTCAAAAGCCGCGAAAATATTATAACTCAGATCAGCAATATAATCAACAAATATTTTCTTTACTTTTTTGAAAAGTGTGTTATAATACTAAGGCCGAGCAAAGTATGGGCCCGTAGCGCAGCTGGGAGCGCGTTCGGTTCGCATCCGAGAGGTCGAGGGTTCGAATCCCTTCGGGTCCACCAAAGCCAAGACTCCGTTCTCGTTTGAGGACGGAGTTTTGTTCTATATTATCCGCCATTCAATGATCCGTCCGCTGCGAGCGATCGCGGCGGACTTTTTCTTGCCTGTCGGGCGGCGATATGCTAACATAGGCCTGATAAATCGACACACTGGAGAAAAGCTATGGTAAAACAAAATCTGCATTGCCACACGACGTTTGACGACGGGGCGAGCACGCCCGAGGAGATGGTCTGCGCGGCAATGGAGCACGGGCTAAGCTCGCTGGGCATAAGCGCGCACGCTCCGATGGACGGCGAAGACTGGTGCACTCCGAAGGAGAAAGAGGCCGGCTTCAAGGCGGAAATGCAGCGCCTGAAAGAAAAATATGCCGGAAAGATCACGCTGTACACCGGCCTTGAATACGATGCCGCGGCCGAGAAAAATTTCGACGGCTACGAATATATCATCGGCTCGGGACATGTGCTCGACGGCTTCTATGTTGACTCCACGCGCGAGCGGGCAATTGCGCTCATCGAGCACTTCGGCGGGGCCGAGAAGGCCGCTGATGTGTTTTTTGCAAACTACGCATCTATGGCGCAGATACCCGAGGTGGACATCGTCGGGCACTTCGACCTTTTGACGAAGTACAACGAGCAGGGCGCACTGTACGACACGCAAAGCTCATGGTACCGCGACGCAGCCTTTGCCGCGATGGAGACGCTCAATGCCGCCGGGAAAATATTCGAGATGAACACGGGCGTTATAAGCCGTGGCTACAGAACGACACCCTATCCCTCGCCGGAGCTTCTGCGCCACCTTCACGATATAGGCGGACGCATCGTGATAAGCTCGGATTCGCACTCGGCAAGCAGCATATGCTGCGCCTTTGACCTGTGCGAGCAGATAGCTCGCAGCTGCGGCTTTGATGAGCTGTGGTACTTCAACGGAAGCTGCTTTGAACCCGAAAAACTATCATAGTTTAATATTTTTTTGCCACTGCTATGTTATTTTGCGGCATATGATGATATAATTGCAGCATAACTATCAGGAGGTCTGACATATGGACAGAAAGCAATTGAAGGCGCAGTCGAAAAACCTCATTCGCACCGCCCAACCCAAGCCCGTTGTTACCGCGATCATATATCTTCTCATCATCTCGGTGCTCGGCTTCCTATCGTATAAGCTTGTCGGCGGCTCGTCGTTTGAGCTTCAGTCGGTTTATGAGCAGTTTGGTATCGGCTATGACGTCGGCTTTGGCACAGGCGCATACGACAGCTTTGATCCGGATCAGTTTGCCTATGCGATCGAGCAGGCCCTTCCGACTCCGGGCGCAGCTCTTCTTAATCTCGCCGTAGGCATAGTGTCGCTTGTGATCGGCGCCGGCTTCACGATCTACTGCCTGCGCACGGTGCGTGGAATGCAAACAAGCTACTGGAACCTTTTCGATGCGTTCGGCATGTTCTTCCGTGTCACCTGGCTGTACATCCTCGAGGGTATATTCGTTTTCCTCTGGTCACTGCTGTTCATTATCCCCGGTATAATCGCCGTGTACCGCTATCGCATGGCACTGTATCTGCTGCTTGAGCACCCGGAGATGAGCGCTTTGCAGTGCATAAGCGAAAGCAAGCGCCTTATGGTCGGCCACAAGGGCGAGCTGTTCTGGATGGATATTACCTTCTTCGGCTGGGCGCTGCTTGTCGGCATTGCCGATTCGATCAGCGAATGGCTTGCCGGAGCAATGGGACCGTCGATCATCGCACAGATAATCGGCGTTGTCGGCTTCGGTGTTCTGGTGCAGTTCTTCGTGCTGCCGTACATGGATCTGACCTATGCCGGCTACTATGTTGAGCTTACAAAGCCCAAGGCCGACGCAGGCTTTGCCGACGGGTGGACGCCCGAGCTGTGAGGTCAGAAGCATGAAGGTAACATTTTTAGGCGCTGCCCATGAGGTCACCGGCAGCTGCACTCTTCTCGAAGTCGGCGACAAAAAAGGTGTTATCGACTGCGGCATGGAGCAGGGCAAGGACCTTTTTGAAAATCAGGAGCTGCCGGTCGCGGCATCGGTGCTTGACTTTGCGCTGGTAACGCACGCGCATGTTGACCACTCCGGTCTGCTGCCGCTGCTTTATAAAAACGGCTTCCGCGGCGCCGTGTACGCCACGGGCGCTACATGCTCGCTGCTGGACATAATGCTGCGCGACTGCGCGCACATACAGATGGCCGACGCCGAATGGAAATCGCGCAAGGCGATGCGCCGCGGTGAAGCCGCCGTCGAGCCGCTTTACGATCTTGACGATGTTGCAGGGCTTATGAAGCTGCTGCGCCCCTGCGAATACGGCAGCGAGATCCAGGTGAACGAATCGGTCACGATACGCTTCACCGACGTCGGGCATCTGCTCGGCTCGGCAGCTATCGAGATCTGGCTCAAGGAGGGCAGCTGCGAGAAAAAGATAGTTTTCTCCGGCGATATAGGCAACCTCGATCAGCCGATACTCTGCGACCCGAAGCACATCGACAAAACCGATTACCTCGTGATCGAGTCCACCTACGGTGACCGCAACCACGCCGATGAGCGCCCCGATTATATTGCCGGGCTTTCCGCCTGCATCCAGCGCACGCTCGACCGCGGCGGCAACGTCGTTATCCCCTCGTTTGCCGTCGGCAGGACGCAGGAGATGCTGTATTTTATCCGCGAGATCAAAAATCGCGGCCTTGTAACGGGGCATCCCGATTTCCCTGTTTACGTTGACAGTCCCCTTGCCATCGAGGCAACGAGCGTGTTTTTGCAGTGCGACTCGAGCTATATTGACGAGGAAATGCAGGCCGTTATCCGCTCGGGCGAAAATCCGCTGTGCTTCCCCGGACTCCGTCTGTCGGTAAGTCAGGAGGAATCCAAGGCCATAAACGAGGATAAAACTCCGAAGGTCATAATCTCTGCATCCGGCATGTGCGATGCCGGCCGCATACGCCACCACCTCAAGCACAATCTGTGGCGTCCGGAGTGTCTTGTCCTGTTCGTCGGCTACCAGGCGGTCGGAACGCTCGGCCGCGCACTGCACGACGGTGCAAAGGAAGTAAAGCTCTTCAACGAGGAGATCGAGGTCGAGTCCGAGATCGCTTCGCTTCCGGGTGTCAGCGGCCACGCCGACAAGCAAGGACTGATCGCATGGCTCGAGGGCTTCTCCGAAAAGCCGGAGCTTGTTTTCGTCAATCACGGCGACCCCGAAAGTGCCGACAGCTTCACCGCCTGCCTGAATAACGAGCTCGGCTACCGCGCATTTGCACCATACAGCGGCACCGAGTTTGACATTGCAGCCGGCCGCTTCACAGTCGTGACGCAGGGCAGGCCCATTGTTAAAACGCCGAAAGCTCCCTCTGCCGAGCGCAGGGTCAATCCGCTGTTCACCGAGCTTCTGAACGCTGCCGATGCGCTCATGCAGGCCGTGCGCGGCTGCGAGGGACGCTCGAACCGCGATCTGCGTGCTTTCACCGACGCCGTGCGCAAGCTTACAGATAAGATAAAGCGCTGAATTAAACAGCTGACGTGATTTTCACGTCAGCTGTCAGTCTGTCGAAAAAGTCCAGCAACGGCTGGGCTTTTTCGTATTTAGATGGTATAATAAATATGGGTGATGAAAGATGCTGGAACGCGGAAAACTGGATCGCGGAATCGTAGAGATTGTAGATACAGAAAGTCTGGTGCCGAGAGACCATCTGTTGCGAAAAATAGATGAAGCAGTAGATTTTAACCGGCTCTATGAAATGG
>ENA-OYXV01001807-OYXV01001807.1-human-gut-metagenome-genome-assembly--contig:-NODE-1807-length-11118-cov-4.655790_pt1 | contig 11118 bp, 9 predicted proteins | sample MGYA00244846_ERZ653424 | MGnify/ENA primary metagenome ERZ653424 (study PRJEB26926, sample SAMN06165108) | human gut metagenome | biome: ENVO:00009003; feature: ENVO:2100002; material: ENVO:00002003...
CGTAAGATCGTCGGCAGCGTCAGATGTGTATAAGAGACAGTTGTTATTCTGTTGCATCCTTTGCATTGCTTGCACGCCTTTGCACCTGTTATCCATCCTTGCGATGTGCAGAAAATGTGCAAAAGTGTGCAGAGCCAAAATCAGCCCGGCAAAACAGGCTGTTTCGCACAGCCCCAAAAGCTGGATTTCAACGGTATTTATTGTGCAAAATCTTCCAGTTTTATCCAAACAACAATCTTACATGACACACCGGTTCTATGGCAGGGTCTAGGACATCCGAACAGACACCGTTTGATATAGAAATGAGGTTCACCATGAATAAACTGCTTTCCTGCCGCTACAACATGGACACCAACCGGGTGGAAGCCCGGTTCGAGGATGGCACCACCCTTGCCATTGACTGCATCGCCGTCGAGGACGAGTACGGCAACACCCCGGCACAGCGGGCAGAGCTGGACTGGCTGCTGTGGAACAAACCCTTGGAGTATGCACAGATGGTGCTGAGAGGGGAGATGGAGCACTACCTGTCGCTGGGGTGTGACCACGGCAGGCTGGAAGATTGAGCCTTAGAAAACGCGCGGCAAAATCGCTAATCGCGCGGCGCGCGTTTTTCTTTCCACCTCTTGTCAGACTGAATTGCACGGCGTGCATTCCAGCGTGCGATTTTTGTTCGCGGTTTATTCGCGGTCAGCCGGATTTATTCGCGCTTTGTTCGCGCGATTGCGCGTTTTCAGCGCAAATTCAGCGTAAACCATACCAAGTCAGCGTATTTTCAGCGTAAATCCTGAAATGTCAGCGTAAAACGCTCCTTTAGTGTAAGACTCAGCGCAAATCCTACCGACAATGCCCGTCTATCTATCCAGAAAACCTCGTAGGCAAGCATCTTGCGTTTTCTTTCGATTCATTTTCTGATTCTCAAGAATTTTTATTATCCAGTTGATCTTTCTGTGATTTCGGGTGTATAATCAAGACACATCGATTTCTTACTCACTTTGTAACCGCTACACAGGAGGTTCAACATGAATTCTGAAATGCTTGGCCTTAGCTATCTTCAAATTGCCTTGGGCAAGACTGACCATTTAGTCGCCCATATCAATTCCAATGATAAGGAACCCTCTTGGGATGGCGATGTTGAAGTATACCGAAAAGCTGGTCACGTCCACGCTAAGGCCGATTTAATTCTAAAAGTCCCTGTCCAAGTCAAAGGGCACTGTAAACCAAACTTGAAAAAGAAGAGCATTAAATACTCTATCCAATACGCCGACTTGAAGAACTATCTTGCTATAGGCGGAACCATATTTTTTGTTATTTATATCAACGATTCTGGCGATAATCGACTTCTTGGTCGGTATGCAGGACACTCTAAACCTTCTCCATGTGAAAAAGGATTTAGACCCCTCGCTTATCGATGAAGCCGGGCAAAATTGTCTTAACATCTTAAAAATCGCACTTCTGGACAAAAAATCAGTCAATCATGAAAACACTGTTTATTCCTTATATTAAATCCAAATATAACGAGGTGAATCAAAATGAACGCAAAGCTGAAAACAGATGCACTTGACCTTACCTCTCTGCTCAATGGGCTGGTGTTTTTCTCCCCAGTCTCTCTACTGGTACGAACCACTGCAGGAATCTCTCTCAGCCAATTCTTCATTTTGCAAGCAATTATGGCTACTATGGTCCTCCTCACAGAGATTCCTCTCGGAAAGCTGACCGATCGCATTGGCTATAAATCCACGTTGGTACTATACCAGATCGCGCTGCTCATTTCGAGAACCTGCCTCTTGCTGGCTCATGTAAGCTGCAATTATAGTCTGTTTATTTTACAGGCTATCCTCGAAGGCACAGCGGCTTCCTTTTCTTCTGGGACGCAGAGCGGCTATATTTATATTATGTTTTCAAAGGAACATTACGCTGAAAAATCTGCACATGTCGCCAATTATGGAACTGTCGGATTTTTTGCCAGTACCCTAGCTTATGCGGTCCTGTACACGCTGATTGGCATCAAGGGTCTGCTTCTGGCAACGATTGCCGCAAACCTTGTTGCTGTCTTTACCTCTTTAAAAATCCCCAAGGAAACAGTGCAGCCCAGAAGTGAAACGCGCCAAAAGAGAAACATTCCCTATCCGCAGTTGTTTCAGCAGAAAAAGATATGGATGCTTCTAATGATTTTGGCAGCTTTGAACATTGGCCGCATTCTGATCAATTTCTTCTATGCGGAGAAGCTGCAGTTGTGCGGGATCAATGAAACCTGGCTCGCCGCAATTATTATGGGTTATTCTGCAATTCAGTTGCTGTCCGAACGGATTCTCGCCCGTACCAAGCCTGAACACTATAATCAAATGATGGCACTGTTTTTCATTCTGAGTGGAATAGCCCTTGGTGTGTTGGGCTTGGTCAATGTGCCGGTTTGGACTATCCTATTTATGCTGATCCTTCCGCTTTTTTTGGATATTCCATCCTATCTGCTGGGAGAAGTCCAAAACAGCATTGTAGATGCTGCCGGCAGGGAAGACAATCGCGCCGAGCTGCTTTCCGTCTTCAACATGGGCGTCAATGTTACTGAAATTTTTTATCTGTTTGGCTCATCACTACTGGTGAGCGCCGGGTCAACGGCTTGTTTTGTCATCCTCGGTGCTTTTATGACCGTAGTTGGAATTGGCATCTGTCTTTCTGTGAAGAGCGCATGGTTGCTTTCACTTCAAGAAAAAAAGAACGGCAACTAATTTTAGTCTACAATATCAAGAGGGCTTATATATGATGTCTGGATACATCTCCGATTGCCTAGGAGAAAATTTCAGTTGTATTCAACCCAAGCCAATATTACCTCAAAAATTCAATTGGGATGTCTTCATGGCCACACTGATTCCTACTGAAGGGTGTAATTTTCAGTGTTCATACTGCCACAAAAACCACCCGGCAGCCAGTATGACCCGTGACACACTGGATCAGATCGAAGAGTATATCACTGCGCAGGCCCCACGGCATAAGCAGGTTGTGCTTGCATGGCTTGGAGGCGAACCGATCCTTTGCAAAGACACTGTATTGGAAGTCTCTGAAATGATTCAGAACTTGCAGAAACAGCATGGCTTTCAGTATACTGCCAAGATGACCACCAATGGTTATCTGCTGGACGAAAAGCTGTTCCGTCAGTTTTGTCAGGCAGGAATTACCAGCTACCAAATTACACTTGATGGTTGGAACCATGACAAGACTCGGCCCCATGTATCTGGCAAAGGAACCCTGCGGACCATCATTGACAATCTGGTCGCTCTTTCCAAGTTGCCCCCGGAAGAGTACTCCTTCCATATCACGCTACGCCGTAATCTTCTGGCCGGCGATGAGGACTACAGTTGGTACGATTACCTTTACCGTTTGTTTGGACAGGATAAACGCTTCGATGTACTTGTTTGTGCAGTTGGTGACTGGGGCGGCAAAGGCTCCCACGATCTGTCACCCCTTCACCAGGATACTCAAGAGGTGTTGGTTGCGAAGCATATTGCATATCTGGATAAAATCGGGATGCTGCGTTATAATCAAATGTACTGTGTCTCCCGTCCAAATCGTCTTGTATTCTGGCCCGACGGGAAAATTGGAAAATGTACTGCGGCTCTTAACCGTCCTCAACCCCAGTTAGAATGAAGCCGTTCAAAAAAGACGGTATGATCGATCCAGAAGTTCAGCATCTTTAGATGTCTTCTGCCCTGAAACCTGATTGCTGTGGCAACCAGAATGTTTTGGTGATAAGCGCAAAGCTCAGTTCGATCATGTGTACGAGTTGACGCCCGCATCTGCTATTGCCTGAAGCCGGGAGGCAACGCGATAGCCGGAAGAATCCAAAGAAACCGCGCCGGGGTTTCGTGGCACACGACTTTGGTTACAAAGTCTAGTGTGTTACACCTTGGTTCCGGCTGACGCGGAAAAGGGGCTGCGAGAGGCTCCGGCAAGCACCTGTTCTGTGGCAGAAGGATGCGCGGATGGGCATGGCAGTTGACGGTCTCTGCCCACCCAGCGCAGGCTTGCAGAGGAACCAATGGTGTACGTTCTCCTTCCTGCCGCAGCAGCGTTTCTCCTATAAGCCGCAGGGCAAATGATCAACGTCTGTGCTTGCCCCGATTGCCTGCAAGTGTCCCCGGTTTCAGCATTGCCGTTTTATAAAGGATCTTCTTTATCAGCTTTCTTTCATCCTCTGTCAGCTTATCGTAGTTGATGCCGATTGCCTTCAATGCCGTTCGGATCTTCTTTTCATCCGCAGACCCTTCAAGTTTCTGTGCATCCTCCAGTTCCTTCATCAAGTTATCGACCATTGCACCATCCGAAGTGGTCTTGTCCTTGCGGTGTTCCGTCTTGATGTTCTTCAGGATATCCACCAGTTCATCATACAAGACCCGGCCAAAGTACTCATCTTCATCGATCTGCCCCAGCTTCAAGGTGCTCATGTATAGATCGTTTTCATCTGCTGCATACTTCTTTTTCAGCATTTGCCGCGTTGCTTCCAGACCCGCATTGAGGTTTTGAATGTTTGCGCTGACATATCCATCCACATAGATTTCCAGATCGGTCATGAACCGCCGGAAATTCTCATGCACGATCAGTTCGCACAGCAGCCGATGATTGAATTTTCCATTCCTTAATACGTCCACTGCGCCATCGCTCAGATGCAAGTCCGAAAGGACTGCATCTGGGCGTTTTTTGTTTTCCGTCACACCCAGCAGGTAGTCGGTGGTCACGCCATAAAACTCAGCCAGTGTTGTCACCGCATAAATGCTGAGGTCGGTCACATCGTCGCTCTCATATTTCGACAGTGCCGATTTGGACAGACCCGTCTGCTCTGCCAGCGTTTCCAGCTTCAGACTCCGCTCCACACGCAGGTCTTTGAGCCGTTCTCCCAGTGTCAGCTTGATGTTCATGGTCGCACCTCCGATGTTTTTTGCACAGTATACCACTTCCGGCGGTTCCTGTCCATAAGCGTGGAATTTTGCAGTTTCTGCACCTGTTTTCCGACATTATGGATATACGGCACAGCGGCCATGGAGGTGCTATCCTATAGACAGAAAGAAAACATATTAACTCCCCGGCAGCGAACATATTAAGGGCTTCCCGCGAAAGCCCTCTGAAATATCTTTCATAACAGGACCTTGAGAACAGAATGACCGTCCGAACTGCCCAGACCGCCAAGACCTCCCATCGGGGGAGCGAGCGCCCTGCATGGGGCCGACACAGAGTCCAAAAAGATTTCCTGTCGGGAGGCAGCAAGGGAGACCGGCTTTGAACGTGGCAGGGATCAAATTGATTCGTACCAAAACCTTTGACCAAAGGAGAAATTTTGAGTTTATATCAAAAGATCAAGTCCGCCATCACCGTTCGGCAGGTGGGAGAGATGTACGGCATGGAGCCCGACCGCCATGGCATGGTGTGCTGTCCGTTCCATTCCGACAGCGACCCCAGCATGAAGCTGAACGACACCTATTATTATTGCTTTGGCTGTGGAGCCAACGGAGATGCCATCGACCTCACCGCCAAGCTGTTCGACCTGAACCCCCGGCAAGCCGCCGAGAAGCTGATAACTGACTTCGGGCTTGACCCGGACAAGCCGCCCGCCAATGCCATCGCCCTGCCGCCGCCCAAGCGTGGCCTGACGGACGAGCAGTGGGCAGACATCGCCTACTGCCTGCGGGTGCTGACCGATTATCTCGACCTGCTGCACGACTGGCGAGAGCGTTACAAGCCCGCCAGCCCGGAAGAACCGCTGGACGAGCGGTTCGTGGAAGCCCTCCACACGACCGAGACCATCGAGCACCTGACGGACTGCGTTGCATTTGGGACACCCCAGCAGAAGGCCGCTGCCGCCGCACAGCTGCTGTCCGGGTCGTACCTGCTGATGCTGGAGGAGCGCACCGACCGCCTTGCTCTGGCAAAGTGCGCCTGACGATTCATTCACCTAAAGTGGTGCTTATCATTATGATAATCACCACTTTACTTTTTGAAAGGAGACCACCCTATGAAGAAAAACATTTCCCGCAACCCCTTATGGCCGGACTGGTACAACGGCAAGAAGATCGATGAAGTCCAGTTTGGCCGTGCCTTTCTGGAACAGTGGCCGCTGAAATGCGTCAACGGAACGCTGTACACGCTGGACGGCCCGGTAGAGGACGAAAGCGAGATCAAGCAGCGCATCTTGGAGAACATCGAGGAATATGTCACCTCCGGCCTGTCCAAAAAGGTCACCAACATTCTGGAGACCATCAAGCTGCTGGCCTTTTCCGACCCGTTCCCCATCGAACAGGACTGCATCCACCTCCAGAACGGCGTGTACCATCTGCCGGACGGCTCTTTTCAGGAGACCCGGCTGTTCTGCCAGAACCGCCTGCCTGTGAACTACGACCCGAAAGCACCCACCCCTGACCGCTGGCTGACCTTTCTGCACGAACTGCTGGACGATGCCGACATCCCCACCTTGCAGGAATATCTGGGCTACTGCCTGATCCCCAGCACCAAGGGGCAGAAGATGATGCTCATTGTCGGCAAGGGCGGCGAGGGCAAGTCCCGCATTGGGCTGGTACTCAAGCGGCTCATGGGAGATGCCGCCAGCAATGGCAGCGTCCAGAAAGTGGAGAACAACCGCTTTGCCCGTGCCGATCTGGAACGCCGCCTGCTGATGATCGACGATGATATGAATATGAACGCCCTACCCAAGACGAATTATATCAAGACCATCGTGACCGCCGAGGCCAAGCTGGACTTGGAGCGCAAGGGTGTCCAGAGCTACCAGCGGGACATCTACGCCCGGTTCCTCTGCTTCGGCAACGGTGCACTGACCTCGCTGTACGACCATTCGGACGGCTTCTTCCGCCGTCAGCTCATCCTGACCACCAAGGACAAGCCTGCTGACCGCACAGACGACCCCTTCCTTGTGGAGAAGATGTGCGCCGAGTTGGAGGGTATTCTGCTGTGGTGTCTGGAAGGGCTGCACCGGCTGGTGCAGAACGATTTCCGCTTCACGGTCAGCGAACGAGCCGCCGCCAACGTGGACACCATCAAGCGCAGCAGCAACAATGTCATCGACTTCATGGAGTCCGAGGGTTACTTCCGCTTCAAGGCGGACTACTCTATCAGCTCCAAGGAGTTCTACGACATTTACAAGCAGTGGTGTGAGGACAACGCCTGCCACAGCGTATCTGCCATCCGTTTCAGCGCAGAGCTGCGCCAGAATGACCGCCGCTATAACCTTGAAGCCACCAACAACATCTATCTGCCCGGTGGCCGCAGGGTGCGGGGTTTTGTAGGCATCGAACCGCTTGTCCACCCCTGTCCGTAAAAAGTGCATTTTTTCATGGAAGAAGTTCGTACAACCTGTACGCTCTGTACTTGTACGCACCTGTACGGTAGATTTCAAGAAAATCAATTGTTTTATCGTTTGTATTTTGCTTGTCTGTACACCGTACGAACCGTACGGGTTATTTGAAGTCCGTACAGATTTTTTGTACACCCCAAGAAGGAGCGTGATCTATGAAAGCCCAATACGGCATTTTAAGGTTCAAAAAGTACAAGGGGCCTGCCATCAGCCCCATCGAAGCCCACAACGAGCGCACCAAGGAGCAGTACGCCAGCAACCCGGATATCGACACGGACCGGAGCCGCTACAACCTCCATCTGGTGCAGCCGCAGGGCAGGTACCGGGAAGAAGCCGACCGCATGATAGCCGCCGCCCACTGCCGTGTCCGCAAGGACAGCGTGCGGGTGGTGGAAGCACTCGTCACCGCCAGCCCGGAGTTTTTCAAAGGCAAGACGCACAGCGAAGTCAAGGCGTACTTTGCGTACGCCCTGAAATTTTTGGAGGGCAGACAGCACCCGGATACCTTTCTCTCTGCCGTTGTCCACATGGACGAGAAAACGCCCCACCTGCACCTCTGCTTTGTGCCCTTGACCGCCGATGGACGGCTGAGCGCGAAAGAGATCATCGGCAACCGCAAGAACCTTGTGAAGTGGCAGGACGAGTTCTGGCAGCACATGGTCAAGCAGTACCCGGAGCTGGAGCGTGGCGAAAGCGCCAGCCAGACCGGGCGGGAGCACATCCCGCCCCGCATCTTCAAGGAGATGACCCAACTGACCAAGCAGAAGGAGCAACTGGATGCCCTGTTGGTGGGCATCACCCCCTTCAACGGCAAGAGCCGTGCGGCGGAGATCAGCAAGGTGCTGGACAGCTATATCCCCAACGTGGCACGGATGAAGGACCAGCTGCGAAAGTACAACGTAGCCTTCACCAAGACCGCCGCCGAAAACGAAAAGCTGAAAGAGAAGAACAAGACGCTCTCTGCCTCGCTGGACAAAGCGAAGGAAGGGAGCGTCTTGAAGCGTCTGGAGGATGCCAAGCTGCGGCAGGACTATGAAGCCGCCCTGAAAACGCTGGACAGCATCCCGCCGGAGGTCATTCGATTTTATGAGAACCGCACGCAGGAGCCTGTGGTGCGCCATGATAAGTAAGGAGCAATGCCTATGTGTAATAAAATGTACGAGAATGTGAAATCTTTAGATTATACGAAAAAGTCCTTGCAGTCGGACTCCGATCCGGCTACAATGGAGGTGGTCACTCAAACCAATGCCGTCAAGTCTCCGACCAACAGCCCTGAGACCACAAAGCTGGTGTACACGGTAAAGGAGGTCGCGCAGATGCTGGCCATCAGCCAGCGTGCCGCCTACAACCTGTGCAACAGCACCACCGAGTTCCGTGTCCTGCGGGCAGGCGGAAGCATCCGCATCCCGAAGGACAGTTTCGATGCGTGGCTCTACCGGGCAGCTTGATAAGGAGGCAAATCTATGGCATATATCACGAAACGCGGCAGTTCTTACAGTGTCCGCTACACCTATCAGGACGAGCACGGCAAGAGCTGCGACAAATGGGAGAGCTTTCCCACCAAAGAGGAGGCGGTGAAACGCCAGAAGCAGATCGAGCATGAGCTGGCGACCGGCAACTTCCTGATCCCGTCCACGGTGACGGTGGCAGAGTTCCTGATGGACTGGCTGCCCAAGCAGTGCAGCAAGCACAAGTGGGCACCGAAAACCTACCAGTCCAATCTGGCGCTCATCCAGAACCTCATCATCCCCTATATCGGGGAGATGCAGATGCAGAAGCTGCGTCCCTACCACATCGAAGCCCTGTACGACACCCTGAGCAAGACCCCTTGCGGACAGTATGTGGGCGGCAAGCGGCGAGACCTCTCGCCCAAGCAGCAGAAGCGCACCCTCTCCGGCACTACCCTCCATGAGGTCCACCAACTGCTGCACAATTCCTTTCTGCTGGCGGTGGAGTGGGGCATCCTCATCAAAAGCCCCGTCCCGGTGGAAGCGCCCAAAAAGACCACCCAAGAGCGCAGCATCTGGGAGGTGGAGGAGATGCGGGCAGCGTTGGACAGCATGGAGGACCCCATCCTGCATCTGGCAGTGCACCTGACACTGGTGGGTGCACTCCGAGAGGGTGAGGTTGCCGGTCTGACCCCTGAGGACATCGACTTTGATGCTGCCAACAGCATGGGCACCTTCACCGTCAACCGTTCCATGCAGCGGGTGCAGAAGGACACGCTGGCACAGGTGGACAAGGGCTGCATCCTCCGCATCTTCCCGGACAAGCTGGAGGGCAGCAAGACCTCCCTCATCCTGAAAGACACCAAGACCGAAGCCTCCTGCCGCACCATCTTTATGACCGCTGCCTTGCGGGAGGAACTGAAGCAGTGGCTGGAACGGCTGAAAAGGGAAGAAGCCCTCGACCCGGAGCGGTACCGCAACAGCGGGATGCTGCTACGGCTGCCCAACGGTCTGGCGGTGGAGCCGGTGCTCATCCGCAAAAAATTCCTGAAATGGCAGGACGCACACCCGGAGTTTCCCCGCATCGTCTTTCACGGTCTGCGGCATTCCAGTGCCACCTACCAGTTGATGATCTCCGGCGGCGACATCAAGGCGGTGCAGGGGACCACAGGACACGCCAGTGCGGATATGCTGGTAAACACCTACGCCCATATCCAGCAGTCCTCCCGTGTGGAGCTGGGCAAGAAGTTTGAAAGCGGCTTCTATGCCAAGCCCGACACCCCCAGCCCGCAGGCTGTACCCGCCGCAGGCGAACCCACCATCTCCATGACGGCTCTTTTGGAATTGCTCAAGGATGCCGACCCGGAAATGAAGGCAAAGCTCCGCCTGGCACTGCTCACCTGATGCAAAAAAGGGCACTGATTGCAATGCAATACAGCGCCCTACATAATCGGACATGGAAAACACCGACCGTGCAAAAACCGTGCAGAAACCGTGCAGCCATGGCTTACAAAACAAAAAAGCCATGAAATCTTTCGATTTCACGGCATTTTCTGGTGCAGTAAAGCAATCCAAATCCGAACCATTTCCCTCGGATGCAACTTCTGTCGCTTCTCCAAAGGTGACGGTCTGTGTTCCTTCTTTATAGTTGAAGGTTATCAAAACCTTATCATCATACAGGTAAATCGCATTGATGAAGGTATCCACCAGCGCCTGCCGCTGGTCTTTCAGGCTCATATCCAGCTTACGGAACCGCAGCAGCCAGAACCGGATGAACTCTTCGGTCACTTTCGGCTTTGCCAGCTTTTCTTCCGCAATGCGTGCTTCAAGCTCACGCTTGGTTTCTTCCAGCTGCTCCAACCGTTCCTTGGTGGAACTGGTCAGGATTCCAGCCTGAATCGCATTGAGCATATTCTGGATACCCGATTCCGCATCCCGGAGCTGCTTTTCATAAAGAGGAATGTTGGTGTTCTCCTTGTTTTGCAGTTCCATCACCTTGGCGATGATGGATTCCATGGCGGCATCGTCCTTGACAAGCTGCATGGTCTGGTTGACTACCAAATCCTCCAACCACTGTTTACGGACGGTCTTTTTCTTGCAGCCCTTGTGCTTTTTGGCAGTGGCACATTTATAGTAGCGGTGGACTTCACCCGTCCGGCTCGTGCCGCTTTCGCCAAACATCAACGCCCCACAGTAGCCGCAGAACAGCTTGGTGGTGAGCAGATAATCGTCCTCTGCCTTTCTACGGGCAGGGGCTTTCTTGTTTTTTGCGATCTTCTCCTGCACATCCTCAAACAGTTCCAGTGGAACTGTCTC
>ENA-OYXV01001817-OYXV01001817.1-human-gut-metagenome-genome-assembly--contig:-NODE-1817-length-11078-cov-9.270525_pt1 | contig 11078 bp, 10 predicted proteins | sample MGYA00244846_ERZ653424 | MGnify/ENA primary metagenome ERZ653424 (study PRJEB26926, sample SAMN06165108) | human gut metagenome | biome: ENVO:00009003; feature: ENVO:2100002; material: ENVO:00002003...
GACTCATAAATCTACCCTTAATCGTGTATTGGATGATAGTTGCGGATTTTAGGTTGAATACGAACCATAAACGATTTCTTGCCTATGAACGACAAAGTATTGATGTGTATCGTGGCGTCTTTGTTGGCTGCACCGGTTGGTGTTTCGGCTAATAAGGTGGCAAACGATGTACTCGCTGTGCAGAAAGCGCAACAGACGATTTACCAAATCAAGGGTATGGTGACTGATAGTAATGGCGACCCGTTGCCGGGCGTTACCGTGTCGGTGAAGTCGATTGGCAGAATATGCCTTACCGACATCAACGGCAGATATGCGCTGCCCGTACCCAAAAACGGAGTGTACGAACTGGAATTCCGCATGATTGGTATGCGTATGGTGTCGCATCGTATCACGGTTCATGGCTCTACGCAGATGAAGACCATACAGCTCGACGACGACATCTCGGAACTTAACGAAGTGGTTGTGACCGGTTATGGCAACATCAAGAAAGGTGCCTACACGGGTTCGGCATCGGTAATGAGTGTCGAGAAGCAGAAAGACCTGCCCGTAATCTCGCTTGCGCAGATGATGGAAGGCAACCTCTCGGGCGTTGCCATCAGCACAGGCAACGGAACGCCGGGCGCCAATTCTACCATGCGCATACGCGGTATAGGTTCGCTCTCGGCTTCCAACGAGCCGCTTTATGTGCTCGACGGCGTGCCCATCATGTCGGGCAACTTCTCGTCGAACGGCATGAACTCGGGCGGCTTCGGCATACTCAGCACCCTCAATCCGTCGGACATAGAGAACGTGACAATCCTTAAGGATGCCGCTTCAGCCTCGCTCTACGGTGCACGTGGCGCCAACGGCGTTGTGCTCATCACCACCAAGAAGGCTGCGCAGGGCAAGACCACATACAATCTCAAGGCTAGCTTCGGCATAAGCGACATGGCTTATCGCTACCGCCCGACAATGGGAGGCGAGGAGCGACGCAACCTGGTGCTTGAGGGTTTTGTCAATGCCAATATCGATGCGGGTCAGACTGTGGAGTGGGCTGAGGAACATGCCGAGGAGATAATAGACAATTACGCCCCGCGTCCGGCTGGAGGCTATGCCGACTGGCAGAAGGCTCTGTTCAGAAAAGCGTTGCAGCAGAACTACGACTTCTCCGTAATGAGCGGCCGCGAGAACACACGTTTCGCCGCATCGCTCAACTATACCAACCAGGAGAGCGTGGCACGCAACTCGGGTTTTGAACGATACAGCGGCCATCTCAACGTCAACAACAAATACAAGAACTTCGACCTCGCTCTGAGCGGCATCTTCTCGCTCACCAAGGAGAAACCGCTGCCCGGAGCACAGTACTACAGCAACCCTATGCACGCGCTCAAGTATGCGCTCACTCCGTCGGTGCCCATATACAACGAGGACGGATCGTACAACAAAAGCGTCAAGGAACTCAACTACATGAACCTTGTTGAAGAGAACGAGATAAATACCCACCGCAGCCGAATAGCACGCACCTTCGCATCGGCTGAGGCTGGCTACACCATATTGAAGGGTCTGCGACTGTCTACAGTATTCAATGTGGACTATATCAACACCAACGAGTTCCGCTACTTCTCGCCCGAAAGTGCCGACGGCAGAAGCCCCAACGGACAGGGCGACTTCTATCGTGTGGAGAACCTTACCTACAACAGCAACACCCGACTCAACTACGCCGCCAAGTTCGGTGAGCACTCTGTCGACGTGCTTGCAGCCTACGAAATACACAACTGGGAGAAGGACTACGTCTCTGCCGAGGCAAAGAACTATGCCACCGACAAGAAGAATGTGCTCAACGTGGCATCTACGCCGGTAGAGATTGGCAACTACATTTCGGGCGATGCTATGCTCTCGTACGTGTTCCGTGCCAACTACGACTACAAGACACGCTACTATCTCTCGGCAAGTTTCCGTCGCGACGGTTCGTCACGTCTGCATCCCGACAACCGATGGGAGAACTTCTGGGCTATATCTGGCTCATGGCGCTTCTCGCATGAGAAGTTCCTCAAGTCGTGTGAGAACTGGCTCACCGACGGCAAGATACGACTCAGCTACGGCGTCAACGGCAATATCCCGTCGTCGCTCTATTCGTACAACGGAATGTATGACGTAACCTACAAGTACAACGACCTTCCGGCTATGGTGGAAAGCACGCTCAGCAACGACAAGCTCAGCTGGGAAAAGAACTACGCACTCAACGTTGGTCTCGACCTCACATTGTTCCGCCGGCTCAACATCACATTCGACTGGTATACCCGCGACACCCGCGATCTGCTCATGAGCAAGATGGTCGACCCGATAACAGGCTTCGGCTCTATCATGGACAACATCGGACGCATGCGCAATACGGGATTCGAGCTTGAGGTGCGCTCTACCAATATCGACCACAAGGACTTCACATGGACCTCGACGTTCATGATGACGCACAACAAGAACAAGGTGCTCAAGCTCGCCGATGTGCCGCAATACTTCACCGGCAACTACTACGTCGTGAAGGAAGGCTACTCGCTCGGCACCATCTGTCTGCGCGAATATGCCGGCGTTGACCCCGAAAACGGTCTGCCTATGTACTATTCCAACGTCGAGAAGGACGGAGTGCGCTCGCGCGAAAAGGTGTACGACCCCAACAAAGCGGTAATGGTGCCGCTGGAGAACATCTATCCCACCGTAAGCGGAAGCATCGGCAACACGTTCCGCTACAAGTATTTCGACCTTATGTTCAATTTCACCTATTCGCTCGGAGGCCACAGCTACGACGACGCAATGTGGGCACTTCAAGACGACGGCAAGTCAGCCACAGCGCCAAAGAGTATCGAGCTGCGCCGCCGCTGGCAGAAACCGGGCGACAAGACCGACATTCCGCGCTATGTCTACGGACAGAACTACGGCGGATGGTGGCACTCGTCGCGTGGCATACACAGCACCGACCATCTGCGACTGAAGAGCCTCGTGCTCGGAGTCAACGCTCCCGACTCGTGGATAAAGAAGCTCGGACTGAGCCGTGCACGCGTATACTTCTCGGGCAGCAACCTCCTTACATGGGCCAAGTACACACAGTACGACCCCGAACTCATGGGTACTGTGGGATTTGAAATCCCACCTCTCAAGACATTCTCATTCGGTTTGGAAATTGGACTTTAAAAACGCAACACTATGAAGAAAAACATATTTGCCGCATTGCTGGTGGCTCTGTTTATGTCATCATGCACAGGCGACTTCCTCGATAAGTCACCGTCTGACCAGGTAACAACCAAGGAGGCCATAACAACGTTGTCTGACGTGAAGAACGCTGTCAACGGATTGTACTCGCTCATGGCGTCGGTCTACTACTACGATTTGTCGATGTTCCTCTATGGCGACATCAAGGGCGACTGCATGCAGCCCACATCGTGGTCGGGAGGACGTCAGGGCTACTCCTTCTACTTCTTCGATCACACGGCTTCGGTGCCCAACAACGGCGGACTGTGGGGCCGTCCATACTACATCGTGCGCAACGCCTTCAACGTCATCAAGGCCATCGACGACGGCAAGGTGAACGCTACGCAAGCCGAACTTGCCAACTATCGTGGCGAGGCACTTGCCGCAATAGCCCTCTGCTATTTCGACCTTACGCGACTGTATGGCTATCCTTATGCCAAGGACAACGGCGCTTCGCCCGGCGTGCCGTTGCTCGATCACGCCATAGGCTATGGCGAAACGTCGACTCGCAGCAGCGTGGCAGAGTGCTACGAATATATCATCAACAAGCTGAAGGAGGCGATTCCGCTGCTCTCAAATTCACGCAACGACGGACATCTCAATTCCTATGCAGCACGCGCATTGCTCGCCCGCACCTATCTGTATTGCGGAATGAACAAGGAAGCGTTCGGCACTGCCGACATGCTCATCAACGACTTGAAGTCGACGGGATTGTACTATCTTGTTGACAACGCCCACTATGCCGACATGTATGCATGGGGCAACAAGTTCGGAGCAGAGGCTTTGTTCCAGGTTTCTAACACAGCAACATCCAATCCAGGTCGCGACGGACTGTCGTATATGCTGCACTGGTGGGGATATGCAGCCGTTGTGCTGACCGACGATTTCGCACAGAAACTCAAGAGCGACCCTGCCGACGTGCGCAACCAGCTCGTTGCAACCTATCAGGACGGTGGCGACCACCAGTACTATAATCTACTGCTGAAGTATCCGGGCGAGAACGGCTACAACTCTCCGTCGTTCGACAACAACTATACTGTAATACGTCTGTCGGAAGTCTACCTCATTGCTGCCGAGGCAGGACTGAAGGCAGGTGGCGAACTGCGCCAGCCGGCACTCGATTACCTCAACGATATCGTGAGAAGAGCCAATCCTGACGCTTCCGTAAGCGACGCAGAGTTCACGCTCGACCGCGTTCTCGACGAGCGTGCCAAGGAACTCGTTGGCGAGGGACATCGCTATTTCGACCTTCTGCGCAATGGCAAGAAGATAGTACGCCGAGGCGGTAAGCACCTGCCCAACGCTCCCGAAGAAATCGACTGGAACTACTATAAGTGCGTATTGCCTATAAGTCGTGATGAGTTTACGTTCAATCCTGACATGGAGCAGAACGAAGGTTATACTAAAGAATAAGTACGGTTATGGAAAAGACAAGATTAAAGAGATTGTGCTCGTACGTGTGGCTGGTGGTGATGCTGGCGTGTGTGGCGAGCTGTTCGGACGACGACGAGCTGCAACCGCAGCAAACCGACTTCGTGACGTATAAGATAAAGGGCTACGAAGAAGCCAAGACTACAATCGATGCAGCTACGCATACCATTACCGTCAGGCTGCCCGACGACGTGACGGACGGCTCGGCGCTTGTGCCGGAGTTTACCGTCTCGGACGGTGCGCAGGCTTCTATCAACCGCGTCGTGCAGCAAAGCGGTGCCAATACGTTGAACTTCAACGATATGGTATTGTACACCGTGTCTAATGCCGACTATACGGTCAAGACACGTTGGCACGTTGTGGTGACCAACAACGACTACACAGCCCGGTATGGTATGGGCAATTTCCTGAGCTATTGGTGGTCGAACAACGGCACTTCCGACCAAGGCTATTATCTGCAACAGCAGCATACAGGACCTTATTCCGATGTGAATTGCGGTCCGGCATGCGCTACGATGGCTATGAAGTGGCGCAATCCGCAGTTTGCGGGCACCGTAGAGGACACTCGCAACAGTGCCGTGCATAGCGAAATAGACGGTGGCACGTGGTGGTATCCGCGCGATATTGTCAATTACTTGCAGCGTAATGGCGTTGACGCATACTACTGGAACTTCGATGGAGCTACCACTGAAGGCTTTATAAATAAGGTGCGCCAGCTCCTGGAGCAGAACAATCTGTGCATAGTATGCCTCAACAGCGCCAACCTCAGCGTTCAGACAGCCGTGTCGAAGGAGTATCACACACATAAATATTATAGTGAAGGCTCGGGCCATTTCCTCCTTATCAAGGGCTATCGTGTAGTGAACGGCAAGACATGGTTTGAGATTCACGACCCGTGGGGACTCGACAAGAAGTATTCGGATGGCACCTACTGCGGAGCCAACCGCTACTATGCCGGCGAAGAAGTGGCAACATGTATCAAGTGGAACATCTGGACTGTCGTGGTGCCATACTCTTGATAAAGACAATCAGTGTAAAAAAATAGGAGGCTACGGCGTCCTCGTCGTAGCCTGAGCAGTTGGTTGGCATTTCAAATGTTAGGATGTTACTCCCTCATTTGGTTTGCGCTGTTTTATTGCTCAGGCTACGGCGGGGACGCCATAGCCTCCTATAATGTGTACTTTAGCCTTTACAGGGCGTGTGTTGTGTAGTGTCTGACGCTTTAGAACTCCTCGTCGTCGTCAAAACGCAGACCCTCGGTCTTGTCCTTGATGTGATAGTCGCTGAGCATACCGAGGAAGGTGGAAATCTCCTTTACGGCGTGTTCGGTGTCGGGACTTATCTTCTTGCCCTGCAGGCGCAGCATCATAGTGCCGTAGAGGGCGTTGAGGCAAGTCTCAATCTCGCTCACATCCTTGTCGCCACGGTTGCGCAGTTCGACGATAAAGGGCAACACCTTATAATATTCGGCGTTGTAGAAGGGAAAACGAGAACTTTGCAGCAGCTGGTTGTGCAGGTCGTTCAGGTCCTTCACCACAATCTGGTTGATAGTGAGGTGACCCTTCTCGCGCTTGCCCTCCGAGTTCATCATCGTGATGAGGTCGCCATACCAGTCAACCATTTCTTCGCGTTGCTCGTCGGTATAGTCGGCAAATCGGGCTATGTATTCGTTCTTGATGCGTGACAGCTGACAACCATAAGCGCGTATGATGTCCTCTACCTGCCACATATAGAGCACGAATTCGGCAGTGCTCTTCTTGCGTAAATCTTGGGCTATAAACATATTTTTAATAAGGCAATTTATAAAGGTTGAACACAGTTCCGAGCAGCATGATGATGGAGAATATTACCACTATGCAGCCCACGACGCGATTGATGAGCAGGATGCCGGTGTTGTCAAACTTGCCGCGCACCTTGTCGATGAGCCACGTCAGTCCGAACCACCACAGCATAGCACCGCCCACGATGCTCACGTATCCCACCGACATCTCGATAGGGCGGTTGGGTACAACGAAGGCAAACTGTGCGTAGAGGAATATGAAAAGGAATATAATAAGTGGATTGGACAGCGTGACGAGAAAAGCCGTTATACCGTTGTGTACGAGCGTACCCTTCTGCGCCTTGTTGCTTTGGTGTATGTTCTTTGTCGGATTGGAGCGGTAGCAATAAATACCGAACAGCAGCAACACCACGCTGCCACTTATCTGCAACAGAAAACGGTTGCGTTCGTTGCCCACTATGTCCATCATGAAACTCATGCCAAGACCAGTGAACAGTGCATATATGATGTCGCTTACGCAAGCGCCAATGCCTGTGACAAATCCATACCAGCGCCCCTTGTTAAGCGTGCGTTGTATGCAAAGCACTCCGACCGGCCCCATTGGCGCCGAAGCCATGATGCCTATGAGTATTCCTTTGAATACAAAGTCTAAAATATCTAATTGAATAGGAAATTGCATAACGCTTGCAAAATTCGGAATTTTATGCGATATAGACAAATTTTATACTTAAAACTTTGTTGTTTTACAACATTTTTAATACCTTTGCCATAATGTAGTGTGCACCATTGAGTTGTGTGCGCTCGCTAACCATAACTATATTAATTTACCAATTATAACAAAAATCATTATGACAGAAGATTCTCTGAAACCCTATGTAATCGGTTTGGACCTCGGTGGTACAAACTCAGTTTTCGGTATTGTTGACAGCCGTGGCGACATCAAGGCCACTACTGCTATCAAGACTCAGGGCTATGGCGACAATGTTGAGGCTTATGTCGATGCTTCCATTGAGGCTCTGAAGATTATCATCGACCAGGTCGGTGGCATAGATAAGATTAAGGCTATGGGTATCGGTGCGCCTAATGGCAACTACTATAACGGCACTATTGAGTTTGCTCCTAACCTTGAGTGGGGACGCAAGGGCGTTGTGCCTTTGGCAAAGCTCTTCTCTGACAAGCTCGGCATACCAGTAGCTCTTACCAACGACGCCAATGCAGCCGCTATCGGTGAGATGACATACGGCGTGGCACGCGGTATGAAGAACTTTATCGTTATCACTCTCGGTACTGGTGTAGGTTCGGGCATCGTTATCAACGGTCAGTTGGTATACGGTTGCGACGGTTTCGCAGGCGAGCTTGGTCACGTTATCGTTAAGGAGAATGGTCGTCAGTGCGGTTGCGGTCGCAAGGGATGTCTTGAGACATATTGCTCGGCTACCGGTGTTGCACGTTCGGCACGCGAGTTCCTCGCCAACAGCGACGAGCCTTCATTGCTGCGCGAGCTCGATCCAGAGAAGATTACATCGTACGATGTTGCTGTGGCAGCTGGCAAGGGCGATAAGATTGCCAACGAAATCTTCGAGTTCACAGGCAAGATTCTCGGTGAGGCTTGCGCCGACTTCGCAGCTTTCTCTTCACCCGAGGCATTCATCTTCTTCGGTGGACTGACAAAGGCTGGCGATCTCATCATGAATCCTATCAAGAAGGCTTACGACGAGACCGTGCTCAACATCTTCAAGGGCAAGGCCAAGTTCCTCGTCAGCGGTCTCGAAGGTTCATCGGCAGCTGTGCTCGGTGCATCGGCTGTAGGTTGGGATATCCAGAAGTAATCAGACAGATTGATTGTCAACATATAAAGCACTAATCATCTGAATATTTATTCGGGTGATTAGTGCTTTTTAAGTTAAAAGAAGTGACATGAGTAACGAAATACAGTTTCTTCTCTACAACATGCCTGATGCCGACGGCAGAGTGCAGGTTGTTATCAAGGATGAAACACTTTGGTGTACGCAAAAGGCTATGGCACAACTCTTTGGAGTTGGGGTTCCTGCTATAAGCAAACATCTAAAGAACATCTTTGATGAGGGAGAATTGGACAAGAAAGTGGTTGCTTCTTGTGGATAAAGATACTAATGAACCGCTTATTAAAAATATCACCCGTGGCACTCAATGTTGGAGAAAGCACATTTGTAAAGCATGTGCGTAAATACTACAATGAGCATAAAGAGGATACGCTGAAAGGTAAGGATGTCTACTTGCTTCGCAACGAAAGTCGTAAAGGCATAGGCTTCTTTGAAGCCAGCAATTTTTATCCAGATTTCATTCTTTGGGTAAACGACGGAGTGAAACAGCATGTAACCTTCATCGACCCTAAGGGTATTAGAAATTTGCAAGGATTAAAAGATCCTAAGATTCAATTGTTCCGACAATTGCAAGAAGAAGTGCAGCCGTCACTCGGTGACCCGGATATTGTTTTGGATAGTTATATTGTCAGCAATACTGATTATAAAGATGTAAGTTTTTGGGCTTCCCGTCCAGAGTTTACTGATAGCCATGTGATATTCCAACATGATGATAATTATCTTGATGTAATGTTTAAAAAGATTTTGGAGTAGCCTTGTCTTTTACTTCATACTAAGTCGCTCATATCTTTGCCCTAAAAAAAGCAAGATATGAGCGATTTTTCTTTCATTCCCCCAACATTCGATATAAGGAGTCCATCATTTTTATTTTCTACTTTGTTGTTACTTTCTTGTATTTCTGGTTGCTTGCCGTAGGATTATCCGGATTAGTCATCTGCAAATATCCGGCTGCAACAAGGGAGGTGATGTAACGTTCACGATTCTTGGAATGCATACTGACACCAATTCTGTCAAGTATCTCTTTGGTTGTACGAGGTACGGAACAGAAGTTTACAATATCCTTTTCCTTGTTCGTCAATGTTACCCTTTTAGTGTCTAAGTCGGTGTCAGAGTGTCTAAGTCCAGTGTCTAAGTCGGTGTCAGAGTGTCTAAGTCTGGTATCTAAGTCGGTGTCAGAGTGTCTAAGTCTGGTATCTAAGTCTTCGACTTGGTTACTTTCTCCTCTCCAAACTGTGATGACAAATTCCTGTGCCTTGTCATTATTCATAAACGTGACATTGATATCTTCGTCCAGTGCACGAGTGATGCCACTACCTACACCAGTGTATGGCAGCAAGTATATAGCATTGTTAAAAAGGAACATATTGCGAGGCATGGAAGTTCCAGCCTTGATGTCATCAATAGTGAGTCCGTTAGGTAATGCACCTGGACTGTGAATCTCAACACGATTGTCGAAAATGAAAATGCGAACAGGTGCCTTCATGTTCAGCGAACGGTGTACAAGGCTGTTTACAGTGAACTCAACCAAGCTGGTGTAAGGTATTTCCAACTTACCCATGCTGTTGAATTCATTTCCTACTTGCACATTATGCAGGTTACGAGTGAAGAAATCCATGATAGTGTCATATTGATGAAGCAGATTTCCCTCCATATCTGCATCATTCACTTTGTCACGGAACACCTTGCTGCCAACACTGTTGCCAGCAAAACAGATACACTTGGCTGTCATCATTGGCATCCAGCGTTGGGTATATTTGCCAAATAGAAGCATGGCAGCAACGGTCAGTGTACCATCGGGACGGATAAATCGCAGGTTGCGAAGTATCTTCTCACAGTCATGCCCCTTAGCTATGGCAGAGCATATCATATCAAGTGATGCTTCATTAAAAGCGTCACCTATTAAGCCTTTCTTCTCCAACACTCTTTCAAAACGGTTGCCAAGAAACTGCTTGATAGTCGTTGCATCAAGGTCGTTGACAGTTGCATCCCTAACACCTGCCTCGTCTGGTGCAAAACTACCGCAGTCGGTCATCATTTCTGCAAGTTCAGCATTATCGAACACTTTACGCTTGTCGGCACCATTCTTCACCCATACGATTCCCTTGTTGTCATGATAAGGCTTGTTGACTCCTTCCTTCACAGTAGCAATAACCAAGTTGCCATCCTCGACCTCAACAGTATCTATCTTTATCAGAATGGATGGTACTACGTTTTCGGAAGCAATGTCACTCAACAAGTTAGTTGTTTCTTGTACCTCAGAATACGACAAGGCATTGGTTTCTCCGGTCTTATCCTTTATACCAACTACCAACTTGCCACCATGTGAATTACTGAACGCCACTAACTCACAGGCAATATCATATTTGTCGAGAATGCGTTCCTTGAACTGCATCCCCGACACCTCGCCAGCCTTTATCTGTTTCAATATATCGTCCATCATTCTTTGATACATTCTTTGTTCAACAAATCGTTTACATCCACTTTCAGCAAATCTGAAATCCGCATTAAGGTTCCAAGTCTGGTTGGCAAGTATTGGTGCACCATTTAGAAATGGTTGCTTGGTCTTTACCCAACATTTCTGCCAACCACTTGTTTGAGCGCTTGGTTACTGCCCACATTATCTTCAATCTGTTTACATCTTTCTTTGCCATACATTATTATAAAATAAGTGAATACGCTTGCAAAAGTACGAGAATAATTTCAGAAAAGGTAAAATATTTTCAAAATGTTTACGGAACATGCAAATAATTGAGCATTTCGCAATATCTGTCTCTTATACACAT
>ENA-OYXV01001825-OYXV01001825.1-human-gut-metagenome-genome-assembly--contig:-NODE-1825-length-11038-cov-7.901393_pt1 | contig 11038 bp, 10 predicted proteins | sample MGYA00244846_ERZ653424 | MGnify/ENA primary metagenome ERZ653424 (study PRJEB26926, sample SAMN06165108) | human gut metagenome | biome: ENVO:00009003; feature: ENVO:2100002; material: ENVO:00002003...
ATACGAGATCTAGTACGGTCTCGTGGGCTCGGAGATGTGTATAAGAGACAGCACGCGAATTGGCCCGCAGACGTTACCGGAGCTATCTGCCGTATGTACATGGGTCGACGTGGGTAAAGACGCGAATGAGCGAATTTCTGGCGGACCGGGTGCAGAGCTTCATCGAAGCGAAGACCGGGAACGCCTACGATATTCTGGTGATCGAAACGCCTCCGCAGCACGGCAAGTCGCTGACGATCACAGAGTCTTTGCCGAGCTGGTATCTGGGGAAGTACCCGACCCGGCAAGTCATCTTGGCGAGCTACAACGACGATTTCGCCGAGCGCTTCTGCCGGAAGAACAAGACGAAAATTCGCCAATTCGGCGATAAGCTGTTTCAGATTCGGATCGGAGAGATCGACCGCGCAACGGAGATTGAGCTCGACAACCACAAGGGCCGCCTGATTAGCCGAGGCATCCGATCCGGCATCACCGGCAACCCGGGCGATCTGATTATCATTGACGACCCGATCAAGTCCCGCGAGGAGGCCGATTCGGATACGTGGCGCGACAAGGTGTGGGCGGAGTGGCAGAACTCCATTAAGTCCCGTTTGTCGGCCGGGGCGAAGGTCGTTGTGATCATGACGCCCTGGCACGAGGACGATTTGGCGGCGCGTATTTTGGCGACTGAGCCAAACGCGACACTGCTCAGGCTACCGGTAGAGGCAGAGGAAAATGACCCGCTCGGGCGAGAGCCGGGAGCGCCGCTGTGCCCGGAGCTGGGCAAGAACGCGACGTGGCTGGCGGATTTCAAGGCGAGTTATCTGGCCGACCCGAAGGGCGGCGTGCGTGCGTGGACGGCGCTGTATCAATGCAAGCCCCGTGTAGAGGGCGGCAACCTGATCCAGCGGTCGTGGTGGCAGTATTTCGACCCGAAGGACATCACGTACTTCGGCACGGAGCTCATCAGTGTGGACGCGACGTTCAAAGGCCTCGACACGAGCGACTTTGTGGCGATCACGGTGTGGGGCAAGCTCGGCGCGAACTACTATTTGCGCTACTGCCTGAACCGAAAGATGTCATTCACGGACACGCTTCAGGCGATTCGTCTGGTGCAGGGGCTGTACCCGGCGGCGCGGCGTGTGCTGATCGAGGACAAGGCGAACGGTTCGGCGATCATTGATGTGCTGCAGCGCGAGATGTTCTGCATCCCGGTGAACCCGAAGGGCGGCAAGAAGGCGCGTGTGAACGCGGTGAGCCCGGCAATCGAGGCAGGACATGTGTTTCTGCCGATGGGGGCGCCGTGGCTGGATGAGTATATCGACCAGTGGAGCGCTTTCCCGGCCGGTGCGCACGACGACATGGTGGACAGCACGACGCAGGCATTGAGCTACATGGTGTATTCCTCCGGCGAGGCGATTCCGGCGCGGCTGCCGGAAGAGGCGGAGGAGCAGCGGCGCGACGAGGAGTCCTTTTTGGATTCAGAGACGCTGTATGACGTGTACGGCGGCTACGAGTCGTGGTAACAGCAAGAGAATAAAAAAGCACCGACCCGGCGATTTGCTGGATCGGTGCTTTTGTTTGGCCATGTGGCCGAAAGGAGTATGGCTTTTGGTTTATATTATCTACGGTGCGGTTGGCGTTTTGCTCGGCCTGGCGATCTGTGCCGGGTGCGTATATCTCGGCTGGCGGGGGCACGCGAAGTTCGTGGAGCACACCCGCACGGCAGAGGCGAAGGAGCTCGGTGAACAGGAACGCGCGCGGCTGATTGAACAGCAGCAGGCGTTCCGATCCATGATGGATTACAGTACAGACGTCGCGTATGGCCTTGAGCCGGTAACGCCCGCTACGCAGGAGGATTGATCGGCATGAGCGGTAAGGACAGCATTACACAGGCCTGGCAGTACTACGAGAACGGGCGGGCGTACAACAACAGCCTGACCCCCAGCCAGTACGCGACGGTGAATACGAACATTGAATTTTTCATCGGAAATCAGTGGCGCAACCTGCCAAAAACGCGCGCTATGGCGTGCCTGCCGAAGCCTGTGTTCAACATTATCAAGCGCATTACGAGCCTGTTCGTGGCGTCTCTGACGGCCAGCGGTGTGGCGATTGTTTACGACCCGCTTCAGTATTACGACGGGACGAATTTGAGCGACCCGTCCACCGACGCTTCGGAGTACGCAACGGCGGAGGTTCGCAACTTGCTGGACAAGTTCAAGATGGAATACCGCATCCGCGAGGCGCTGTTTGACGGCGCGCAGACGGGCGATTACTGCGCGCATTTCTACTGGGATCCGGACGCTGTGCCGTATGGCGGCGCGTTTGGCCCGTATCGTGGCGAGATTCAGATGGAGCTGGTGGACGGCATCAACGTCATGTTCGGCAACCCCAACACGCCGAATGTGGAAAAGCAGCCCTACATCCTGATTGTCGGCCGCGACACGGTGGCCTCCCTGCGAGAGGAGAAACGCCGCTATGACAAGCGCAACCCGCAGAAAAAGCAGGGCGCCGAGGCCAGTATTCAGGGCGACACGGAGTATTTCGAGCAGGCAGGCGTCGGCGGTAAGCACGAACTGATTCAGTCCGATGACGGCCACGATAAGTGCCTGTTCCTTTATATGTACACCAAAAAGACGCACGAGGAAGATGTGGTTGACCCCAAGACCGGCGAGCCGATGCAGGAGATCGTCCGTGATAAAAACGGGGATCCGGTTCCGGAGCGCGACGCGAAGGGTTTTCCAATCGTGGACGCGAATGGTCAGCCGGTGTATAAGACCCGCACGATGAAGCGCTATGTTACGACCGTGCACGTTACGAAGGCGACGCGCAACTGCGTGATCTACGAGGATGTGGACACAGGCCTCTCCCGGTATCCGATCGCGTGGGGCAACTGGGAGCGACAGAAAAACCAGTACCACGGCCGCGCACTTGTGACCGGCATCATTCCAAACCAGATTTTCATCAACACCATGTTTGCGATGGTGATGCGCCATTTGCAGCTCATGGGATTCCCCAAGACCGTCTACAACCAGGATCTGATCGGCCAGTGGGACAACGAGATCGGGCAGGCGATCGGTGTGCGCGGGATGCAGCCGGGCCAGAACATCGGCCAGATTGCGACCACGTTGCAACCGGCCGATATGTCCAACCAGATCATTTATGCAATCGACAAGGCGATGGCGTACACCAAGGAGTGCCTGGGCGCGACGGACGTGCAGATGGGCGCTGTGAAGCCGGACAACACCTCCGCGCTGATGGTGCTCCAGTCCAATTCGGAGGTTCCGCTGGAGAACACGCGCGCCGGTATGTACGAGTGGATTTCGGACATCGGTGCGATCCTGCTGGATATGATGGGCACGTACTATGGCAAACGACCGCTGGTGCGAGACAAAGAGTTTGACGAGCCGGTGACGGGCGCGGACGGTACGCCGATGATCGACCAGACGACCGGGCAGATGATTACGCAGAAGGTGACGCGCCGCGTTGCGGAGGAATTTGACTTCTCACAGTTCAAGCACCTGTGGTTCAACATTCGCGCGAGTGTTGGCGCGACGACCTACTTCTCGGAGATCGCGATGGTGCAGACGCTGGATAACCTGCGTCGAGACGGCACACTGGATGTGATCGCGTATCTGGAGCGCATACCGGATAAGCTGATCCCGAAAAAGCAGGAGCTGATTCAGGAGCTGAAGAGGCGAGCACTTGCCGCGCAGCAGGCGCCCGGCGCAGTCGCCGCATCGGCGGCAGCTCCGGTGACGATGGGCAGCGGGGCAGCGGATGCGCCGGGCGGCCCGTCGATGGGCGGAGAGCTGGACGCCGAGAAGACGATTCAGAACATGCCACAGAATATCCAGCAGCGTTTCAGCGCACTGCCGAAGAAGGCGCAGACCGCGCTGCTCAAGGTTCAGGGAGCGGAGTAATCCGCCCCTGGGCCTTTTTGTTTGCTCACAAGCCGCGATGGCGGTTTGAGATAAATTCTTTCTCACCATGAAAGGAGACACACATGGACACCAACAACGAAGCGACGAGCACTTATCTGGACGAGGACACCCCGATTCTGCCGGACGGCTGGACAGACGGGGACGACCTTTTCACGGATTCCGATGACGCGGCCGAAGTCGACACGGCGGCAGAACCGGAAGCCACGGATACGGGCGTTGCAGAGAACGCTGCGGATACGGACGGGCTCCCCACCACGGAGCCGGGAGAGGATGCAGCGCAGGACGCCGAGACAGACACCGAGACGCCCGATACCACGGAGTCGGGTGCGAGTCAGGCGGAGGAGACGATGCTCCGGTTTAAGGCCCTTGTGGATCACGAGGACATTGACGTAGAGCTGAAAGAATCCGAGCTACCGACCATCTACCAGAAAGCCCGCGTTACGGACAGAGTTCAGAAGCGGCTGGCGGAAATGACGCCCATGGTCGAAACGGCCGCGCGCCTGGCCCGCCAGATGGGGTATGACTCCCCGCAGGACATGCTGAACGCCGCTACGCAGAACTACCACGACTCCGAGATCGAGAAGCTGACGGCCGAGGGTGTGCATCCCGAGGTCGCCCGTGACATCGTGGAGCGCCGGATGCAGGACGCTGCGGTTCCGGTGCAGCGCGCGGAGGGTGTCGAGCCCGTCATCCAGGCGGAGGACGCGGCCCAGCGGGACTATCAGGCGGAAGTGGAGGAGCTTTTGCAGGCTCGGCCGAATCTTCGGGGGCAGGCGCTTCCGGACGCCGTGTCCAGGGCGGCAGTGCAGGACAACAAACGTCTGCTGCTGGCGTATCTGGACTACGAGGCCAAGCAGGCACAAGCCGAAAACGAACGACTCCGCAAGGAGAATGAAATCTACAAACAGAACGCAGCTACGGCTGCGCGTTCACCGGTACGGGGCGTTTCTGGCGGAGGGGCAACAGACCTGAAGCCGAGCGACCCGTTTTTGGATGGCTTTAATTCCTCTGACTGGTGACGTGCAAATGCCGCGGCTGCGAAATCATGAAAGGATGAATGATTATGGCAGGCGGCAAGAATCTCGCCTCTAAGTATAGCACCTCCGTCGACGAGCGCTTCTCGCGCGAGTCCCAGGCTATGCTGGCACTGAATAACGACTACGAGTTCACCGGCGTGGACACCGTGAAGGTGTACTCCATCCCGGTTGTCCCGATGACCGACTACAAGCGTACCGGCGCCAACCGATACGGCACCCCGAATGACCTGACCCGCAACGTGCAGTCGCTCCAGGTTAAGCGTGACCGCGCGTTTAGCTTCATCATCGACAAGGGTGACAAGCTCCAGTCCGAGATGGTTTCTGACGCGGGTAAGGCGCTGGCACGTCAGCTCCGTGAGGTCTGTGTGCCGGAGTTCGACACCTACGTGTTTGCTACTCTGGCCGCTTCTGCGACCGCGCACGGCAACTACGCCACCACGGCGATCACGAAGGCCAATGCTTATGAGCAGTTCCTCAACGGCATGGAGGCGCTCGGCAACGCCAACGTCCCGGATCAGGGCCGCGTGTGCTTCTGCTCCTACCGTTTTGCGAACCTGATTAAGCAGGACAGCGCTTTTATGCGCTACGGCGACGCCACCCAGGACATGCTCGTCAAGGGCGTCATCGGTGAGGTCGACGGCTGCAAGATCGTGAAGGTTCCGTCGAGCAGACTGCCTGCGGGCTGCGCGTTTATCATCACGCACCAGGTTGCCGCGACGGCGCCGAAGCAGCTCGAGGACTATAAGATCCACGACAACCCTCCCGGAATCTCCGGTTGGCTCTGCGAAGGCCGCATGATTTATGACTGCTTTGTCCTCAACGAGAAGGCCAAGGCCGTCTACTATCACGGTTCCCAGGCTGTGCTGAAGATCCTGAACGTGGGTACGGCCGCAACGGATACCGGCAAGACTACCATCCTGGTTGATCCGGGCACGATGGAGGGCAGCAAGCGTTACTACATGACCGCAGCGAAGGCCTCTGCGCTGACGGCGGTTACTTACGGTACCGCAATCACGACCTCTGGTTGGACGGCCATGTCCGCGGCCACCGGCGTGGAGATCACTCCGACCTCCGGCCATACGGTCGTGCGTGTGGTTGAGGTTGACGCCGAAAGTAATCCGATTGCTGTCGGTGACGCCATCATCAACCTCGGCTAAGACTGAGGAGGAGCCCTTTTCGGAGGGCTCCTTTTGTGTGCCGGGCCCCAGTGGGCGCAGAAGAGATGGGGGCTTTTCCTCCTTGCCTTTGTCCTGCGCGGCGGTGGAACTCCGCCGCCCGGTTAAGTTTTATTGGAAACGGGGAATGTGCTTATGACTTATGGCGAAATCCGAGATCGTGCGCTGAAGCTGGTCAACCAGTATTCGCTGGCCGGGGAGCAGATCGCGGAGAGCTACAACAACCAGGCGGACTATGTGATGCGCGTCCCCGAGCTTGTGGATGACGCCCAGATGATAATCGCCTCCGGGCCGCGGCCCATTCGGGAATCAAAGGTGCTGGAGCGCAGCCAGGCAAAGGACTACGGCGAATTGCTGGAGTACCGACTGCCGGGTGACCTCATGCAGATCGCACCCGGCGGTCTTTTGGTGCTGGACGGCGAACGGTTTTATTACGAGAGCGGGTACGTGCAGCCGGACGACAAGCGAATCTTGCTGCCGCGAAGCATTACAGGCACGATCCGACTGGAGTATTACCGCCGCCCCCGGCAGATTACGCCGGATCAGGAGGATGCGGACGAACTGGACAACAGCCCCTTGACGCACAACGCGATCCCTTACTACGTCGCGGCGCACTTGGTGATGCAGGATGACGCCTTTGCGTATTCCGCGCTGTATAACGAGTGGCAGAACCAGCTCAACGGCATGTACCAGCGCCCGCAGCCGCATCGTGGGCTGGTTCAGAACGCCTATGGGGACTTTTACAATGTGTGACCGAGCGCGTGGTAGACAGGGTTAGAGAGGGGGCGCATTTTTATCGCACGCAGCTACTATGTGAATCTCAGCGCCTTGCCGGATCCGAAGAAGGAATACACGCAGCGCTTTGAGAACTTGGCGGGGGGATTGAACCTGCGTGATTTGGATTATCTGCTGAAGCCGAACGAGAGTCCGGAGATGAAAAACCTGAACTGGCATGACGGCGTGCTCGCCTGCCGGGATGGTCAGACGCTTTTGTCAAAGTCTCATGGGCAGGTGTATGCCTGCGCGGAAGAGCCATTTCACGGGAAGCTGATCTGCCATTGCGGGTCGTCAATTTATGCGGTTACGCCGGAAACGAAGTCGTGGCTTCCGCTTCTTGCGGGGGTCGGGCAGACGCGCGGAACCTTTTTCCGGTACAACGAGTTTTTGATGTACAAGAATCGCGGCGGCTATTATAAAATCTCGTATCGCGCGAGTGGGGGATCCGTATATGCGGAGTCGATCGGTTCGGATACGGATCGGTCGAAGGCTTTTATCCCGACCATTCAGATGAATACGGATCCGAAGACCGGTGCGGGCGACTTGTATCAGCCGGAGAACCGATTGTCTGCCTACAAGAAGGTGTGCTTTAACGCCGCTGCGGGCGTGACCGAGTATCATCTCCCGGTACAGGCGATCGACGAGGTGCGTTCCGTTACGGTGTCGGGTGTACTGCAAGCCCCCGAGACGTATACAGTAAACGCCGGGGCCGGGACAATTACCTTCGCCGAAGCGCCGACGGTATCGAACCCGCCGGAGAACAACACCGTGGAGATCCTTTACCGCAAGGAGAATCCGGACGCTTACACTAGCATCATGGACTGCGCATACGCGGCTGTTTTTGGTGGCAACCGAGATCTTTGTGTTGTGCTGGGCGGCTGCCCGGCGCAGCCGAACGCTTATTTCTGGTCCGGCAACACGCAGCTCGCGATGGATCCGACCTACTTCCCGATGAGCCATTACAATCTCGCGGGGGATGCGAGCGACGCAATTACGGGTTTTGGCAAGCAGCAGAATATGCTGATTATTCTTCAGGAGCATGCGGTCGGCCGGGCGACCTACGGTACGGAGAAGATCAACGAGCGTGAGCAGATCACGATGAACTATACGCGCATCAATAGCCGCATCGGCTGCGACCTTCCGTGGACGATTCAGTTGGTGGAGAACAACCTGGTGTTTTGTAATCGCCGGGATGGGGTGCATTTGATCCGCGATAGTTCGGCCGCCTACGAGAACAACATCGTCTGCATCAGCCGGAAAGTGAACGGCGATACATATCGCCACGGGCTGACGTGGGCACTGCGGCAGGCGGACGCCGATCTGGTCTGTTCGGTGGATACCGACCGGAAATATCTTGTGGTGTATCAGGGAGAGGCCTATGAGTGGGATTACACGTTGAGTGAGTACCAGAACCCGACGTGGTTTTACCATACGAACATCAAGGCCGTGTGTTTTGCACATCTGAGTGAGCAGCTCTGGGAGTTCAGCGCAAGTGCGTTGTACAGTTTTGAGCGCTCGTTTATGGACGAGGGGGAAGCAATCGAAAAGGTGTACCGATTCCCAACGCAGCACTTTGGCTCTTATGACCGCTTGAAAACCGTGAAGAGTGTGGTGTTCTCTACGAGGGCGGACGCAAATACGCGCACGCGCATTACTTGGGGGTGTGACTACGGCACCCGGGAGGACTCGAGTCCAATCATCGCCGACGCCTATCGGCTGGTGCCGCGTGACCTGAGCCGCCGCGCGCTGGGCGGTGGCCTGTACGCGCGGGTGGCGCGCCGCAAGCCGGGGTACCACAATATCCACCACTTTACAATGACTCTTTCTAATGACGACGTCGGTAAGGATCTTTCGATCGTATCGGCGCAAATTTTTTATGTATTTTGCGGGAGGACACGCTGATGGAAATTCCAAAACTGAAATTCACGAAGCTGTGGACGAATCACGATGACTTCCCCACGGTGGAGACACGGGAGGAGGTCGTCCGCAGTGATATGCAGTTGCTGTTCAACGAGATTCGGGACTACATCAACGTGACTCTGTCCGGGGTGGTGTCTACGCTTGGCGATACGCTGACGGCGCTGCAAGGCAAAGCCGGGGCGGGTCGAATCGGCTTTACGAAGACGGCAGCGATTGACCGGGAAAATGTGCAGGATGCGATTGAGTGTGTTCAGGCGCAGCTCGTAAATGTGTCCCAGGGCGGCATAGCTGATGGGGCCGTAACGTCGGAAAAGGTTGCAGCGGGCGCGATCGGTACAGCGGCAATCGCGGATGCGGCCGTTACCTATGACAAAATCAAGGACAAAGCGGTCGGTAGTGCAAAGCTGGCGGATAATGGGGTGTCTGCGAAAAAGATTGCATCGAACGCCGTGCAGGAACGCCATATCTTCGACGGATCGGTGACGCAGAGTAAGCTCGCCGCGGAGAGCGTTTCGTCGGCGAAGCTCGCGCCCAACGCCGTGACAAACGAGAAGATCGGGGATAAAGCGCTTGCGGAGACGCTGACCGTTACGGCGAGTACCGACGTGGCTGAAAGTGCGGTAACTGTGCAAAGCTGCAAATTCGTGTACGTGAAGTCGCTCGGCGTGGTGCTGTTTCAGGTGGAGCTGCGTGGTCTGTCGTCGGCCGAAATTACGGACGGCGTATCACTGACGCTTTCCGGACTGAGTAAACCACCGCTTGCGATGGTGAGCTGCGCGGCGCGCGTGCAGTACGTGTCGACGCAGGGGTATGCCGAGTATACGACGGCTCCGGCGATGTTGGTACCGGACGGTTACCTGACGATTCGTTTCCCGACTGGAGTAGAGGCGAACGCGAATGACAGTATCATGCTCTCCGGCTGGTACTTCTGCTGATGAGGTGATGATATGGCATATATCAAACGCGGTGAGGCAAAGACGCTCGCCATACGATTGACAGCGTCCGGCCTCGACGCCCGAGAGTTCCCGTTGGGGAATGTGGACGAGATCGCATTTCAACTCGGAGACAGCGTACGGAAAACGTGGCCGAGTGAAGTGCAGTATGACATCGCGAACAGCCGCTTCCTGCTGACGCTCAGCCAGACAGAAACGCTTTCGCTTGACGCCGGGCAAGCGGCGCTGGAAATTACGTGCAACTTTCAAGGTCCCGGGAACATCATCAAGACGAAGAAAAACGCAAAAATCAAAGTGCTTGACTGCACAGACGAGGTGCTGATGGAATGAACAACACGAACGCAGAAATCCAGTGTTACGTAGAAGAACTGTTAGTCGATCTCGACGACACGGCCTACTTCAAAATTCCCGGCGAAAAAGGCGACACGGGCGACCCCGGCCACAGCCCGGTTGTAACGGCCACCAAGTCCGGTAAGACAACGACAATCAGTGTGGACGGGGCGGCTATCGCCACGGTCGAGGATGGCGCAGATGGCAAACCGGGCACCGCTGGTGCGGACGGCATCACGCCGACGATCGGTGCGAACGGGAACTGGTATCTCGGCGAGGAAGATACCGGCAAGCCATCGCGCGGGGCAATCGGCGCACCGGGCAAGGATGGCAACCCGGGTGCTCCCGGTAAGGACGGCGCGGGCATGGACATTACCGGCGCGACGGTCGGCCAGATTGCCAAGATTACAGCCGTGGACGCGTCCGGCGTGCCGACCGCGTGGAGTCCGGCGGATATGCCGTCAGGCGGCTCACACGATGCTGTGTTGTATACTGCGCAGGAACTCACTTACGGTCAGAAATTTCAGGCACGCAAAAACATCGAAGCGGCGGATAGAGTAATGCCTACCATTACTGGCGGCGTGTCACTGTGTCCGGCAAACGTTACGGATAGCAACACGGCAGTTCATACTACGACCACAACTTCCGGAGGCGATGATTTTACTCTCACGCTTGACGGCGGCCCGGAAAATGCGCTTGTGCGTGTGAAGGGAATCAGAACGCCGACCGACGCAGACACCAATGCGGCCGCGACCGTCGAATACGTTAAGGCTGCCATTCCCACGGCTCTGAAAAATCCCAATGCGCTGACGATCAAGATCGGCAGCACCACCGTCACCTATGACGGAAGTGCGGTTAAGACAGTGGAGATCGCCGACGGCACGGAGGTGAGCTACTGATGCAAAAGCTCTACGAAGAAGCCT
>ENA-OYXV01001830-OYXV01001830.1-human-gut-metagenome-genome-assembly--contig:-NODE-1830-length-11008-cov-4.472565_pt1 | contig 11008 bp, 8 predicted proteins | sample MGYA00244846_ERZ653424 | MGnify/ENA primary metagenome ERZ653424 (study PRJEB26926, sample SAMN06165108) | human gut metagenome | biome: ENVO:00009003; feature: ENVO:2100002; material: ENVO:00002003...
TCTACACGCGTAAGATCGTCGGCAGCGTCAGATGTGTATAAGAGACAGATATAAATATGAATCTTGCACCGGATAAATTGTAAGCATTACTATGCCGACTCTTTTTTATCTTATTTTAAAATGGAATACCGGACATGTTAATTAACCGCAATATTGTGGCGTTATTTGCGTTGCCTTTTATGGCAAGCGCAACTGCTTCTGAATTATCCATTGGTGCTGGTGCGGCTTATAATGAATCGCCTTATCGCGGTTATAATGAAAATACAAAGGCAATTCCGCTGATTAGTTATGAAGGTGATACTTTTTATGTTCGTCAGACCACGTTAGGTTTTATTCTGTCGCAAAGTGAAAAAAATGAACTTAGCCTGACCGCATCCTGGATGCCGCTGGAATTTGACCCTGCCGATAATGACGATTATGCCATGCAACAGCTTGATAAGCGTGATAGTACGGCTATGGCGGGGGTTGCCTGGTATCACCACGAGCGTTGGGGAACCGTGAAAGCCTCTGCGGCTGCGGACGTTCTGGATAACAGCAACGGCTGGGTGGGGGAGCTATCGGTATTCCACAAAATGCAGATAGGTCGCCTGTCGCTGACACCTGCGCTGGGCGTTCTCTATTATGACGAGAATTTCAGTGACTATTACTATGGCATTTCAGAGAGTGAGTCCCGTCGTAGCGGTCTGGCAAGTTATTCCGCGCAGGATGCCTGGGTGCCCTATGTCAGCCTGACGGCAAAATACCCGATAGGAGAGCACGTCGTATTGATGGCGAGCGCAGGATACAGCGAGCTGCCGGAAGAGATTACCGACAGCCCGATGGTTGATCGTAATGAGAGTTTTACCTTTGTCACTGGCGTGAGCTGGCGTTTTTAATTCACCGGTGGATGTCGGTGCGGCTGGCCTACGCTCTCGCACCGACTTGTAGGCCTGATAAGACGCGTTAAGCGTCGCATCAGGCAATGTGCACCCTACGGTGGATGCGGCGCGAGTGCCTTATCCAACCTACGGATGGCAATGCTTTTCCTCATTCACCCAGATCCGCATTTCGCCTTCACCCCGGTTGGCCCAGCTAAACCACGGGATAAACGTCAGAATTTGCGGCTGGCGTTTGGCTGGCGCGCTGTCGTAATGCCACAGCGGTTGCTGCTCTGGATTGCTCTGTTCATACCGGTAACCCGGTGCCTGGATTAAGATCTTATGGCTGAACAATCCCTTACCTTCAAATGTCGTAAATGGCGCATCGGCGGGCAGCCACAGGTTATGCAGTGACTCGCCGTTGTCGGCCTGTTCCAGGCAATACACCAGCGGGCCGCGCTGAATCGCCACTTTTCCGGCGACGTGACGCACCAGAGGGTTACCGTAAACGCGGCGTACCGGCATCGGCAAAGTCAGATTCAGCGTATCGCCCTCCTGCCATTCGCGGGTAATGTGCAAATACCCTTTACGAATATCCTGCTCGACCTCTTCCCCATTCAATATGATCTGCGGCTGTGTGCACCAGTCCGGCAGACGTAAAGCCAGCGTATGACGCACCGGCTGGGGCGATTCAACCGCAATTGTCACCTGTTCCTGCCACGGATAGTTCCCGCTAACCCGCAGGCGCAACGTGCCATTTTCTACCGGCACTTCCATGCTGTTTCCTGCGTAGATGTTGATATACAACGCATCTTCACGCGGTGTGTAGAGATAATGACCAATCGAGGTCAGCACGCGGGCGATATTTGGCGGACAACAAGCGCAGCCAAACCAACGCTGGCGGATCGGTTTAACGTGATCGTAGATATGGTTGAATTTCAGCGATTTTGGATGTACTTCCAGCGGATTCACATAGAAGAAATGTTTGCCGTCCAGCGCCATGCCGCCGAGCACGGTGTTGTACAGTGCGCGCTCCATCACATCGGCATATTGACTGTCGCCTTCCATTTCCAGCATTCGTCGGGCGAACATCATCAGGCCGATGGAAGCACAACTTTCGGCGTAAACCGTGTCATTCGGCAGATCGTAATCGCTGCTAAACGCTTCGCCGCTGCTTTGTGAGCCAATGCCGCCGGTAATATATAACTGACGCTGGGCCATATTGTTCCACAGCCGCAGGCAATCCTGACGCTTGCTTTCATCGTGACTTAAACGCGCCAGATGTGCGACGCCAGTCATCAGGTAGACAAAGCGTACTGCATGTCCGATGGCGGTTTGTTGCTGTGCGATGGGCAAATGCGCCTGGCTGTAGGCTTTATCTTTCACCATCCACGCCGGGCCGTAGGTGTGCCAGTGCGAGGTCTGCCCGCGCTTTTCATATTCCTGGTCGTAATAGTGCGGTTGCGCACCACGCTGTTCGACAAAATAGTTCGTCAGCGCCAGGTAGCGCGGCTCTTCGGTCACTTCATACAGGCGCATTAGTGCCAGTTCAATTTCCGGGTGACCAGGATAACCGTGTAACTTACTTTCACCTGGACCAAATACGCTGTCGATATGATCGGCCAGACGGCAAACCACTTCCAGCAAGCGCCGCTTGCCCGTGGCCTGGAAGAAGGCGACTCCGGCTTCAATCAGATGACCGGCGCAGTAAAGTTCATGACACTCCGCCAGATTGCTCCAGCGTTCTTCGGGCGCTTTTACCGTAAAGTAAGTATTGAGATAGCCATCTTCGCACTGGGCGGAGGCGATCAGTTCAATCACCTCGTCAGCAGTTTTTTCCAGTTCGGCATCCGGCTTCTGGCACAGCGACCAGGCTACCGCTTCCAGCCATTTGGCGACGTCGCTGTCCTGAAACACCATCCCGTAAAATTCACCGTCTTGCAGTCCTGCGGCAATGCGAAAGTTTTCAATCGCATGGCTGGGTTCCGCTTCTGGGATACGATCGTTCAAGGCGTCCCACTGATAAGGAATCACCACATCGCGGACCAGTTGTTGGTACTGACCGAGGAACGGATCGCTGACCGTCAGTTTATGCAGATCGACTTCCGAAATGTTCATCTTGTGCTCCTTAAGGCTGTACATGACGCTGACGCAGGTCGCTAGCAATGCGTGACATCATAGGGTTATTGAGTTTGCAAAAGCGGATCGCCATCGCCAGCAGCAGGTGGAATAGCGCAGGCAGCAATGTTTCCATTGCTGTGATCCCGCCAAGCGAACTGGCGGTCTGGTTTTCCACGCCTGGCTGGTAGGCGACAAAAATAAACAGCAGGCTGATGATCCCGGCGCTGGAGGCCCAGGCCAGCTTGATGAAAAACAGATTGAAGGCGAAGTTCATGCCGGAAGAACGTACGCGGGTTTTCCACTCGCCGTAGTCATCGGCAAAGGCCATCAATGAGAAGTGCAGTGGCAATGTGAAGCCAAGAATCACGCCATTACCGAGGATCACCGCCAGCCACAGCGTTTGATAAGCCGGGCCAGAGGGCAGGAACCACATCAACACCGCCAGCGCAGCGAGGAGCAGGTTGGTGTAGTAGTAAATTTTGACGGTATCGAAACGCCGCGTTAATGGGCTGACAATCACCGAGCCGATAATGGAGGCGAAGGTGACCATGGTGAAGAACAGCGACGTGTAGCCCGTACTGCCTTGTAAGACGTAGGTAATGAAGTACATATACCCACCGCCGCGAATGTTAAAGACGTTAATCAGCAGGAAAGACATGACCAGCATCAGCAGTAGTTGGTCGTTGTTTCGCAGCCCGGCAAGATGTTCGCGCAGGGTAAATTTCCCCATTGTGGAGAGTGGCACCCGTTCACGAACCCAGAAGAAACAGCACAGGAACATCACCACGGCAATGGCGCACAATACGCCGACGCCCAGTTGATAGCCGCGTGCGGCATTACCCTGACCGAAGAGATCTACCATCCACGGTAAGCCTACCGAAACCAGAAATCCCGCCACGCCGCAGAGAACGAATCGCCAGGACTGGCAGGAGATCACTTCATTGTGGCGGGTGGTCATGGTGTTGATCAGCGCGCAGTACGGCACGTTGATGGCGGTATAACCGACTGAAAGGAGCAGGTAAGTGCCGAACGCCCAGGCGATTTTTACTCCCATGCTGGCATCTGGCACGGTGAACGTCAGGATGCCGATAATGCCGATGGGAATGGCAATCCACAACTGCCACGGACGAAAGCGCCCCCAGCGACTTTGCGTCCGGTCGGCAATGACGCCCATCACCGGGTCGGAGATGGCATCAAACACGCGCAGTGCAATAAACAGCGTGCCGACCAGCGCCGGAGTTAAGCCAAAAACGTCGGTGTAGAAAAAGGTGAGAAAGTTCATGATCAGGCAAGTTATTACGGTGCCGCCTGCGTCACCCAGGCCGTAGCCTATTTTTTCCCGTACAGATAACGCATCGTCAATTTTACCTTTAGCGATATCAGCGGTAGTAATCGGTGTAGAGGTCATAGATATTCCTCGTGAATAGGGAGCAATTTTTAGTTTTATTGCAATGACCTGATTAATTCTGCCGTGAACGGGAATATCAACAAGGCGAGAAAAGAGTAAAAAAAGGTGACGATTCCGACCTGAATTTAAAAGTGTGAAATGGATCAGGTGAAATTAATGTTTTTGATTAATAATCAAAAGGTAATGTGTTTAATCATTAATGAATAAGCGGGAAATTACATATCAATGCTCGAATTATCCATGACGTTACCGATTAAAGTGCAAAATGGTGGATTATTTATTTCCCGTGGCGTAGGGAGGCATCCGGCAAGGCGGCTGGAGTCATGGGAAATTATCTTTGTCGAAAAAGGTCGATTAGCGATTCAGGAAGAAGAGCGGATATTTCTGGTCGATGCGGGAGAGAGTTTATTACTCTGGCCGAACCGACAGCATGTTGGGGTAGAGGATTTTCCCGCCGATCTCAAATTTTACTGGCTGCATTTTGAGGTTAAAGCGCCGGATAGCGACCCGCGCTGGCTCACTCATCTTAGCGTGCCGCAACAAACGAAGGTTGCCGATCCGCAGGCGCTGGTGGCCCTGTTTCGCCAGTTCTTAAGCGAACAGGAAAAGCATCAACGCACTCCGGCGCTGGAGTTTATTGTGCTGCTGATTTTGCAGCAGCTCACCCGTGACGCGCGTCTTGATGAACAGGCCGATGCCGCAGGTACCACGCTTGCCTGGAAAGCGCAGAAACTGATCCGCACGCAATATCATCGCCCGCTTTCTACGGCGCTTTTAGCCCGCGAGCTGTACTGCAATGCCGATTATCTTGGGCGTGTCTATCGGCGGGTGTTTCATCTGACGTTAACAGAAGCAATTCATCGCCAGCGAGTGCGCGAAGCCGAAAAGCTGTTAATTAGCGAAGCGCGATCGCTCACTGAAGTGGCGGCGTTGTGCGGGTTTAATGACGTTGGCTATTTCCGGCAGATTTTTCGCAAACACACCGGTTTAACGCCAGCTGCGTGGAAGCGACGTTACAGCAAGGAACATATCAATTCGTAGTGCCGGGGCAATGAAGCCCCGGCGTGAGGGATTACTGCCCGTAATAGGCATTGGCCCCATGCTTACGCAGGTAGTGCTTATCCAACAGTTCGTTTTGCATCGCAGGAAGCTGCGGCGCAAGCTGACGCGAGAACAGGCCCATATAGGCACACTCTTCCAGCACCACGGCGTTATGCACCGCATCGGCGGCATTTTTTCCCCAGGCGAACGGGCCGTGAGAATGTACCAGAACCGCCGGGATTTGCGCTGGACTCCTGCCGCGTTCTTCGAGGGTTTCAATGATCACTTCGCCAGTCTGGTATTCATACTCGCCGTTGATCTCTTCTGCGGTCATCAGGCGCGTGCAGGGGATGGCTCCATAGAAGTAATCGGCGTGCGTGGTGCCCCAGGCGGGGAGATCCAGCCCGGCCTGTGACCAGATGGTGGCGTGGCGCGAGTGGGTATGCACAATGCCACCGATTTCGGCATAGCAACGGTAGAGCGCCAGATGCGTTGGCGTGTCGGACGAGGGCTTTTTGCTGCCTTCCACCACCTTACCGCTGGCTATCTCAACCACCACCATATCGTCGGCGGTCATCACGTCGTACTCGACGCCGGAAGGTTTGATTACCATCCATTGCCGCGTTTCGTCTACCGCGCTGACATTGCCCCAGGTGAACGTCACCAGATGGTGAGCGGGAAGTGCCAGATTTGCCGCCAGCACGTCGGCTTTCAGTTGCTCTAACATATAAATCCAGCCTCCTGCATACGCGCTTCAATCCAGCGCCGCGCCTGAATAATCTCCAGCACCGGCTCTTTGGCTTTTTCGGTCCACATCTCAATCAGGAAAGAACCGCGATAGTTCAGTTCATGCAGCGTTTTGAAGATGCCAACGAAATCGACGCAGCCTTCGCCAAACGGCACATCACGGAACTGTCCGGGGCTTTGCCCGGTGACTGGCCGGGTGTCTTTCAGGTGGATTGCGGCAATACGGTCAATGCCCAGTTTCAGTTCGGCGGGAACATCATTGCCCCAGGCGCTGAGGTTGCCGACGTCCGGGTAGACGGTGAACCACGGCGAGGCGAGCATCTCGTCCCATTTTTTCCATTTGCTGATGGAGTTCATAAACGCGGTGTCCATAATCTCCACTGCCAGCATGACTTGTGATGCCGCTGCCTGTTCAACCGCCCACGCCAGCCCTTCAGCAAACCGTTGCTGGGTGCCTTCGTCATGGTCCTCGTAATAGACGTCGTAACCTGCCAGTTGAATAGTACGAATGCCGAGATCGCGCGCCAGGCGAATCGCTTTACTCATGATCTCCCGCGCCCGCTGGCGCACGGCGTCGTCCCGGCTACCAAAAGGAAAACGACGATGTGTATAAGAGACAGCATCCACCGACATTTCGACAAAATCAAAGCCGCAGCTTTTTGCCAGCACCAGCCGCTCCGGCCAGGAGAGATCTTTCGCCAGCGCTTTTTCATAAATCCCTAACGGATGATTACGCACGCGCGCCTCCCCAGATAGCGTCGATTTGCGCATGGAAATCGCCAGCCACCTGCACCGGATTTGCTGCGCCTGCCAGCGCCCGTCCGGCAATAAACGCCTTTACGCGGATATCTTTAAACAGTGGCAGATCAGCAGGAGTAATACCGCCGGTAATGGAAAGCTCAAGGCCGATATCGGAAAGCGCCTTCATGCGTGCAAGATCGGCTTCGCCCCACTGTTGCCCGCTGGCTTGCGCGTCGCGACCGCGATGATAAATCGCCTGCCGCACGCCAATACGATGCCAGTCGCGGGCGTCGTCCAGCGTCCAGTTACCGAACAGCTCTATCTGAATTTCACCGCCGCAGCGTTGCGCCATCGCGTGGCCTTTTTCCACCGTCGCGAGCGGTGCGGCGCAGATGATGGTCATCCAGTTAGCACCTGCGGTAAATGCTTGTTGAGCGAGCGTTTCACCGGCATCGGCGACCTTCCAGTCAGCGACGATGATTTTGTTCGGGCACTGTTCGCGCAAGGCTTTCACTGCGCCAAGCCCTTCGTTTAAACAGAGAATGGTGCCCGCTTCGACGATATCGACGCTGTCTTTTAACAGCATCACGTCGCGCTGTGCGTCTTCAAGTGATGAGTGGTCGAGGGCCAGTTGCAGAAGTGGTCGGCTCATAATGTGTGCTCCTTGATGCGGGCGTGAAAGCCCTGAAGTGCGGCAATGAGATGCTGATAGCGTTGGTATTTTTGTTGGTAAAGCTGATGGGCGGTCATATCCGGCAGCAGGGTGCGTACCGGGTGCTGTAAATCACGTTGGGCTTCGCTGAAATCGCGATAAACCCCGGTGCCGACGCGGGCGGCAAGCGCCGCGCCAAAACAGCCGGTTTCTTCCACCTGCGGCAGTTCGATACGCAGCCCGCTGACGTCCGCCAGCATTTGCATCCAGACATCGGAATGCGCCGGGCCGCCAGTGACGCGCAGGGTGTGCACATCAGTAAAACGTTCGCGCATTCGGTTGAGATGGGTCATATGGCTGAACACCACGCCTTCATAAATGGCCTGCAACAGGTGTGCGCGGGTGTGAATGGCCTGCATCCCGTAGAAACCGCTGGTCATCTCGAGTCCGGCGTTGCTGCCGTACAGGAACGGCAGGAAAAAGAGATCGCCCCCGGCCTTCGGCAAGCTGGCAACGGCCTGGTTAATCTCATCAAACGAGATTTCTCCCCACTGTGCGGTAAACCATTCGAGGTTGCCGGAAGAGGTGGGGCTGGCTTCGTGAACGATAAATTGACCATCGTTAACGTAGCGACCATAGACATACGGATGCGCTTCACCGTCACGTAAACCACGGGTTATTCCGCTGGTCACCGCCCAGGTGCCCATCACCGCATTAAGGGTAAATTCGTCTTCGATCCCGGCACAGAGTGCGGTGGAAACCACATCAAACAGGCCGCCGACAACGGGCGTACCCGCTTTCAGACCGGTCAGTGCGGCTGTCTGAGCGGTGATTTCCCCGCAGATTTCGGCAGATCCGACAACAGGCGGCAGGGCGTGGTTGATTTCAGCGATCCCCAGCCAGTCGGTGAGACACGGGTCATATTCCCCAAGACTCATGTTGTAGAGATTGGACTCGGAAATATTGCTCTCTTCACAGCCTTTGACGCCAGTTAAACACCAGCGCAGGTAGTCGTGCGTCATCATCACGCAGCCAATTTGCGCGTAGCGTTCTGGTTCGTGCTCTTTCAGCCAGCGTAACAGCGACACCGGATGCCCGGTCCACAAGGTTTGTCGGGTCAGCGGGTAGAGTTTTTCCGGGATGCCATCTTCCTGCCAGCGACGAACGATTTCCATCGCCCGGCGGTCCGAGGACAAAATAGCATTCCCGAGCGGCTTGTCGTTTTTATCCAGCAAAAACAAGCCCTTTCCCTGTGCGGAGATGCCGATACCGACTATTTGTTCCCCGCTAACACCAGAATGAGTAAGCAGGGGGCGAATGACAGCCATGCAGCATTGCCACAGTTCTGCCATATCGCGCTCTGCCCAGCCTGGCTGCGGGCTTAATGCGCACAGCGGCAGGCGTTGCACGCCTGCCTCCCGGCCTTCGCGGTCATACAGCCCGGCTTTCAGCCAGCTACCGCCACAATCTAACCCCAGCCAGTATTGCGTCATGGTTTATTGCACCTCATCCACGGCTTTCAGCAGATCAGCTCCCTGCGGCACATCTTTAACAAACATGTCGCGAACCTGATTCCCCAGTGCGTCGCTAAAGGCTTTGCGGTCGAGATCGGTGATGACTTCCACGCCCGCTTCTTTCATGCCGTCGATGATTTTTTGCTGATCTTCGGCAACCAGTTTGCGCTGGTAGTTACCCGCTTCCTGCGCAGATGAGATCAGCGCCTGCTGGAACTCCGGGGTTAAGCCGTCAAACTTCGCTTTGTTGATCACCACCAGAAGTGGCGAATAGGCGTGGTGCGTCAGAGAAAGGTACTTCTGTACTTCGAAAAATTTTGCTGACCAGACGACGTTGATCGGGTGTTCCTGAGCGTCGATAGTGCGCGTTTCCAGCCCGGTATAGACTTCGGCAAACGGCATCGGGATCGGGTTAGCGCCAAAGACTTTGAATGCGGCGATATTCATCGGGCTATTGTTGGTGCGGATTTTCAACCCTTTCAGGTCTGCGGGGGTTTTAACTGGTGCGCGGGAGTTGGTGACATCGCGCCAGCCGTTTTCCCAGTAGGCAAGTACTTTCAGTCCTTTACCTTCAAGTGAGGCTTTCAAATCATCACCGACTTTGCCGTCGAGCGTTTTATGCGCGTGGGCGGTATCGCGGAACAGGAAAGGGACATCAAGCAAGTTCATCACTGGTGATAACCCAGCAAAGTTATTCGAGCCGGACATTTCCATATCGATGGTGCCGCCACGTACGCCGCTGATCATCGCCTGCGCGTTACCGAGAGTGCTGTCCGGGAACAGTTTTAATTTCAGCTCGCCTTTGGTTCTCTCCTGCAATAAATCATTGAATTTTTTCGCCGCAATATGTTGCGAGTCGGTTTGTGAGGTTTCATAACCGAAACGTAAAGACTGCGCCGCCATTGAAGATGTACTAAATGCAGCCAGGCCAGCAATGAATAATGCGTAGGTTACAGAGCGTAATTTCATAATATTTTCCTTTTAATTAATCCATTTCAAAGGGAGGATGATGAGATCGGGAATAAAAACAAATACGACTAATAATGAATATAAAACCAGGACGTAAGGGAAAACGCCTCTGACTGCATCATCGAATTTGAGTTTTGCCACCCCTGAAATAACGTTAAGCACATTACCGATAGGCGGTGTAATTAAGCCGATTGAGCAGTTAATGATAAACATGACACCGAAATAAATCGGATCGATTCCTGCCTCTTTAACTAAAGGCATTAATACCGGGGTAAGAATTAATACCGTCGGCGTTAAATCCATGACCATGCCGACAATCAGGATAGCCACCATAATGACGATAAACAGCAGACGCGGTGAATCGACCAGCGGTTGCAGTAAATCAGAAACCATCATCGGCAGTTCAGCAATGGTGATCAGCCAGGCGGAAACTTGTGCCGAGGCCACCAGAAACATCACCACTGAGGTCGTTTTCGCTGCGCCAATGAGCACATGCCAAAGTGTGGCGAAGGTCATTTCACGGTAAATAACTGTGGCGACAAACAGCGCATAGAAAGCAGCAACGGCCCCGGCTTCGGTAGGGGTAAACAGACCGGAGCGAAACCCGCCAATAATGATGACTGGAAGAAACAGCGCCCAGATACCGGAGACAAAAGAGTGCCAGATTTCCTGCATCGTTGCTTTTTGCTGGCGGGGTAAATTAAGGCGACTGGCCTGCCACCACCAGGTAAGCATCAGCGTTGCGCCCATCATCATGCCAGGGGCAATGCCCGCCATAAACAGCTTACTGATGGATAATCCGCTGGAAACGCCGAAAATAATAAACGGAATGGAAGGGGGAATAATTGGCGCGATAATGCCGCCAGAGGCAATCAGCCCCGCCGCCCGGTTGACCGGGTAGTTGGCGCTGCGCATCATCGGCACCAGTAGAGCCTGTCTCTTATACACATCTCCGAGC
>ENA-OYXV01001833-OYXV01001833.1-human-gut-metagenome-genome-assembly--contig:-NODE-1833-length-10992-cov-19.107342_pt1 | contig 10992 bp, 1 predicted proteins | sample MGYA00244846_ERZ653424 | MGnify/ENA primary metagenome ERZ653424 (study PRJEB26926, sample SAMN06165108) | human gut metagenome | biome: ENVO:00009003; feature: ENVO:2100002; material: ENVO:00002003...
TTATAATATAAATATAAATCATATTCAAAATTTGTTTAGTTTTGATAAATTTATTTTGAATTTATAGATGTGTGTTTTGCTGGTTTAAAGCTAGTTTAACTTATTGTGGGGGTTATAATGATATATTGGTGATGTTTGATAATATAAAAACTTTCAAAAACTTAAAATTTTCAAAATAAAATAAAAAGGAGGATACTCATGGATAAGAAAATTTTATTAATCTGTCTCATAGCTATTGTGGCATTTTCAATATCTTGTGTAAGTGCAGCAGATAGTAATGAGATAGCTATGAATTCATCTGATGCAGTCGGTATTAGTGAAGACATATCTGTCGATGATGTTGTATTTGCTAATCAGATAAGTTCAGAGGATTCTCAGGTAGTTGGCGATTCTCCATCTGGTGAGATGTGGGTAGCAACTACTGGTAGTGATGATAATGATGGTAGTCAAGCTAGTCCTGTAGCTAGTGTCAGCAAAGCTGTAGACTTAGCTCAAAGCGGATCTACTATTCATATTAAAGAAGGAACTTATAATCAGGGAAAAATAAGTCTTAATAAAACTTTATCATTTGTTGGTGAAGGTAATGTTATATTAAATAGTAATGGTGCAAATGTATTTGAATGTCTTGAAAATGACTGTACTTTAGAATTCACTAATCTTGTTTTCACAGGGGTTTCATCTACTGCCGGTACTTCATGCGGTTTAAAAGTAGGAGGTAATGGAAATCTTAAAGTAATTAATTGTACTTTTACAGATATTAGTGCTAAATATGGTGCAATGCAGTTATACACAACAGGTGTTGCAGATATTATTAATTCTACAATAAAAGATGTAGTTAGTGGAACATCTAATGGTTGTATTGTGTATATTTCTGGTTCAGGTACATATAACTTTAATAATTTATCTATTATCAATCCTAAATTAGCAGATAGTGTTGTTGCTGGCAACCAATATGCATTTTTAAGAAATGTATTTTATTTAGATAATAAAGAAGCAACAGTAACTTTAACTAATTCTATTATAACTGGAGCTAGTGGGCCTATGAAAGCAGTTGTTGAAAGCAGAAGTAAATTAACTATTTCTAACACTGTAATTTCTAATAATGTAGTTGGAAAAACTACTACTTCCTATGGTAAGTATTTATTATATGTAGAAGATTCAACTGCTTTAAATATGACTAATTGTATAATTGAAAATAATACATTTGCTGATTCTAGCAGTGCATTAATTTATTTCTATTCTGCTTGTAAAGCTAATATAACTTATTCATCTATTGTTAATAATGGATTCAGTAAAAATGTAGATGTCAAATCTGGAATTACTCCAACTGTTAATTTAGATTACAACTGGTGGGGAACTAATACTTACACTGGTGACAATGTAAATAAATGGGCAGTTATGAGTACTCCTGAAACTACTATTAATGCTGAAAGTGGTAAAGCTATTGATGTAAGTGTTAACTTCAATCATTACACTGATGCTTCTGGTAGTATTCAAGATTTAGCTCAATCTATTTCTGAAATTAATGTTGACTTTAGTGCTGTTAGTGGTACTTTAAGTAAAAATAATGTAGCTAGTGTAGATGGTATAGCTACTGTAACATACACTACTACAACTAATGATAAAATCACTGCTAAATCAGGTAGTCAAAGTTTAACTATTGATGTTGTTGCAAAACAAGCAGCAGCTGATATTTGGGTAGCAACTACAGGTAGTGATGATAATGATGGTAGTCAAGCTAATCCTGTAGCTACTATTGCAAAAGCTATTGAACTTGCTGGAGATGGTTATACTATTCATATTGCTGATGGTAATTATGTAAATGATAAAACTTTAAGCATTTCTAAAAGTTTAACTTTAGAAGGTAGTGCTAATACAGTAATTGATGGTAATGCTTCAAAAATTATGGAAGTAACTGCTGATGCAACTGTTGTTTTAACTAATTTGTCTTTCACAAATGGTAATGATGCTCTTGTAGGTGCTATTTCAAATGAAGGTAAGTTAACCATTTCTAACTCTAACTTTTATTCAAATAAGGCCACTGGTAATTCTGGAACGATAATTACTAATAAAAATAAATTAAATATTAATAATTCTAAATTTTATCAAAATTCTGCAGGCAAAGGTGTTGTAAACAATCAAAATGATGCATTATTAGTTATTGATAATTCTGAGTTTTATAATAATGATATGAATTCATTTTCTAATTCTTATGGTATAGTTTATACAACTTCAGCAAATGCAACTATCTCCAATACTGTATTTAGAAATAATGCTGTTAAATATGGTGGAGCTATTTATGCAACTAAATCATCTGATGCAACTATAGGTATTGTTAATATAATTAATTCTACATTTGAAAGTAATAGTGCAAATACTGGTCAGGGAGGAGCATTATTTGTTTCTGGTGGAGAATGTATTATAAAAGAATCTATGTTTATTAATAACAAAGCTAATCCTGGAAAATTCACTGGTGGTCAGGGAGGAGCAATATACACTTCATTAAACGGTAATGTCAGTGTTACAGATTCTGTTTTCAAAAACAATCAGGCTAAATTAGGTGCTGCATTATACTTAAATGGTGGCAGTAATTCAACCATTTCATATTCAGTTTTATTAGATAATGTTGCTGAAGGAGACTATGCAATATCTAATGCTGAATCTGCATCTGGTGTGGCTACAGTTAATTACAACTGGTGGGGAACTAATTCTCCTAAGAATTTAGTGCCTTCAACAGTAACATTAAACAATTGGGTAATCATGAGTGCAGATCCAACTACTGTAACAGATGCTGAAATAGGTGATGTAAAAACAATATCTGTTAATTTCAACAAATATTCAAGTTTTGATACTATAAATGACTTGTCAAAACCTCTTCCTGCTATTGATGTAGAATTTAGTGCTGTTAATGGTACTTTAGCAAGTAATCTTGTTTCTACTGTTAATGGTGTTGCTGCTGTTTCATACACTGTAAATGGCAATGATCAGATTGCTGTTAAATCAGGTAGTCAAACTTTAACTATTGAAGTTGTTGCAAAACTTCCAGTAACTGATGTTTGGGTATCATCTACTGGTAGTGATGCAAATGATGGTAGTCAGGATAGTCCTGTAGCTACTATTGCAAAAGCAATTGAATTAGTTGCTGAAGGTTACACTATTCATGTAGGTGAAGGTACTTATATTGCTAATTCTTTAACAATAGCTAAATCATTTGCAATGATTGGTTCAGGAAAAGTTATCATTGATGGTAATGCTTCTAAAATCATGAATATAAATGAGAATACAATTGTTAACTTCACTAATGTTGCATTTACCAATGCATTAAATAATTATGGTGGAGTTATGCAAAGTAAAGGAACTGTAAACTTAAATAATGTAAGCATTTACAAAAACACTCAAAAATCAGGAAGTACTCCTACTGTAAGTTCAATATATAATACTGGTGTAATGACTATTGTTAATTCAAATATTTATGAAAATGACGGTTACGGATTAATATTTAATTCAGGTAATCTTGATATTATCAATACATCTATTTCCAGTAATAATGTTGCTAAAGGTACTACTTATGCATTTTTATATATTGATAGTGGTGCTGTAAATGTAATTAACTCTACACTATCTGATAATACTGCTAGATTAGGTGGTATTTGGCTTAATAAAGGAACTTTAAATGTTAATAATGCAACATTTGAAAATAATGTAGTTACTGTAGGAAATGGTGGAGCAATTCACATTGAATCTGATTCAAGTACTGCAACCATTAAAGATTCCAAATTCATTGGAAACAAAGCTAATAAAGATGGTGGGGCTATTTATAATAAAGGTACCTTAAATATTGAAACTTCCATTTTTGATGCTAATGCAGCTTCCAATGGAAATACTGGTTATCATGGTGATGATATTTACAATTCAGGTATCTTAACTCTACATTACTCTGCATTACTTGGAAAAGGAACTAATAAATTAATTTACAATGAAGGTCGTGAACCAAGTGCTAATGCTCAATATAACTGGTGGGGAACTAACAGCAATCCTTCAACTTTAGTTGGTGCTGGTTTAGATTATGATGATGAACCATGTGATGATGTTGATGTTTCTAACTGGGTTGTCATGAGTGTTGATCCAACAAGTATTGAAAAGGTCATAGTTGGAAATGAAAAAACATTAACAGTTAACTTCAATCATTATAATGCAAATGGCGTAATTAAAGAATTAGCTAAATCTATTCCATCTATTAATGTTAATTTTGAAGCTGTTAATGGAACTTTATCCAGTGATGTTGCAGCTACTGATAATGGGGTAGCTAGTGTAACTTACACTGTAAAAGGTAATGATCAAATTACTGTTAAATCAGGCAGTCAAACTTTAACAGTTCCAGTTACCACTAAAGAATTAACCAATATTGTAACTAATGAAACATTCTTTGATTACTTTGGTGATGACGGAATGTTATTGGGAGATATTACTTTTGATACTTTAATCTTCAAAGGTGAATTCTCTAATCTTGGTGTAAATGTTGTTTATGTTCCAAGAGCTATTGTTATTAATGGTGATAATGCAGTATTAAGAAATATTGCATTAATGTGTGAACAAGGAACTACTTTAAATAATTTAACTTTAAATGCTACCAATTATGTTGCTGATACTGATGGTGCTCTTATATATGCTATCGGTAGTGATGTCACAGTAAATAATATTACTATTGATTATAATGCTACTGATGGTTCTAATAATGCAATTGCAGTTTATGCTAGTGGTGCAGATAACTTTAAATTAGTAAACAGTACAATTACTTTTACTGGAAACAATGTTGACGGTAAAGTATTTGCTCAGGGTATAAAAATAGCAAAAAGTAACAATGCTGTTGTTGATTCAAACATAATTACTACTTCATGTCCGTTAGTGGATGTTGAGTACAGCCATTGGGGAAGTATTGATACTGATTTGGTATTTGCAATTGGTGTGGAAAAATCAGAAAATGTTAAAATTATTAATAATATAGTGGATAATTCTGCTTGGACTAAAGGAAATAATGCTAATTTCCCTACTTTCGATGCATTTATTGCTCATACTGCTAATAATTTATTAATTAAAAACAATACTATTTCTCATACTGATTTAATAACTCTGAAAGGAAATTCAAGTTATATTTATGCACTTGATTTTTATGAATCCAACAGTGTAATTGTTGAAGATAATCGTGTATTACTTAATACTACTGGTGGTAAAGAGGGTGCCGGCGCTGCTTATGCTGTACAGGTTACAGGTCCTTATAATAATTTTGTAGTTAAAGGAAATAATTTAACCACAGTATCTAACGGTCCTAATTTAGGAGTGTACTCACAAAATTATTATGGTGCTACTGAAATTACTGTTGAGAATAATTGGATTAATGTAACTGGTTTTGCTGGACCTGCCGAATTTGCTTTGGTTTCAGGTATGGAATTCCAGGATACTGTAGCTAAAGCATATAATAACACTATCTATGTTCAAAATGTAAACGAATATAATGATGACAATAATATTGCAGGAATTACTTATGTACAATCAACCAGCGGAAGCCACCAATTTGATATTCAGAATAATACCATTTATTCTGAAGGAAAATATGCAGTATTAATTAAATCTGCTAAAGATTCACAAATAATTGGAAACACATTGTATGCACATGAGTTAAACGGTGATGATGCAGCAATATTTAAATCAGGAACTAATAATGTAGTTAAAAATAATTATCCTATGTCTACCGATATTATAATTGATGTAAATAATGCATGGATTGGTGAAGAAGCAGTTATTGGCATAACTCTTAATTCTGCTGCAACTGGTACTGCAAACATCATGGTTGGTGGTAAAACTTACACTGTTAATTTAACTGATGGTAAAGCTACTTTAAAAGTATCTGATTTGCCTGCTGGTGAAAATACTGTTAAAGTGGATTATGATGGTGATGGCAAATTTAAATCTTCAACCAACAGCACAACATTTAAAGTATTTGATGGTATTGTAACTAATGAAACATTCTTTGATTACTTTATTAACGGTACTTTAGCAGATTATGTTCCTGAAGGTGCAACTTTAGACTTCAGAGGTAAATTCTATAGTCATGATGATGTTAAATTTGATTTAGCTATTAATAAACCAATTAATATGATTTCAACTACTGGTGATGCATTTATTGATTTAAACACTACTGCAGGTAGTTTACTTGGAGAAAATCCAGGTTCATGCTTTACAATCAATAATGGAGGTTCCGGATCCAATGTGTCTGGTATTATATTCCATAACACTCAGGTTTGGATTTATGATGCTCATAATGTAGTTTTAAATAATATTAGTGTAATTGTTGAAAATAAAAGAGTTGGTTCTGGTGTTGGAACTACTGCTATACGTCACGGATCTACTAATGTAACTCTTAAGAACAGCTACATTTACACCAGCAATAATGGTGGGTCAAGCAGTATTGTTTTAACTCACGTTCAAAATTGTACTGTTGAAAATAACACTATTGTCGGTGAAGGTAATGTAGGTAATTTACTTTACTTGAATACCTTTAACGATGCAGGCTGTGATTTAAGTAATGATTACAATAAAATCATCAATAATAAAATAACAGGTCCAAGTCCTGCTGCGGCAATTTGTTACGGTATTGGAATTAACGGTAATAATAATTTAATTGCAGGAAATGTAATTAATTATGCTGGTAATGGTATTGTTCCTGCATGGGGTGCTACTCCTAACAACAACACTTACTGTGACAATGTTTTAATTGGAGGAGCTAGTATGAGTGTTGCAGCTAGTTCTATTGCTTACAACAACACTGTTTCAGGTACTTTAACTATCGGATCAGGTTCAGTTGCTTACAATAACACTGCAAAAGCTATATCTGTCAGTTCTAATTCTGTTGTATCTAATAGTAGTGCAACTGCAGCTTTAACAGTTCAGGCAGGAGCTAAAGTAGCTAATGTAACTGCTGCTTCTTTATCTGTAAGCGGTAAAAATGCAGTTATTGAAAATGTATCTATTAGTGGTGTTGGAACTATTAAATCCAGTGCAACTAACACTACATTAATTAACTCCACATTTGGAGGTATGCTTACTGTTCAAAGTGCTAAAAACACAATTAAATATAATAATATTGTACTTGCTACTGGTGATGCAGCAATTCTTGCAACTGGTGGAGATAATGTAATTACCAATAACTATTTAATTGCTGGAGATAAATTAGGTGATAATGCAGTTAATTCTACTGTTGAAACAAACATTGTAAAAGACAACCTTCCTGGAGGAATTGTCAATGTTACAATTACTGCAAAAGATGTATTTGAAGGCAGTGATGTAATAATTGATGTGACTGTTGATTCATTATCTAATTTAACTGAAAAATTCATGCTTAAAATCAATAATAAAGAATATGTTCTTTCATTTACTGATTCAAAAGCTAATGTAACTATTTCTGATTTGACTGCAGGTAAATATGATATTGCTGTAACTTATGGTGATGAAACATACACTTTAATTAATGCTACTTCTGATGTTTCAGTTTACGGAAATGTTGTAACTAATGAAACATTCTTTATCTACTTTGATGAAGACGGATTATTAAGAGAAGAAGTTCCTTTCGATGAATTAATATTTAAAGGAGAATTCTCAGATATTGTAAATCTTATTTCTATTACAACTCCTCTTAAAATAACCAGCGATAATGCAGTATTAAGAAACATAGCATTTGCTGTGCTTTCAGATAATGTAGTATTAAACGGATTAACTTTAATCTCTAATGTTTCATGTGCTGATAATGGTGGAGCTCTCATATTGGTAGCTGGAAATAATGTAAATGTTTCTAATATGAACATTAGCTATATTATTAAAGAAAGTGTAGATGCTGTTGCAATTAATGCAAATGGTGTTTCAAACTTAAATGTTGTTAACAGCAATATTTTCTTTGAATCATGTCCTAAAGATGATTCCTTAACTGCATGCGCTATTAATATAGATGGTGTTTCTAATTCATTCATTAATGGAAATAATATTACTGCTGTTTTACCTTACCTATTTGCATCTAATTATGATATGAAATACTTCATGATGGGTGTAAACACTGTAAATCCAATTAGGATGAGGGAATGTAATAATGTAACATTTTCCAAAAACAATGTAAACACTACTGCAAATGATGGAAGTGCTAGCTTCCCTACTTTACAATGTATGTTTATTGTCGGATCTAATGACTGTGTAATTGACGGAAATAATTTCTCTATGATTGATACACTTATTCCTGCTGGTACAAGCAATTACCTCTATGGAATTAACATTGGATACAATAAAAACTTAATGATTTCCAATAATGACTTTAAAATGTCTACTGCTGGGGGTAAAGATGCTGCAGGTACTGCATATGCAATACAAGGTGTAGAATGTGAAGTATCTATGATTGGAAACAACATTACAAGTATAAGTAACGGTCCAAACTTAGGTATTTACTTTGCAAGTATGACTGGTGGAACATCTGAACTTTACATTGCAAATAACTTAATTAATGTAACAGGTTTAGCTTCTGCTAGTGGTAGCTGGGCTTTAGTTTCAGGTATTGAAGTGCAAAACGGTAATGCAAAAATATACAACAACACAATCTACACTTACAACGTGGGCGATTATAGTCCTGAAAATTATATGTATGGTATCAGTTATGCTCAATACATGTACGGAGACCGTTCATTTGATATACGTGACAACAGAATATACGTTGACGGTCATTATGCAGTTTCATTTATTAATGTAGATGGATCTAATGTAACTGACAACTTATTGATTACTCGTGATTTGGGTGGGGATGCTGCTGTTGAAATTAAAGCTGGCAAAAACAATGTAGTTGAAAACAACTATCCTAGAAGTTCTGATTTAATATTTAACATTACTTCTGAAGAACCTGGAAAAATTTTAATTGATGTGACTATTGATAAAAAAGCTACTGGAAACATTGCTGTTGTTGTAGACGGTGACAAATATGATGTAGCTATTGTTAATGGTTCTGCTAAATTAACTTTAAGTGATTTGCCTGCTGGAGTATATTATATTGAAGCTAAATATAATGGAAATTCCATTGTAACTGAAAGTTATAATTCCACTAAATTCACTATTGATTTAATTGATTCTTCAATTGCTGTTGAAGCTAAAGACATTAAATGCGGTGAAGAAGCAGTAATTACTGCAACTGTTACTAATGGTGCAACAGGAACTGTTACATTCTTTGTAAATGGTAAAACCTATGTTGTAGATATTACTGATAGTGTAGCTACTTTAAAAATAGCTGATTTAACTACTGGTGATTATCCTGTATTTGCTTACTATAATGGTGATAAATACTATAAAACTTCATACAATTCAACAACATTCAATGTAGCTAAATTAGCTTCTACAACTACTGTCAATGTTAGTGATATTAAAGTTGGTGAGGATGCTGTTATTAGTATTGCTGTTCCTGAAATAACTTCTGGAGTAGTTAGTGTTACTGTTGGTGATGCAATTTATAATGTTGCTGTTGTTGATGGTAAAGGATCTTTAACTTTATCTGGTTTGGCTAGTGGTTCTTATGATGTTGTTGCTAAATTTAATGGTGATGACAAATATTTAGCTAGTGAAGATAGTGCTAAATTCAATGTAACTAAATTAGCTTCTACAATTGATATTGCTGTTGATAATATTAAAGTTGGTGAAAATGCTGTAATTAGTGTTGCATTGCCTGAAGATGCAACTGGTGAGGTAATTATAAGTGTTAATGGTAAAAATTACACTGTTATGACTAAATATGGAATGGCTAGTGTAACTATTTCTGATTTGGCTAATGGTACTTACAGTGTAGATGTGTTCTATAATGGTGATGACATTTATGCACCTATTAAAAACTCTACTGCTTTTACTGTTTCCAAAGTGTCTGATTATAATATGACTGTTGATATTGCAGATATTGTTAAAGGTGAAAATGCTACAATAACTGTTAGTGTTCCTGAAGACGGAACCGGAAGTGTAATTGTAACAATAAACGGAACAGATTATAACGGAACAGTTGTTAACGGTACTGCTAAAGTTATCATTCCTGGTTTGGATGAAGGAAGCTACAAAGTTGTAACATTCTACACTGGAGATAACAAATATGATTCCATGGTTGTTAACGGAACTATAACAGTTAATAAAAACACCAGAACCACTTTAATAATGGATGATGTTGTTAAATACTTCGGAGGTTCTCAAAAACTTATTGCTAAACTTGTTGACGGATTTGGAAATCCAATAGTTAATGCAACTGTTTACTTCACAATAAATGGCAGGGTTTATGCTAAAATCACTGATGAAAACGGTATGGCTTCAATGGGTATTGGATTAGTTCCTAATGAATACAAAGTAAGTGCAGTATTTAACGGAACTGATGATTATGATATGGCAACTGCTGATGCTACTGTATTAGTTAAAAGCACAATTTTAGGAAATGACACTACATTATACTTCCTTAATGGAACATCATATGTGGCTAAATTCTTAGACAGTGATGGAAATGCATTGGCAAATACTACTGTTAAATTTAATATTAATGGTGTGTTCTACACTCGTGTAACTGATGAAAACGGTATGGCTAGTTTAAATATTAGACTAGATCCTAATTCATATATTATTACTGCTTACAATCCAGAAACTGGTGAACAAAGAGCTAATGAGGTAACTGTTTTACCAAGAATCATTGCTGAGGATCTCTCCATGAAGTATCTTGACGGCAGTTCATTTAACGCAACACTTGTTGACGGTCAAGGTAAAGCAGTAACAGGTGTAAACATAACATTTAATGTAAACGGTGTATTCTATCATAAAACAACCGACGCAAACGGTGTAGCTAGATTAAACATCAGATTAATGCCTGGCGATTACATCATAACATCAACATATGACCTGTCTCTTATACACATCTCCGAGCCCACGAGACCGTACTAGATCTCG
>ENA-OYXV01001850-OYXV01001850.1-human-gut-metagenome-genome-assembly--contig:-NODE-1850-length-10899-cov-4.366470_pt1 | contig 10899 bp, 9 predicted proteins | sample MGYA00244846_ERZ653424 | MGnify/ENA primary metagenome ERZ653424 (study PRJEB26926, sample SAMN06165108) | human gut metagenome | biome: ENVO:00009003; feature: ENVO:2100002; material: ENVO:00002003...
TAGTACGGTCTCTTGGTCTCGTATATGTGTATAAGAGACAGGTGTCGAGGATGCGCTCCACCAGGGCGTTGGCGCTGACCACCAGCTTGTCGAGGCCCAGTTCGCTGGGCAGCATGCCGAAGGCAAGGCCCATCATCTGGGTGTAGTAGAGCACCGGCATATTGAAATAGCGGTCCACGCCCTTCATGGCCTGTTTCTGGCGCAGGTCCAGGTTCATCTGGCACAGGGGGCAGGCCACCACGATGGCGTCGGCGCCCATGTTGGTGGCCACTTCGAGGATGCGGCCCGACAGCTGCGCCGTCATGGGACGTTCCGGGATGCCGAAGGAGGCGCCACAGCACTCGGTCTTGAGCGGGAAGTCCAGCATCTCGGCGCCGCAGGCGCCCAGCAGCTCTTCCATGAGGGTGGGGTTCTCGGGATCCCCGAACTGCATGAGTTCCGCCGGACGGCTCATGAGACAGCCGTAGTAGGCCACCAGCTTGAGGCCGCGCAGGCTGCGCTTCACACGGCTGGCGATGGCCTTGGCGTCGTACATCTGGGCGATGCCCTGCATGACGGAGGTCACGGGCGGGAAGCTCTCGGCCGCGGGGTTGTCCAGCAGCTCGTTGACGCGGGCGCGGAACTCCGGCTTTTCCATGCGTTTGGCCGCATGGCGCAGGTTGGAGAGGCAGCTCGGACAGGGCGTCACCACCATGTCGGCCTGGGTGCGGGCGGCGATGTCCAGGTTGCGCACGCACAGGGCCGCGGAAAGTTCGGTATCCACCGCATGGGCGGGCGTGGAACCACAGCAGTTCCAGTCGGGCAGCTCTTCCAGACGCATGCCCAGGGCGCCGCACACGGCCTGGGTGGACATTTCGTAATCGGCCGAGGAGCCCTTGGCCGAACAGCCGGGATAGTAGGCAAGTCTCATGGGCGCACCCCCTCACGCTTGGCGCGTTCCTTGTAGCGGGTCATGATGCGGCCCACAGCCTCGGCGCCGCCGTTGGGAATGGAATGGGGCTTGAAGCCCAGCTTCTGTTTGGCCAGGGCCTGGGGAGCCAGGTCCACGTCCGTGAAGACGCGCAGGGAGCGCAACATGTACAGGACCATGGTGCCGATCTCGTAGGTCCGCCCGAACTTGCGCACGGTATCGAGGAAGGAGAACCAGAATTTTTCCACCTTGGGCACGGCCACGCGGCCTTCCTTGCGGGCCATGTGACGCAGGGTCTCCATGACCTCGGCCACATCGATGTTGTTGGGGCAGCGGAGGCTGCAGGTGGAACAGGACAGACACATCCAGATGGAGCGGGAGTTCAGCACCTGGTCTTTCAGACCCAGTTGCACGCCACGCATGATCTGGTTGGCCTGCAGGTCATAGACGAAGCCCGCAGGACAGCCAGCCGAGCAGTTGCCGCACTGGTAGCAGGTGGAGACGTTTTGCCCGCTCTGCGCTTCCACCGCGGCGGTGAAGTCGCGGTCACGCTTTCGGGTCAGATCAATGGCGTCGTTCATGGAAACTCTCAAGGTTAGAGTCTGAAGGACAAAGACATACCAATTTGCAGCAGACTAGCGCGTCTGCATGAAAAAATCCAGCCAAAGCACACATGTTTTTTACGTTCCGCACAGTTCGCAAAGTCTTGGCTGGCGGGCATTTCCCGCCACGTCAGGCATCCTTGCGTTCCAGCAACGAACAGGCGGCGCGCAGGCCCAGCAGATAGCTGTCCACACCAAAGCCCGCGATGCTGCCCGCGCTGACCGTGGACAGCACCGAATGGTGACGGAACTCCTCCCGGGCATGGACGTTGGACATGTGCACCTCCACCACCGGGATGGACAGTATGCCCAGGGCATCCATGATGGCGTAGCTGTAATGGGTCCAGGCCCCGGCATTGATGACGATGGCGTCCGTGCCGTCCGTGAGGGCCGCGTGGATGCGTTCCACCATCACGCCCTCGTGATTGGTCTGGAAGGTCTCCAGCGCCACGCCCAGTTCACCGGCCAGCCCCTGCAGGGCCGCGTCGATGTCGGCCAGGGTGGCATGGCCGTAATGACGGGGGTCGCGTTTGCCGAACATGTCGAGATTGACGCCGTGGAGGACGAGGATCTTGTGCATGGTATCCCTCCTGACTCAGGCGCGCGCGGCGCCCAGCTGATGTTCCAGGGCCAGACGGGCGGCCTGCGGCATGTCCTGCCCGGTCCAGAGGCGGAACTGGGCCTCGCCCTGACGGAAAAACATCTCCAGGCCGCTGATGGTGGCCCAGCCGCGGGCCTGCGCCTCGCGCAGGAACGCCGTGGTGTTGGCGACAAAGGGCCTGATCTTCGCGCCGAAGTCGTCGATCCACGCCGTCAGCTCGTCCATGGTATAGCCCTTTGCACCGTAGACGCGGGTGAGCGTGAGGTTCTTCCACTCGAGCAGATCGGCAAGGTGCGCCTTGAGGTGCTCGGGGTGGAGCAGCTCGCCGGCGAGCACGGTCTTCTTCTGATACTTGTCGGAATAGAACGGCGCGATGCCCTGCTTGGTGGAGCCGTACTTCTTGTCCTTGAGGCGCGCTTCCTCCAGCGCGTCGAGTTCGCGGTGCCACGGCAGCAGCAGGGAGGCGCGCTCGCTGACCTTCAGGTTCTCCGGCGTGATCGCCACGCCTGCGGCGCGCAGGGTCTCGATCTCGTTATACAGGTTCTCGCAGTCGAGCGCCACGCCGTTGCCGAGAATGTTCACCACGCCCTCGCGGAAGATGCCGCTGGGCAGCAGGTGCAGCGCGAACTTGCCCTTATCGTTCACGACGGTGTGGCCCGCGTTGCCGCCGCCCTGATAGCGCACGACCACGTCGAAACGGTCGGTGAGGTAGTCGACCATGCGGCCCTTGCCCTCGTCGCCCCAGTTGATGCCTACGATCGCACAATTCGCCATGATAATAGCCTCCTGAATATTTCCTCCGTACTATGAGAGATACGGTTTGCGTTAAAACGCCAGCCTTAATATTATACGGGATACAAAGGCATAAGAAAAGAATCGATTTAATATACTTATCATTCGATCAGCTAATGATGAAATGAAGGGAGGAGGACATTGCAGATCTCGACAAAAAAGCCTGCGCCTTTGGCGGAAAATGAGGGTATCATGAAGAAAATGCTGCAAGAAGGGAGCCGGACATCCTCCGGCTCCCTTGCTGTGCCGCTATGAAATTTCTCCTTGCGCTTACTGTAACAGCAGGAGGCTGAAGACGAGCGTGAAGAGCGCGACCGTTTCGATGATGCCGATGACGATGAAGAAGTTCGCCGTGCCCTTGCCGGTCTCGCCGAGCGCGTCGGCACTCGCCGCGGCGACCTTGCCCTGGAAGAACGCGGACAGGCCGATGGCGAGACCCGCGAAGATGCCCGTAAACATGGCGAGCGCGGGATCGGCGCCGGAGGCCACGGCGCTGCGGATGAAGTTCATCAGCAGGAAGCCGTAGATGGTCTGCGTCAGGGGCGCGCCGGAGAAGGCGACCATGATGAAGGGAGCGGGCTTGCCGTTCGCGTAGCACTTCTTCCACGCGCCGACGCTCGCCTGCGCCGCGAAGCCCGCGCCGAACGCGCTGCCCATGGCGGACAGGCCCAGCGCACACGCCATACCAATAAATTCAATGCTCATAATACGTTTCTCCTCTTTTTGATTATTTTCTGATTTTATCCAGTTTTTTGAACGGTGCGTAGGCGGTGCCGGTCCACTCCATGCCAAGCTGACCGGAGAATTCCAGCAGATTCAATCGCACGCCATGGACCACCACGGACAGCAGGCCCATCACGATGTTCAGCCCGTGACCGACGAGCATGATGAGGATGCCGACGACGACCAGCGGCCCCTTGAAGCCGAGCGCCATGTTGTTAAAGCTCTGCGCGATAGCGAGCGACGCCATGCCGACGGCAAACAGTCGGATGTAGCTCATGATGTTGCCGAAGGCACTGATGGTGTTGAGGAACACTGTGAAAGCGTTGCCAAGGCCCGCCTTGAGACCCTGCGCGAAGGTCTTGTCCGGCGACATACCGCCGAAGCACACGACCAGCACGAAGCCGAGAAGGACCACCGCGGCAATGGGCGTGAGGTTCACCTGCTCGCCGATGACGAGGTAGAGCACCACGAAGTACAGCGCGCAGATCGCGCACAGCCAGCCGAGGTCGGCGACCCAGCTGAGGTCCTTCTCCCGCGTCTTGCGGCGGATGTTCATCACGCACGCCAGCGAGAGCTGGACCGTGCCGAGAATGAAGCAGAATTTCATCACGCTGTTTTGCTGCTGCGTGGTGCTGACGTTGAAGTACTCGGGGTAGTTCGCAAAGGTCGGCACGACCAGCGAGCGGAGCAGCGGCACGTCCATCGCGCCCTCAAGCCCGAACCAGGTGCCGGTCATCGCGCCCCAGACGATGGTGGCGATGGAGAGCACCCACAAAAGCTGCACGGCATCGGAGGGCTTCTTGCTCTTCACCGTCAGGGCCGCGGCGGTCAGCAGGAACAGGCAGCCGTAGCCCGCGTCGCCGATGATCATGGCGAAGAAGAGCGTGAAGAAGCCGAGGAACCAGAACGAAATATCGTACTCGCGGTAGCCCGGCACGGTGCCGAGAATGTCGAACACCGGCGCGATGAGCCGCGTGACCCTGGTGTATTTGATCTTGGTCGGCACCTTGTCGTCGTCTGCCGCCGGATCGTCCATCGCCCACGCCCAATGCTCCTTCGCGGCGGCGGCCTTGAAGCGCTCCGCCTCGTCGACGGGGAGGTAGCCGGTCAGCCACACGAGTCCGTCCCCGCTCTCCGAGGTATTGCGCACGGAGGAGTAGTCCGCGTTGTTCTGCGTTTTGAGCAGCTGCTCGCGGAAGCTGGGCAGGTGCTTCGCGGCGGCCTTGAGCTGCGCGCCGCACTCGGCCAGACCGCGCTCACAGTCGGCGATCTCCTGCCGGTATTCGTCAAGGCTCTTTTCCGGCGGGATGAACTCGCCGGCGGCGCAGGAGGCGGGCAGCGCACCGAGGATGGCGACGGTCTGCTGCTTCCCGACCGGCGCGAGCCGCAGGAAGCGCACTTCCTTGTCCGCCTCGAGCGAAGCGAGGAGCTTTTTGTCCACGCGGCAGAAGTGCAGCTCGAAGCCCTGCGCCTTCAATTCCTTGATCTCGGCGGGGGAGAAGCTGCCCCAGCCGGCGAGCGTGTCGCACGCGCTGACCGCGGCGGCGCGCTCGGTCTCCAATGCTTTTTTGCGCTCCAGACATGCGTTGAGCCCGTCATAGAGCTGCTTGAATTTCACGTCGTCGAGCGTTTCCGCTTCGACCTCGCTCACCCCCTGCTCCTCGAGCACGGTGATGAGCCGCGAGAGCGCGGCGAAGCGCTCCAGATAGGTCTGGTCGGCATCCGCCTTTTCCGCGAAATGGACGATGCCGAGCGCGCGCAGCGCGTCGAGCAGCTCCGTTTTCTGCGTCTGCGCGGCGACGATGTGAACGACCTTCATTTTCTCGATCATCGCGCCGCCTCCTGTAGCTTTTTCTTGGCGATCTTGCCGCGCACGACCGCGGAGGTCTGCTGGTCGCCGAGGTAAATGCCGATGACGCGGATGTTTTCCCTCGCCTCGGGGATCTTGACCTTTTCAAACAGGTTCACGCGCTGCGCTGTGGAGCGCAGCTCCCGCTCGAGCAGCTCGACCTGCGTGCGCAGCGTCTTGACCAGCGCGTCCAGCCGCGCGATCTCGCGCAGCGTGACCACGGCGGTGTCCACCCAGAGCGGATAGTCCGCGACGTCGTAGGAGATCTCCTCGAAGGTCAGCTCCTCAAAGACCGGCACGATCACGCCGGCGATGTTGTGGTCGCGGCAGACGACGTCCTTCGGACGGATGAGCGAATCGAGCCGCATCCCCTCGGGAAAGCTGCCGTTTTCGGCGAACACCGCGATCCAGCCGTCCAGACCGTCGACGATCTTCAGCCGCTCGGCTTCGACCTTCTCAAGCTGCGCCGTCACCTGCATCACGACCGACTGGAGCTGCTGCTTTTTCAGCTGCAGCGTCGGCAGGTAGCGTTGAAACTGCTTGAGCCGGTCCTTCTGGACCTTCAGTTCATTTTTTGTTAGTTTGACAGCCATACGCGCTCCCTCAGTTCAAGGCGTCCTTTTTCGGCCATCTTTCCTGCAGGAGACTGGTCTTCAGACCCGTTTCGTTCGGCTCGAAGCACTCGGCGAGGATCTCCCAGCCAAGGTCCAGCGCCTCCTCCAGAGGGATGTTCACGCTCAGGTCCATCAGCTTCGTTTCAAAGAGGTGGCCGTACTTGAGCAGCTTCTCGTCCCATTCGGACATCATGAAGCCCATGGACTTCTTCTCAAGGCTTTCCTTGTAGGCGCTGTAGAGACGGATCATGCCGTCCATCAGGGCGCGGTGGTCGCTGCGCGTCGTGCCGTTGACGTTCTGCTTGAGACGCGAGAGCGAGCCGAACGGCTCGATGTGGCCGTTTTTGAGGTAATACTGGCCCTCGGTGATATAGCCTGTGTTGTCCGGCACGGGGTGGGTGACGTCGTCGCCGGGCATCGTGGTGACGCCGAGGATGGTGATGGAGCCCGCACCCTCAAAGTCGACCGCCTTTTCATAGCGCGAGGCAAGGCAGCTGTATAGGTCGCCGGGGTAGCCGCGGTTGGACGGCACCTGCTCCATCGTGATGGCCATTTCCTTCTGCGCGTCGGCGAAGTTGGTCATGTCGGTCAGCAGCACAAGCACGCGCTTGCCGGCAAGGGCGAACTGCTCCGCCACGGCGAGCGACAGGTCGGGCACGAGCGTACATTCCACCGTCGGATCAGACGCCGTGTGGACGAACATGACCGTGCGGCCCATCGCACCGCTCTTTTCGAGCGTGTCGCGGAAGAAGAGGTAGTCGTCGTATTTCAGACCCATGCCGCCGAGGACGATGACGTCGACCTCCGCCTGCATGGCGATGCGGGCGAGCAGCTGGTTGTAGGGCTCGCCGGAGACGGAGAAGATGGGCAGCTTCTGGCTCTCGACGAGGGTGTTGAACACGTCGATCATCGGGATGCCGGTGCGGATCATGCGCTTGGGCACGATGCGCTTGGCGGGGTTGACGGAGGGCCCGCCGATGGGGATCATATTTTCGGTCAGCGCGGGGCCGTTGTCGCGCGGCACGCCCGCGCCGTCGAACACGCGCCCGAGCAGGTCGTCGGAAAACGAGACCATCATGGGCCGCCCGAGGAAGCGCACGGTGTCGGTCGTGCTGACGCCCTGCGTGCCGGCAAAGACCTGCAGGGAGACGAGGTCGCCGCTGAGCTTGATGACGCTCGCGTAGCTCTCGCCGACGAGGGCAAGGTCGCCGCTGCGCACGCCCGAGGCGCGCACGGTCACGACGTTGCCGACGATGGATTCGATCTTGGTATAAACCTTCTGCATTCTGAAACCCTCCTTAACCCGTTACCTTGCTCCGGTAGAGGTCCGTGAGCTTCGTTTCCTGCGCCGCAAATTCCGGCGTGCCGTAGACCGTGCCGTGCCAGTCGAGGAATTCCTGACGCACCTGATTGAAGAAGGCGCGGATCTCCTTTTTGTCGCTGAGCGCGTAATCGCGCGTGAGCACATCGTAGAGCACGTTGAACTCATGCGCCTGACGCTCCGGCTCGCAGGCCGCGTCGATGGGATCGAAGGAGTTCTGCTGCAGGTACACGGCGTCGAGCAGCTCGCCCTTCTGGTAGAGGATGTAATCCTCGGCCGAGGTGCCCTCTTCGCCGATGATCTTCATCATCTGATTGATCTCGCTGCTGCGGCGGAGGATGCCGCGGGCCTCCTCCACACGCGCCATGTCCACCACGCCCTGATACTTTGACCACGAGTCGATGGGGTGGATGGAGGGATACTTGCGCGCGTCGGAGCGCTCGCGGGAGAGGCCGTGGAACGCGCCGACGACCTTGAGCGTCGCCTGCGTGACCGGCTCTTCAAAGTTGCCGCCCGCGGGGGAGACCGTGCCGCCGATGGTGACGGAGGCGATTTTGCCGTTTCTCAGCCGGACCTTGCCCGCGCGCTCATAGAACGCGGCGATGACGGATTCGAGGTAGGCAGGGAAGGCTTCCTCGCCGGGGATCTCCTCCAGTCGACCGCTCATCTCGCGCATGGCCTGCGCCCAGCGGCTCGTGGAGTCCGCCAGCAGCAGGACGTTGAGTCCCATCTGGCGGTAATATTCGGCCATCGTCACTGCCGTGTACACGGACGCTTCACGCGCCGCGACCGGCATGGACGAGGTGTTGCAGATGATGATGGTACGCTCCATCAGCGAGCGGCCCGTGCGCGGGTCGGTCAGCTCGGGGAACTCCTTGAGCACCTCCACGACCTCGCCGGCGCGCTCGCCGCAGGCGGCGACGATGACGATGTCGACGTCAGCGTTCTTCGCCTCCATGTGCTGCAGCACGGTCTTGCCCGCGCCGAAGGGGCCGGGCACGCAGAAGGTGCCGCCCTTGGCGACCGGCAGGAAGGTGTCGATGCAGCGGATCTTGGTCACCAGCGTCTCGTCGGGACGCAGACGCTCCTCATAGCAGCGGATGGGCTGCTTGACCGGCCAGGAAAAGACCATGCTCAGCGCCTTCTCCTCGCCCGCGCCGTTTTCCAGCACCGCAACGGTGGAGCGGACGTGATAGACGCCCTTTTCCTTCACGCTCTTTACGCGCCAGCCCTCGTCCTTGAGGTCGAAGGGCGCCATGATGAGGTGCGTGAACTGCCCCTCCGGCACGCTGCCGACCGCGTCGCCCGCGAGCACGGCGTCGCCTGGCTTGACGCAGGGGGTGAACTCCCATTCCTTATCGGGGATGGGGTCAAGGTATACGCCGCGCTCGAGGAAGAAGCCGCATTGCTCGGCAAGCTTCGGCAGAGGATTCTGCAAGCCGTCGTACACCTGCGTCAGAAGGCCGGGGCCGAGCTCGACGCTCAGCAGTTCGCCGGTCAGCTCGACCTCGTCGCCGACCTGAATGCCGTTGGTCATTTCATAGATTTGCATACTCACGGCGTCGCCGCTGATGCGGATGACCTCGCCCTTGAGGCGGTCATTGCCGATCTTGACGAAGCCGACTTCGTTTTTTCGCACGGAGCCCGAGAACCTTGCCGAGACAAGGTTGCCGTTGACTCCGGTCACATAGCCTGTCACTTTCTCCATTTCGTTTCTCCCGTTTTCTTATAGGCTGAATATCTGCTGACGGACCTGTCCGAGCAGGGTGTCGAAGGCGGCCTTGCCCTCGTCATGGCGGAAGACGCGCTGCCGTTCGAGCAGCCGCAGCTTCAGCGCGTAGCCGTAGAGCGCGCAGTCGTCGAAGCTGTGCAGTCCCACCAGCTCATCCAGCCGGTCAAACTCCAGCGCGAGCAGCAGCCGCTCGCCCTCGAGCGGGTCCTTTGCGTTCACTGCCGCAGTGACGGTCTGCGTCACGGCGGCGTCGCGCTCGTTCGGCGCGGCACAGCTCTCGCCGCGCTTCACGCGCCGCTGATAGGTCAGCTCACCCTGCAGCACGCGGTAGAAGGCCGCCCACCGGCTCACGAAGCCGCCGTCCTCCGAGCGCACCGTCAGCTCCTCGAGCGAGCGGTAGACCCTGTCGCTCACCGCGCCCTGGCATTGGTCGAGAAACGCAGCGTAATCCAGCGGCGGGGCGTCGCCCGCGCGGAGCATCGGCAGGCTCGAGATCAAGTAGTAATAGGAAGCCAAGAGCGTCCCTCCTTAAATGCGCAGCTCGCGGAAGAAGGGGGCAAGCTGCTCCGCCAGCTCCTCGTCGGAGCAGTCGATGTAGCCCGAGCCGTCCTTGGCGCACAGGCGGAAGCCCGTGTGGACCTTTTTGGAGAGCCGCAGCTCCAGCCCCGCCTTGAGCTCGCCGGCGAGCTCGCTTTTGAGCGCGTCCGTGACGGAGGCGACCTCTGCGGCGTAGGCGGAGGCGTCCTCGCCCTGCAACGCGGCGGTGATGAGCGCGGCGAGCGCCTTGTCGTCGAGCGCCTTATGCGTATCCTGCGCGAGCAGCTTCGTCAGCTCCGCACCGATCTCCTGCCGGAAGGCAAGCACCGCGTCGCGCTTCGCCTGCTCTGCGCTGAGCTGAGCGCTGGCCTTGAACACGCCGATCTCCGCCTGCGCGTCCGCACGCAGCTTGTCCGCCTCGCTCCTCGCGTCGGCGACGATCTTTTCCGCCTGGGCCTTGGCTTCGGCAAGGATCTGCGCGGCCTCGCGGTTCGCGCTCTCGATGCCGTCCTTTTTGATGGAGGATACCAGATCCTGAATTTGAAGCTCCATAAAATCCGCCTTTCTGTGTTTATGTGAGTAAAATTTCGTAATCAAACTAAAATATAGCGCACAACACCAAAGAAATCAAGAAAATGCAAAGAAATAGAATGATTCATTTTTTCAATAATGCCTAAAAACCGGGTAATGATGCGGAAAATATTATAACCGTCCGTGCGGGAGCCTAACCGCCGCCTTGCTCTTCCCATGTCGGTGTGCTATACTAGGCCTGTTATAAAAGAGAAAAGGAGAACGCTTCCCATGCCTGCCTTCGATCCGCTGACCTACCGCTATGCCTCGCGGCGCAATGTCGTCTACGCCAAAAATGCCGTCGCCTGCACGTCTGTGCCGCTCGGCGCACAGATCGGACTGGACGTGATGAAATCCGGCGGCAACGCCGTGGACGCCGCTGTGGCGATGGCCGCGGCTATGCCGCTGCTCGAGCCGACCGGCAACGGCCTCGGCTCGGACTGCTTTGCGCTCGTGTGGATCGAGCGGGACAAACGGCTCTACGGCCTCAACGCCAGCGGTGTCGCACCGATGGCGCTGAGCGCGGAGAAGGTTCGCGCGATGGGCTATACAGAGATGCCGAAGGCCGGATGGCTGCCGACGATGGTGCCCGGCGCACCCGCAGGTTGGGCGGAGCCTGTCTCTTATACACATCTGACGCTGCCGACG
>ENA-OYXV01001855-OYXV01001855.1-human-gut-metagenome-genome-assembly--contig:-NODE-1855-length-10893-cov-6.509688_pt1 | contig 10893 bp, 10 predicted proteins | sample MGYA00244846_ERZ653424 | MGnify/ENA primary metagenome ERZ653424 (study PRJEB26926, sample SAMN06165108) | human gut metagenome | biome: ENVO:00009003; feature: ENVO:2100002; material: ENVO:00002003...
CGTCGGCAGCGTCAGATGTGTATAAGAGACAGATCTTATTATATTAAAATATGTGGCAAAGATACTAATTTTTCGGCAAAAAACACTATCTTTGCAGTATGAATAATGAAAAAAAATATCTTTTGGGCCTTACACTTGCCGAATTGAAGCAGGTGGCAAAGGACTTAGGCATGCCCGCCTTCACCGGTGGGCAGATGGCGAAGTGGCTCTATGAGCAGCATGTGAAGAGCATTGATGAGATGACCAACATCTCGAAGGCGAACCGTGCCAAACTCGCTGCCGAATACGAAATAGGATGCTTCGGATATTCCGATGCGCAACATTCGGTGGATGGTACCATCAAGTACCTCTTCCCTACCCGGAGCGGCAAATTTGTCGAGACGGTTTACATCCCCGACAAAGACCGCGCCACGCTGTGCGTTTCTTCGCAGGTGGGATGCAAGATGAACTGCCTGTTCTGCCAGACCGGCAAGCAGGGGTTTGAGGGCAGCTTGCCTGCAGGCGACATTCTGAACCAGATTTACTCGCTGCCGGAGGTGGACAAGCTTACCAACATCGTGTTCATGGGTCAGGGCGAGCCGATGGATAATCTCGACAATGTGCTGCGCGCCACAGAGATTCTCACCGCCGCCTACGGCTGGGCATGGAGCCCGAAGCGCATCACGGTAAGTTCGGTGGGCGTGAAGAACAAGCTGAAGCGGTTCCTGGAAGAGAGCGACTGCCATGTGGCCATCAGCATGCACGACCCTATCCCTTCTGAGCGCGCTGAACTGATGCCTGCCGAAAGGGGCATGGGCATTGAGCAGGTAGTAGAACTGCTGAGGAACTATGATTTCTCTCATCAACGCCGCCTGAGTTTCGAATACATCGTCTTTAAGGGCGTAAACGACAGTATGCAGCATGCCAAGGCCATCATCAAGCTGGTGAAGGGACTTGACTGCCGCTTCAACCTGATTCGTTTTCACCAAATTCCAGACATTCCTCTGCAAGGTGTGGATGATGAGAAGATGGAGCAGTTCCGTGATTACCTCACCCAGCATGGTGTCTTCACCACCATCCGTGCCAGCCGCGGCCAGGACATCTACGCCGCCTGCGGTCTGCTCAGCACCTCGAAGAAAATCGGAGAAATCCGTGAGCACGAGGATGAAGAGAAGATGAATAAGTAAGGAAAGGTGGGGGAAAAATGGTTAGAGAATCTTTAAAGATCCTACTTGCCGGCTGTCTTTTGTTCCTTTTTCTGGCAAGTTGCAGCCCGGGAGGAGGAAGAAACAGAAAACTGCCCAAAAGCACAGGACAGCCTTACGAGGTGGTACTCAAGGGAGATACCGACAGCATCGTTACGAAGATACTGACGGAAGAGGTGCCAGCCCTGCCCCAACCCGAACCGCTCTGCCGGCTCATCCAGGTTAAGAAGGGCAAGATCCACGACAGCTACCTGCTCGTAAGAACTCGCATCGTAGTGAACATCCCAGCAGCGGAATTCTCAGTCAGGCTGAGCCGCAACGAGAATGCTTCACCGCAGACCGTCATCCGCATCTCTGCCCGCTCACTGCAACAACTCAGAGAGAAACTCAACCCCGAGAAACTGCGCCAGCTCGTAGATGAGACTGAACTGGAGCACCTCGCCTCCATCATCTCCACCAACCCGAGCAAGCAGAACCGCGAGATGCAGCAGCTGGTAAAGAAGAACTTCGGCATCAGCATGATCATCCCTGCCGAAATGCAAGCAAGCAAGAAGGCCGGGAACTTCATCTGGATTTCAAACAACGCCAGTTCGGGCATGAAGAACCTCATCCTCATGAAAGTGAAGAGGGAAGAACGAAGAGGGAAAGCCAATTCTGATGCTTTTCCTGCTCAAGAGAAACAGCAGATTGACAGCATGCTCCGCACAAACATGCCCGGCGAAACCGACAGCATGTACATGATAATCCCGGTCCTTTCAGAAAAAGGACTCTGGGAGATGAAGGGCGACGCCATGGGAGGCCCCTACGTGATGAGGCGCATCCGCCTGAGAAAAACGGGGGATGAAATCATCATCATCGGCTTCGTCTATGCGCCCGAAATGAAAAAGAAAATATTAATCAAGCAGCTAGAAGCTGCGATTTCTACTATAAAATAAAACGATAAATGGACAGCAAAAAAATTAGAGTGGCCATCACTCACGGAGATACCAACGGTATCGGATACGAACTCATTTTTAAGGCATTCAGTGAGCCAGAGATTTTGGAGTATTGTACCCCTATCATCTACGGTTCGCCTAAAGTGGCAGCTTATTACCGCAAGGCGATGAATCTGCCAGCCCAGTTCTCCATCATCCAGAAAGCAGAAGATGCTGAAGACGGAAGAATCAACCTCCTGCCAGCCGTAGACGAGGAGGTAAAGGTTGACATGGGCATGCCTACTCAGGAATCGGGTACGGCAGCCATCAAGGCACTTGACCGAGCCATGACCGACTACCGCGACGAGCTCTTCGACGTGCTCGTTACCGCACCGGTAAACAACCAGAACGCACAATTTGAGGGCTTCCAGTTCAAGGGCCACAAGGAATACATAGAAACTTGCCTGGGCGAAGGTGCCAAAGGCCTTTCCATCCTCTGCGGCGGCGACCTTCGCATCGCATCCGTAACCGGAAAGACTCCGCTCAAGGACGTGCCGGCAGCTATCACCCAGGAGCTCATCATCGAGAAGGTGAAGCAGATGCACACATCACTGAAGCGAGACTTCATGATTACCAACCCGCGCATCGCCGTGCTCGCCCTGAATCCTAGCAACAACGGTGAGGAGAGCTGCGGACCAGAGGAAGCCAGCATCATCATCCCAGCCATTGACCAGCTTGCCGAGCAGAAAATACAAGCTTTTGGTCCTTACCCTGCTGACGAGTTCTTCGGCAACGGCCATTTCGTAGAGTTCGACGGCATCATGACCATGTATCATGATCAGGCTACTACCCCGTTCCATTCTCTCTACACCGAGGATGGCGTACTCTTTACTGCCGGTCTGCCACTCGTGCACACCGCCGCCAACACCACTCCTAGCTACAGCATCACGGGCTGCAACGAAGCCGATGCAATCTCCTTCCGCCACGCCATCTACTTGGCGCTGGATGCCTTCTGCAACCGCGAAGACTATGATGAGGCCTACGAGAATCCACTGCCTAAACTCTACCACGAGAAGCGTGACGAGAGTGAGAAGGTAAGATTCTCCATCCCTAAGAAAAAGGGATAAGAGAAAGATTCCCTATTCCCGAGAAAAAGCGGAATAAAGAAAGATTCGGGAGGGAAGATGACGCAAAAAAGGCTAATCTGCCCTATAATCAGACCTCCCGAACGTTAAAATTAAAAAAAAATGCAGATAATTCAGAAAAAATGAGTAATTTTGGCAGCTAAATGGATACTTCCGAACTACAAAAGATAAAACAACGCTACAATATCGTCGGTAACAGCGACGGATTGAACCATGCGCTCGACGTAGCCCTACAGGTAGCGCCGACCGATCTCTCCGTGCTCATCATCGGCGAGAGCGGTGTGGGTAAGGAAATCATTCCAAGGGTGATTCACGACAATTCGCCACGCCGCAGAGAGAAATATTTCGCCATCAACTGTGGAAGCATTCCGGAGGGAACCATTGACAGCGAACTCTTCGGACATGAGAAGGGTTCCTTCACTGGAGCCATAGGCGAAAGCGAAGGATACTTCGGTATTGCCAATAAGGGTACCATCTTCCTCGACGAGGTGGGCGAACTCCCGATTCAGACGCAGGCAAGACTGCTGCGCGTGCTCGAAACGGGAGAATACATCCGCGTGGGTGGAACTGAGATAAGGAAAACGGATGCCCGCATCGTGGCAGCCACCAACGTAAACATGCGCAAGGCTGTGAGCGAAGGCCGCTTTCGCGAGGACCTCTACTACCGCCTCAACACCATCCCGATACAGATGCCTGCATTGAGAGAGCGTGGAGACGACATCCTCCTGCTCTTCCGCCTCTTCGCCATGCAGATGGCCGAAAAATACCGTCTGCCTAAGATTTCACTCTCAGATGAGGCCAGGCAGATCATGCTGAAATACAAGTGGCCGGGAAATGTGAGACAGCTCAAGAACATTACCGAACAGATGTCAGTGCTAAGCCGAGAAAGAGAAATCGATGCACAGACTCTCACCCAGTTTATTCCGAGAGATGAGGAGTCTACACAGCTCGCCACCATACAGAAGGATGGCAAGGACGACCATAGCTACGCCAGCGAGCGCGAACTGCTATACAAAATTCTCTACGAACTGAGGGGCAACGTGAGCGACCTGAGACGAGAGATGAACAGCCTGCGCAAGCAACTCGATGAAGCACGCCAGTTGGGCGGTACAGGCGGATATGTTTCTCCGGTTCAGCCGAATACCCAGGTAGCTCCAGTATCATCCGTATCTCCGGTTTCATCGGTTTCTCCGGTATCTTCCGTACCTCCGATTACCGATCTCGACGAGCTACAACACATCCGTCAGGAAATAGCTACAGGAGGCATGAGGGGCACTTACAAACCCGAAGCCGAGGATGCTGAGATTGAGGAGATCAAGGAAGAAAACGAGAATCTGAACCTCAGCGATCTTAGCAAGCAGATGATAGAAAAGGCACTGGAGAGAAACAACGGAAACCGCAAGAAAGCGGCAGAAGAACTGGGAATCTCCGACAGAACTCTGTACAGAAAGATTAACAAATATAAGTTATGAAGCATATACGCGCGTACCTATATATAATAGGAGTCACACTGATGGTGGCGGTCATGGCAGCATGCTCCGTGAGCTACAAGTTCAACGGTGCCAGCATCGACTACACCAAAACCAAGACCATACAGATAGCCGACTTCCCTATCAGAAGTTCGTATGTGTGGGGTCCGATGGGTCCAATGTTCAACAATGAACTCAAGGATAAGTTTGCCAGCAACACCCAGCTCATACAGGTGTCACGCAACGGAGACCTGAAGATAGAGGGCGAAATCACCCAATATTCTCAGCGCAACAAGTCGGTTAGTTCTGAGGGACACTCAGCACAGACCGAGCTCAGTATCACCGTAAACGTACGTTTCACCAACACCAAGAACCATACCGAGGACTTCGAAAAGCAGTTTACATCTGCCAAGACCTACGACACCACTCAGAGCCTTGCCTCGGTGCAGGAAGAACTGGTAACCCAGATTATCAAAGACCTGGTAGACCAGATATTCAACGCTACGGTAGCTAACTGGTAAAGTAAGTGAAGAACGAAGAGTGAAGAATTTAACGGCTTTACTAATCATAAAGTTCAAAACTCAATGTTCAATGTTTAAAGTTCAAAATAAAATAAAGTAAAAATATCGTGGAATTAAACAGATTGATACAACACCCGGAGGAAATGAACCGAGAGACGCTCTACGACTTGCGCGCCCTCTTGGCCTTATATCCGTATTATCAGACGGCACGCCTGCTGATGTTGAAGAATCTGTACCTGCTCCACGACCCGAGTTTCGACGAAGAACTGCGCCGTGCAGCCATCTACATCACCGACCGTAAGATTATCTTCGAGATGGTAGAGGCAGCCCACTATCAGATAAAAAACGCCCCTGAAGAGGCTGAATCCGACAAGCAGCAAGGCGTAAGAGGAATAGGAGCAGAAAAACACGGAGACCGTACTAGCGACCTCATCGATCACTTCCTGGGATCCATTCCTATGGAAGAAGACGAAGAAGAGAAGAAGGAGAAACGTAAGCCTACACCTGCTGACGCGGCTGTAGACTATGTGGCTTATCTCATGGAGACCGAAGACCAGCAGGAGCCAGAAGATACTTCGCGCACCATGAGTCTCATCGACGACTTTATGGAGGATGGCGGTTTCAAACTGCCTAAAATCCAGCAGGACGAAGATTACAAACCAGAATTTACTCCCGAACTTCAGACCGATTCCGGCAAGGATGGCGAAGAGGAAAACAGCGGTGTATTCACCGAAACCCTCGCCCGCATCTACATCAAGCAGGGCAAGTATCAGAGGGCTTACGAAATCATCAGCCGCCTGCATCAGCAGCATCCTGACAAGAACGGATATTATGTTGACCAGCTCAGATTCCTTGAGAAACTGATGCTGAACAGCAAGAAGAAATAAAGAAGAATAATAAATAAATAAAACTAGTTTTAAAAAATGGCTTACACATTATTAGTAGTATTAATCGTCCTGGTAGCTATCCTGATGATTTTCATCGTGCTCATCCAGGAATCAAAGGGAGGTGGACTTGCAAGTAACTTCTCTTCAACCAACTCAATCATGGGTGTTCGCAAGACCACTGACATTGTTGAGAAATTAACATGGGGCCTCGCTGCAGCCTTGGTTGTCATCAGCGTGGCATGTGCTTATGTAGCCCCTCAGGCAGCTGGCGAAAGCAGTGTTTTGGAGGGAGCCACTCAGGAGCAGACCGCTCTTCCTGCTATGCCAGGTGCTAGCAAGGATGCAGCAGCAGGTGCGCAGAAGGCTATTCCTGCAGCTGGTGCAGATGCCCAGAAGGCAGCTCCAGTTGTTCCAACAAGCCCTGCAAAATAAAAAATAAGAAAAAAGGTACGAAAAAATTTGGTAGAACCATTTTTTTTTCGTACCTTTGCACCCGCTTAACAAGAATATGGTGGACGTAGTTCAGTTGGTTAGAGCGTCAGATTGTGGTTCTGAATGTCGTGGGTTCGAGTCCCACCTTCCACCCAAGATAAACCCTGCAAGATTCATTTCTTGCAGGGTTTCTTGTTATATATCCGTATTGAGCGGAATTCTTTTTTGTCATATAAACGAATTACAATAGTACTTCTTAAAGTATATTATAGACTGAAAACATACAAAAAAGCCTGCTAAGGGAAGAAAATATCCCTCTAGCAGGCATTCATATAAGGATGAATTGAAAACCTATCTGATTACTTTCACTTCACCATCCTTAGCAATCTTAACGATGCTGGAAGGCTGATGTGGTTTATGCTCCTGACGGCGGCTCCAGCAAACATAATCTACAGCATTGAGGATTTCCTCGGAGATGTCGCGATAATTCTGTGCAGCAGGCTCACCACTCACATTAGCACTTGTACTTACAATAGGCTTCTGAAAACGGTAACAGAGTTGTTTGGAGAAAGGCTCATAGGTTATACGCATCGCCAGACTTCCATCCTCTGCTACCAGATTATTAGCCACTCCACTCGCATCATCAAGAATAACCGTAGTAGGCTTTACAGGCATGGCAGCATCGATGAAATCCCATGCTACCTGTGGCACATTGCGGAAATAACGCGCCATGCGGTCAGCAGAATCTATCAGGCAGATAAGGGCCTTAGAATCGTCACGTTTCTTTATTTCATAAACTTTCTTTACCGCTTCAGGGTTGGTGGCATCGCATCCTATGCCCCATACGGTATCTGTAGGATAGAGTATCACTCCACCCTTTCGCATGCACTCTACAGCACGCTTGATGTCTTCATCTACAGTCATAATACTATAAAACTAAAAATCAAAAATCTTTTGAATCTTAAAAATCGTCACTAACATCTTTCTTCAAACACTCATAATAAGCTATGTCCTTCATACCATTGAGAAAAGCAGAAGCATCCATGCGTTTCTTGCCACTGAGCTGCAACTCCTGAATAATGAGCCATTCGTCAAGGCAGGCTACTTGTAACGACTTCCCCTCAACGCGGAGCGATCCCACAGGCGCATCACCACGCTTCATACATGAAAGACGGGTAGAAAATATCTTAAGTACCTGAATTTTCTGTGTACTCTGCTTATGGGATGGATGAGCAGTAGGCTCAGGGAACCTCACGTAATCATCATCGCCCTTAGGATCGTCAAAGAATACTACTGTCTCCTTCTTCTTAATTTCAGTCCATGCACCAGGGTATGGAGAAAGACCGCGGATGAAATCATACACCTGCTTGGCAGGCTTGTGGAAGTCGATGCGGCAAGTATCCTTGAAGATTTTCGGAGCCGGCTTAAGTTCGGCACCCTGTCCTATCATTTCGCTCTGAGGAATGGAACCGATATTGCCATCGGCAGCGATGAGCGCATCAATGGTTTCCAGCGCCAATTCAGCACCAAGATGCATCAACCCGTCGTAAACATACTCCACATTTGCCGTCTCCGGAATAGGAAAACGTTTCTGCAGGATGATGCGACCGGTATCAATATCGTGGTCGAGGAAGAAGGTGGTAACACCCGTCTCCTTCTCGCCATTAATCACTGCCCAGTTGATAGGCGCCGCACCGCGATACTGCGGAAGGAGGGCTGCATGTACATTAAATGTACCATATTTCGGCATCGCCCAAACCACCTCTGGCAGCATGCGGAAAGCAACTACCACCTGCAAGTCAGCCTGATAAGAACGCAACTGCTCCACAAAGTCTGGGTCCTTCATCTTTACAGGCTGCAGCACCGGTAAACCATGCTCTACGGCATACTGCTTAACCTGCGAAGGTTGCAGCGTATCCTGATGTCTGCCCACCGGTTTATCAGGCTGTGTAACCACAGCCACAACATTGTAACCGCCCTCTACCAGGTGCTTGAGGGATTCCACCGCAAACTCCGGTGTTCCCATGAAAACAATTCTCAAATCCTTCTTCTCCATAAAACACTAATATTTTAAAATAAAACCAGCAAAGCCGTTGAATTCTTCACTCTTCGTTCTTCACTCTTCACTTAAAACTCCTACTCTGCCGACATATCCGCTACAATCTGCCTGTACATGGAATAGATTCTAGTACGGCTGATGTAACCCTTAAGTACGCCTGTCACATCAACCACTGGCAGTTGGGCGGCATCGGTTTTATCAAATTTCTGCATCACCTCGTCCATACTGTCATGTTCGGTAAGAACTGCAGAAGGCTGCATCATCAGCTGACGCACGGTGAAATGCTGATACAGTTCGGTGCGGAAGATGATGTGGCGAATCTTCGTAATATCTATTACTCCCAACAGCACACCCGCCTGATCCAAAACAGGCAGAAAGTTGTTGTTACTGCGACTTATCTCACTCACCAGCTTGCTCATCGGCAGATCCGGACCTACCGGATGATAATCTTTCTCAATGACATCCTGCATGCCCAGCAGGGTGAGCGCAGCCTTGTCAATATGGTGGGTGAGCAGCTTGCCCTCTCTAGCCAGACGCAGGGCGTAGATGCTGTGACTCTCGAAGATGCTGATGGTGAGCAGCGAAGAGATGCACACTATCATCAGCGGCATGAAGAGCTGGTAGCCGCCCGTGAGTTCGGCGATGAGGAAGATGCCCGTAAGCGGTGCATGCATCACGCCCGTAATGAGGCCCGCCATACCCATCAGTGTAAAGTTCTGCTCAGGAACATAGACACCTACCTGATTCACATTCCAAAGGCGCGCAAAGAGGAAACCGGCAAAACCTCCGATAATGAGCGAAGGAGCAAAGGTACCACCGCATCCGCCACTACCATTGGTGGCCGAGGTGGCAAAAACCTTGGTAAAGGTTACCAAGGCGATGTAGAGGATGAGCAGCTGGTTGTGCCCGTAGAAGAGCGAACGGCTCATCACCTGCCCCCAGTCTTCCACATTCTGTCCCTTCAGCAGCACGTTGACTGCCGTATAGCCTTCGCCATAGAGCGAAGGGAAGAGGAAGATGAGCGAACTCAGAATCAGTCCGCCAAACAGCAGCTTTACGTATGGATAAGGCGAAAGCTTGGCAAAGAAGCCCTCGCATGCCGACATGGTGCGCATGAAATAAAGGCTCACCAAACCGCAAAAGATGCCCAATAACAAGCAGGCAGGCACGCGGTCGAGCGCCCACGGATTGGTAAGCGTAAAATCGAAAAGGCTCTTGGAGCCCATCAGGATGTAGGTAAAGCAAGTAGCTGTTACACAACTGATAAGGATAGGCAGCAAGGAAGCCATGCTCAAGTCTACCATCAGCACCTCAAGCGTAAACACGAGTCCGGCAATAGGCGCCTTAAAGATTCCAGCAATGGCTGCAGAGGCGCCACAGCCCACCAGCAGAATCATGGTTTTCTTGTCCATGCGGAAGATTTGTCCCAGGTTTGAGCCGATGGCCGAACCCGTGAGCACAATAGGAGCCTCGGCTCCCACGGAACCACCGAAACCGATGGTGATACCTGATGCCACCACCGATGACCAGCAGTTGTGGGCCTTGAGCTTGGAATTTTTGGTAGAGATGGCGTAAAGCACACGGGTGATACCGTGGGAAATATTATCTCTGACCACATATTTAATAAAGAGCATGGTGAGGTAAATGCCCACAATCGGGAAGAGCAGGAAGAGCAGGTTATAGGTGCCCTTGTTAAATCCCGAAGTGAGCAGCAACTGTATTTCGTGCACAATGCCGTGCAGGAAATATCCTGCCACCGACGCCAGAAGGCCGATGATAAAAGCCAGGATAAGGGTCATCTGGCGGTCAGAAATATGTTTTTTCTGCCAATCTACCACCTTACTGACCCATCCCTCTTTCTGCTCGTTGTAATCTAGAATTTCTTCATCCATCTTTTTACATTGATTTAGAATTCCGATGTGAAATGGAACTTGATGTGTTCAAAATCCTGCTGCGCCATGCTCAACACGTAGCCCGAATCGGCAAGAAAGACATCACGCCCCTCAATATCCTTGGCCATGTACTGGTACTTGCGCTTCTTGAAGTTCTCGAGTTCCTTCTCGTCATCTGCCTCTATCCAGCAAGCCTTGTGAAGATGCACGGGCTCCCAGCGGCACTTGGCGTTGTACTCGTTCTCCAGGCGGTACTGGATAACCTCGAACTGCAGCTGACCCACGGTGCCCACGATGCGGCGGCCGTTGAACTGGTTGACGAAGAGCTGCGCCACACCCTCGTTCATGAGCTGTTCCAATCCCTTCTGGAACTGCTTGCTCTTCATCGGG
>ENA-OYXV01001859-OYXV01001859.1-human-gut-metagenome-genome-assembly--contig:-NODE-1859-length-10874-cov-5.114151_pt1 | contig 10874 bp, 10 predicted proteins | sample MGYA00244846_ERZ653424 | MGnify/ENA primary metagenome ERZ653424 (study PRJEB26926, sample SAMN06165108) | human gut metagenome | biome: ENVO:00009003; feature: ENVO:2100002; material: ENVO:00002003...
GTGTATAAGAGACAGTAAAAAGAATTAGTAACTTTGTATATTATGAAATTGAAATTGCTATTATCATTAATCATTTCCTTTTGTTTGGTTTCTTGTAGTGATGATGACGGTCCCGAAGTGAAGAAAGAGAGCAGTCGCACTCTTCTTGTCTACATGGTTTCGGATAACAGTCTTTATTCTTTTGGAGAGAGTGATTTAAAGGAGATGCTGACTGCCGCACGTAACGGCGGCTTGAAAAATGACGGACGACTTCTGGTTTACTATGCTTCGGGCGTGACTCCTGAATTGCGCGAGATAACTCCCGACGGCATTGTCACGCTTAAAACCTACGATGATGTGACATCGTCGGTAACGGTGTCGACTATGCGTCGTGTCATGGCCGATATGCACCAACTTGCTCCGGCCAATGATTACGCTCTTGTCATGTGGAGCCATTCGAGCGGATGGCTTAAGCCTTCGGTGTCGGCTCCGCAGAATCGTTCATGGGGCGTTGAAAACAGTACCGGAGGTGCCGAGATGTCGATTCCCGAACTTGCCGATGCTTTGCGAGGCGAGCATTTCAGCTTCATGTACTTTGACTGCTGTTACATGGGCAATATCGAAACCCTCTATGAGCTGCGTGGAATCACCGACTATGTAGTAGCGTCACCTACCGAGATTCCGAGTGACGGAATGCCCTATAATCTTAATGTAGGATGCTTCTTTGAGCTTGTGCCTGATTTGAAGGGTGCGGCACGTAACACTTTCGATTATTATGATGTCCAAAGCGGAAAATACCGCAGCTGTACGATTTCGGTGTATGACATGTCCAAAATTGACCGTGTTGCCAAGGCTACGCGCAACATAATGCTTGAAAATCTCATTTTGCCCGCTGATTATACCCCGCAGGGCTACGGTGTGGGTAATAAATTCCGTGACAAATACTACGACTTGGGTTATTACGCGCTTTCACTCACCGATAATGCATCGCTTCAAAGCGAATTTCAGTCGGCCATGGATGATTTTGTAATCTATAAAGAGGCCACCGATTACATGTGGGATTCATTAAAGCTTGAACATTGCAGCGGAGTGTCGAGTTATATAGTCAAAGCGGATGACGAGGGAATCTCAAAGGCCGACAATTATGGCTATTTTGATTTGGAATGGAGTGACGATGTTGTCATTCCGGCTTTCTCGGCTCACTCGCTAATGTAACATTGTTGAACGCAAAGTGACTGTATGATCGTAAATTTTGAAGATATGATGGCCGGTGGAATGGCTGCCGGCAATGGAGTTGCACCTGCTCCTGCCGATTCGATTTCCGGATTTGACAAAGGCATGAAGACGCTTGAAAGCATGTCGCTTGATGACCTAATCAATCGGCTCGTAAGCGGGCTGGTTGATTTTGCCATACATCTGGCTATCGCCATACTCGTATTCTATGTAGGAAAGTTTATAATCACCAAGATTTATAACATAACATCGTCGGTGTTTATAAGGCGACGGATTGACCGATCGCTCGCCACGTTTGTACTGAGCCTCATACGCATAGTGCTCTACTTCATTCTCGTGATAACGGTGGTAGGCATCCTCGGCATCGAAACGAGTTCGTTCCTCGCGCTGTTTGCGTCGGCCGGTGTTGCAGTCGGTTTGGCTTTAAGCGGAACGTTGCAGAATTTTGCTGGAGGAGTGCTGATATTGCTCCTCAAGCCCTATAAAATCGGTGATTATATCGAGGCGCAGGGATATTCGGGAATCGTCAAGGAGATTCAGATATTCAGCACGATAATCAACACGCCCGACAATAAGCAGATAATCATACCAAACGGTGGGTTGTCGACGAGCTCAATCAACAACTACTCCAAGGAGGAGTATCGTCGTGTCGATTGGTCGGTGTCGATAGCTTACGGTGACGATGTAGATGTGGCAAAGGCTGCGATTCTCGATATGCTCAGAAGCGATGACCGCATTGTGGTGAAATATGTCGAAGACGACCGAAAGATGCGTGCTGATCGTAAGGAGCTTGAAGAAACATCCGACAATGATGACGCGGAACCGGAGGCAGCTGTCGAGCCGGTTGAGAAGAAAAGCTGGATCAAGCGGGTTTTCAACAGCCGGAAGAAAGTGACCGTCATCTCCGACAGAATCGAAGCCGAGCATGCCAAGACTCTTGAGATGCTGCCCAAGGCCGACCGCTCGCCGTTTGTCGCACTTGGAGTATTGAACTCAAGCAGCATCGACATAACGGTGCGCGCCTGGACACGCTCCGAATTCTATTGGGGTGTCTTCTATGAGATGAACGAGCGCTTCTATAAGGAACTTCCTGAAAAGGGCCTCCACTTCCCATTCCCTCAAATGGATGTGCATCTCAACCATATAAATAGTTAGAATTTGAAAATATAAATTAATATAAAACAATGTCGATATAGCCATTTTTTAAAAAGAAATGGCTATATTTGCGTTATATCCCCAAGTCGGTTTTCGTGCCTCTCCTCATGCTCACGATGAACGGCCGGCTTCATTATATTATGCTCTCTCTTCTTGCAGCCGTTGTTTACAGCGGCCTCTTCTACGCCAAAAATAAATAACAACATAAATGATAAGTAAATGGAATTACTTACCCCTTACTACAGAAGAACAAAAATTAGAGACGGAATTGGCGTCGCGTTACGCCAACTGTCCTCCTATTAGCGAGCTTTTGGTTCAGCGTGGCATATCGTCGGTGGAAGAGGCTGAGCGTTTCTTTCATCCGTCGTTGAAAAATATGCACGATCCGTTCCTTATGCCCGATATGGATAGAGCTGTAAACAGGCTTAACAGAGCCATGGGGTCAAAGGAGAAGATTCTGGTGTTTGGCGACTATGATGTCGATGGCACAACATCGGTGGCATTGGTCTATAAATACCTTCAGAATTTCTACTCCAACATTGAGTATTACATACCCACTCGTTACGATGAAGGGTATGGAATTTCAATCAGGACTATTGACGAGGCCGCCGCTTCGGGGGTCAAGCTCATTATAATCCTTGATTGTGGAATAAAGGCGATAGAAGAAATTAAGTATGCGCGTGAACTCGGTATCGATTTCATAATATGCGACCATCACGTGCCCGACGAGGAGCTGCCTCCTGCTGTGGCTATACTGAATCCCAAACTTGAGGGGAGCACCTATCCGTGTCCCCATCTGTCGGGTTGCGGTGTGGGCTACAAGTTCATGCAGGCGTTTTCGATGAGCAACGGCATCAAGTCCAATGAGCTTGAGGGCATGCTCGACCTTGTCGCAGTAAGCATTGCCGCCGACATAGTGCCCATGGTGGGCGAGAATCGTATAATGGCCTATTGGGGATTGAAGCGCCTCAGCTCAAATCCTAACGTGGGATTGCGTGCGATAATAAAGATATGTCAGCTCAACAACCGTGAAATCACCATCAGCGATGTAATCTTCAAGATTGGTCCGCGCATCAATGCATCGGGTCGCATGCAGAGCGGTCGCGAGGCCGTGGAACTGCTTGTGTCGCGTGACTTCGCCGAGGCCTATCAGAAGGCTAAGAACATCGACCAGTATAATAAGGATCGCAAGGAACTTGACAAGCGCATAACTGAGGAGGCCAATGCCATAATCGAGAGTCACGACACATTGCTGAATGACAAAAAATCGATAGTCATCTACAATAAGGACTGGCATAAGGGTATAATAGGCATCGTTGCGTCGCGACTTACCGAGCTTTACTACAAGCCTTCGGTTGTGCTGACGCTCTCCAACGGTCTTGCCACCGGTTCTTCGCGCTCGGTTCAGGGATTTGATGTGTACAGCGCCATCGAAGCGTCACGTGACCTTCTTGAGAACTTTGGCGGACACACTTATGCCGTGGGACTGTCGATGAAAGAGGAGAACATCCCGGAATTCCGACGCCGCTTCGAGGAGTATGTCGCACAGAACATATTGCCTTCGCAGCTGACTCCTCAGCTCGATATCGACGCTTACCTTACGTTTGCCGAGATAACGCCCGAATTTCTGGGATTGCTGCGTAAGTTCAATCCATTCGGCCCCGGCAATCAGAAACCGGTGTTCTGCTCTCGCGGTGTACTCGATTTCGGAACAAGCAAGCTCGTAGGAAAGCATCTTGAGCACATCAAGCTTGAGCTTGTCGACAATACATCGGGAAAGGTTATGAACGGTATAGCGTTCAATATGGGCAAATACTTTGAACATATCCATGCTCGCAAACCGTTTGACATCTGCTATACTATAGAGGAGAACAAGCATCAGAATTCCTCTAACTCGATTCAGCTTCAAGTAAAGGAGATAAGGGTAGTCACCGAGTGAAGCGGGCTCTCATCCATGACATCCTCAAGCGATATTGGGGTTACGACTCTTTCCGTCCAAGGCAGGAGGAGATAATCATGTCGGTCCTTGACGGGCGTGACACTCTCGGACTGCTGCCTACCGGAGGGGGAAAGTCGCTTACTTTTCAAGTGCCGGCAATGGTGTTCGAGGGAATAACCGTTGTCGTCACGCCCCTTATCTCGTTAATGAAGGATCAGGTCGACAACCTAAGGGCGGCGGGCATTCGAGCCGTGTGTCTGCACTCGGGACTGTCACGTGCCGAGCACCGGCTTGCTCTTGACCGATGCCGTCTTGGCAAAGCCAAATTGATGTATGTTTCGCCTGAAAAGCTGCAGTCGGCTACATTCATCGACCAGTTGCGTTCGATGGATGTCAGCTTTCTTGTTGTCGATGAGGCTCATTGTATATCGCAATGGGGCTATGATTTCCGCCCATCCTATCTGAAGATAAGTCTTATACGTGAGCTGTTCCACGACATACCGGTTCTTGCGCTCACGGCATCGGCTACACCTGTAGTCGTCGATGACATAATGGATAAGCTCGGCTTCAAGGAGCGCAATGTCTACGCCCGCAGCTTTTCGCGAGACAATCTCTCCTACATTGTACGCAATGACTTTGACAAGGAGCGACGGCTGATCAGTGTGCTCACCAACACATCGGGGAGCGCCATTGTGTATGTGAGGTCACGCCGTCGCACAAGGGAGATTGCCGACATGCTTGTGCGTAACGGCATATCGGCCGACTACTATCATGCAGGACTTGATGCTACCGAAAAGAACGAGAAGCAGAACAACTGGAAAACCGACGGTGTGCGCGTCATGGTCGCCACAAATGCATTCGGAATGGGTATCGACAAGCCCGATGTAAGAACCGTGGTTCATTACGACATACCATCGTCACTTGAGGAGTACTATCAGGAGGCGGGTAGAGCCGGTCGTGACGGAAAGGAGGCCTTTGCTGTTTTGCTTGTGTCACGCGCCGACAAAGGCAGGCTTACAAGGATGCTTTCAGAAATGTTTCCTCCTAAGGACTTCATACGCAGAGTGTATGAACTGGCGGGAAATTTCGTCAATGTAGCGGTAGGCGATGGTTATAATTCGGTGTACGAGTTCAATTTCGCACTGTTCCTGAAAACCTACGATTTGCCCCCGCTTGCCACACGAAGTGCCATGCGATTGCTCACTCAGGCTCAGTACTTTGAATTTGTCGAGGAGGTGACGATGCAGTCGCGCGTTATGATAACGGCCAATAAAAGCGAATTGTACTCCGTTAAGCTTGATGAAGCGGGTGAGCGCGTGTTCAATATGTTGTTGCGGAGTTACACGGGCCTGTTTGCCGACTTTGTATACATAAATGAATCGGTTATCGCCCGGCGTGCTGATGTCGACGAACAGAAAGTGTATGAAACTATGCTTCAGCTTTCGCGCATGCACATATTGCAGTATGTGCCTCGCAAGAGCACTCCTTATTTATATTACACTACATCACGCGAGTTGCCAAAGTATATCGATATGCCCCGAAGCGTCTATGAGGAGCAGTACAAGCGCCTTAAGGAGCGCATTGAAGCAATGAAGCGTTTCTCGTTTGGTGACGATGATTGTCGAGTCAACGTTATGTTGCGTTACTTCGGCGAGAAGCCCGAGGAGCCATGTGGCAAGTGTGATGTGTGCCGCACCCGTAAACGTAATCGCTTGACAAAGGGTGACAGGCAGTCAATCAGGGATTCCATCATATATATGGTAGGTAACGCTCCTCGTACTCTCGACTACATTGTAGCTGAGTCGCGATATTCCGAAGAGGATGTAATCGAGGCCGTTAGATCGTTGTTGTCATCGCACATTCTGTCGATTGACGACAGTGACATGATTTCATTGACCCGCAAATTCTGAATTGTCGAATAACCGAAAAAATGGTAATAAAACCCATAATTATGGTTTTCATGATTGCTTCAACGAGGCTAATTTTGTATCATGAAAATAAGACTCGCAATTACCGCTGTCATATTATTGTCGATATGCGGCACTTTGACAGCAAAAGAAACCGAAAATAACTATATGGATAATCTGAAACTTACGCAAGCATGGGACAAGAAGTTCCCGAAGAGTGACAAGGTCAATCATCGTAAAGTCACATTCATTAACCGTTTCGGCATCGAACTGGCTGCCGACATTTATGAACCTGAGGGCATGAGCGGCAAGCTGTCGGCTTTGGCTGTTGCCGGTCCTTTCGGCGCGGTCAAGGAACAGGTGTCGGGAAGATATGCGCAGGCTATGGCTGAGCGCGGTTTTGTGACTATGGCCTTTGATCCTTCGTTTACGGGAGAGAGCGGCGGTGAGCCCCGCAACACGGCTTCGCCCGACATAAACACCGAGGATTTTTCGGCCGCTATAGATTATCTTGCGACATTGCCGGAGGTTGATGCCGATAGGATTGGTATAATCGGTATTTGCGGATGGGGAGGCATGGCTCTAAATGCGGCTGCTATTGATACACGCATCAAGGGTACCGTAACATCGACAATGTATAATATGAGTGAGCAGATGCACAACGGTTATCAGTTTGCACCTGTTTCTGCCGCTGATTTGCTCAAGACAAAGATCGCTATTAACGCCCAGCGTACAGCCGATGCTCTCGCCGGAAAACCGGAATATGTAGGAGGTTTCCCAAAAGAGCGTCCGGTCGATGTGCCGCAGTTTATGCTTGATTACTGGGACTTCTACATGTCGCCCGAAAGAGGATATATCGATCGTGCTCCGGCATGTTCCACAGGATGGACAAAGACAACGCCGCTGGCATTTATCAACACGCCCCTCGACACATTTATAGAAGATATTATTACACCGGTGCTGTTGATTCACGGCGAGAAAGCTCATTCCCGCTACTTCAGCGAAGAGGCGTTTATAAGACTCAAAAGCGACAACAAGCATCTTATGATTATACCCGGAGCAAATCACACCGACCTCTATGACAATCTTGATGTCATGCCTTACGATGAGATAGAACAATTTTTTAAGAGTAACATGAAGTAAGTGATAGTGCGATAAAAAACTGATTTATATGACAAACTTTTTAAACCAACAATGAATCGCATATTTTTTACAATCGTTTCAATATTAATGACATTAATCCCCGTTATGGCACAACAGAAAATAATACAGACTGCGGGCCGTCAGCAGCTTGGCGACTTTGCCCCTGAGTTTGCGCATCTCAACGACGACATACTTTTCGGCGAAGTGTGGAGCCGCAACGACCTCCTTTCGTTGCGCGACCGCAGCCTTGTGACAATAACCTCGCTCATATCGATGGGCATAACCGACAATTCACTCAAATATCACCTGACTACAGCGAAGCAGAACGGCATAACCCGCACCGAGATTGCTGAAATCATCACCCACATAGCCTTTTACGCAGGTTGGCCTAAAGCGTGGGCCGCGTTCAATATCGCCAAAGAGGTGTGGAACGACGACATCAAAGGCGATGATGCCAAAGCTGCTTTTGCCCGCACGATGATATTTCCTATTGGCGAGCCTAATACGGCCTACGCCAAGTATTTCACAGGCAACAGCTATCTTGCTCCCATATCCACTGAACAGATTCCTTTTTTCAATGTCACTTTTGAGCCGGGGTGCCGCAACAACTGGCACATCCACAAGGCTGAGAAGGGTGGCGGTCAGATGCTCGTAGGCGTAGCCGGCCGAGGCTGGTATCAGGAGGAAGGCAAACCCGCCGTGGAGATACTTCCCGGCACTGTAATACACATTCCCGCCAACGTAAAGCACTGGCACGGAGCCGCAAAGGACTCATGGTTTGCTCATCTCGCCTTTGAGATACCAGGAGAAAAAACCGAAAACGTATGGCTTGAACCGGTTAACAATGAAGAATGCAATAAACTTGAATCACGATGAACCGATTTATTTGCACGTTACTGATGATTGGTTCAATGTTTCTCAGTTCATGCGCCCAAAACAACAATATATCTGATATGGATAAGGAAAATAATAGTGCCTTGATAGTTTATTACTCTGAAACAGGTACTACCGAGGCTATTGCAAAAAAGATATCGCAAGTCACCGGCGCCGACCTCTATCGTATAGAGCCGGAACAACCCTATACCTCGGCCGACCTTGACTGGCAGGACAATAATTCCCGCTCTACCAAAGAGATGAATGACCGATCCGCGCGTCCGGCAATTAAGAACGGCAAGGTAAATCTTGATAATGTTGCTACTGTTTACCTCGGTTATCCGATATGGTGGGATCAAGCTCCTCGCGTCGTCAATACATTCATTGAATCCAACGACCTATCAGGTAAGAAAATAGTGACTTTCTGCACTTCAGGTGAAACCTCTATTGACGGAAGCGTGCGACAACTCAAATCGGCATATCCCGCTCTCGACTTCGTGAAAGGCAGACGCCTGAACGGAGCCTCAGTCAACGAAATCGAAAAATGGATTGCTTCCATGAAGGAATAGTAGAAGCACGACATACCTTTTGCGAAGAATCAGCCGATATAGGAGTGATGGCGGTATCGTCAATATGGGTAATGGGCGGAGCTGTAGCGGATTACTGCATATTTGCTTTGCGGGCGAGCTCAAATAGCTCGGGATGGATGTGACAATATCCGTCGGGATTCTTGTCGAGATAGTCCTGATGATACTCCTCGGCAGGGTAGAAGTTTTTGAGTTGCATTATCTCCACGACTACATGACGGTCGTAATCCTTGGCAAGACGGGTTACCGTGTCGATTATGATGTGTTGTTGCTCGGCGTTGGTGTAGTATATGCCGGTGCGGTACTGTGTGCCTTTGTCGCCACCCTGGCGGTTTAGCGAAGTAGGGTCTATCGACTTGAAATATAGCTCGATTAGGAATTCGAGGCTCACGACGGCAGGATCGTATTGAACTTCCACACCCTCGGCGGCCATGGTCATGCCCGTACACACTTCGTGATAGGTGGGATGGGGGATGGTGCTGTTGGCATATCCTACGCAGGTGTTGACAACTCCTTTTATCTGTTTGAAATAGTGCTGGGTGCCCCAAAAGCATCCTCCGGCAAAGTATACGGTAAGCATTTGTTTATATATTAAGGGTTGAGGGGATGCAGATTCATTTTTGCGGCTACTTGGTGCATATATTCAAGGGCCGCGTCACGCTCGTTGGGGATTACCCCGTCGAGTATGGCATTCTTGATGCTCTCTTTTATTTGCCCTACTTCGCGTGAAGGCGACAGGCCGTATATCTCCATGATCTCCTCGCCCGATACCGGCGGCTGGAAATTGCGGATGCGGTCTTTTTCCTCCAACTCCACCATTTTGCGCCTTACGAGTGCGAAATTGTCGAGAAACTGTCGCACCTTGACCTGATTTTTGGAGGTTATGTCGGCTTCGCATAGTGTCATGAGCTCATCGATGTCGTCGCCTGCGTCAAAGAGCAATCGCCTTACGGCCGAATCGGTTACTTCGTCTTCGACCAATGCAATGGGACGCATGTGCAGCTCTACGAGTTTCTGCACATATTTCATTTTCTCGTTGAGCGGAAGTCGCAGATTTCTGAATATGCGCGGAACCATCTTGGCCCCGATGAAGTTGTGGTTGTGGAAAGTCCATCCCGTTTTTCCGTCCCATCGTTTTGTCACGGGCTTGGCGATGTCGTGCAACAGGGCACCCCAGCGAAGCCACACATTGTCGCTCTTGCGTGCCACGTTGTCGAGCACGGTAAGGGTGTGGTAGAAGTTGTCCTTGTGTCCACGGCCGTTGACCGTTTCAACTCCCTTCATCGCTTCAAGTTCGGGCAGAATGTAGGAGAGGAGTCCGCAGTTCATGAGGAGCGTCCAGCCTATCGAGGGGACAGGCGACGACATTATCTTCATCAACTCATCGGCGATGCGTTCGTGGGATATAATCTTGATTCGTGACGCATTGCGGCTTATTGCCTCGAATGTTTCATCGTAGATGGTGAATCCAAGTTGAGTGGCAAAGCGTATAGCACGCATCATGCGCAGCGGGTCGTCGCTGAACGTTATATCGGGGTCAAGGGGCGTGCGTATCAGCTGACGGTCGAGGTCGCCTACTCCGTCATAGGGGTCGATCAGCTCACCGAAGTTGTCACGGTTTACGCTCATTGCCATGGCGTTTATAGTGAAGTCACGCCTCGACAGGTCGTCGTCGAGAGTGCCGTCCTCAACTACGGGTTTGCGGCTGTCGTGACTGTAGGACTCGCGACGCGCTCCAACAAATTCAAGCTCCGTGTCCCGGAATTTCACTTGCGCCGTTCCGAAATTCTTGAACACGTTACATCGCGCTCCCCGTCCGAGATGCCTGGCTACAGCTTCGGCCACCTCGATTCCGCTGCCTACGGTCACAAAGTCGATGTCCTTGGAGTGTCGACATAGGAACAAGTCGCGTACATAACCGCCTACGACATAGCATTGGCGGTTCATGGAATCGGCAATAGAGCCTACTGAGTGAAAGAGAGGTGTATCTATCTTCTGTGACGGGGTCATTTACTGAATGGTGATGTTAGTCAAGACCTGTCTCTTATACACATCTCC
>ENA-OYXV01001871-OYXV01001871.1-human-gut-metagenome-genome-assembly--contig:-NODE-1871-length-10846-cov-5.606617_pt1 | contig 10846 bp, 9 predicted proteins | sample MGYA00244846_ERZ653424 | MGnify/ENA primary metagenome ERZ653424 (study PRJEB26926, sample SAMN06165108) | human gut metagenome | biome: ENVO:00009003; feature: ENVO:2100002; material: ENVO:00002003...
GGAGATGTGTATAAGAGACAGGCCATGTAGATAAGCGTGAAGAATATCTTCCAAAGGAAGATGCCGCTGCGCGCCTTATTCGATACCGCCATGGTGTAGGGCATGACATAGAGCGAGGTTGCAATCGCCGTATAAAGCGTGTCAAACAGGAACAGTGTAGAAAGCATCTGAATGAACAGTGCCGTCTGCGAAGTCCCGAGCGGCCATCTTATCCAGGTCAGCACGAATATCAGCGAATAGAAGAACGCGCCGTATCTGATATACGGTATTCTGCGCCCGAGCTTTGACTTTGTGTGGTCGGAGATATAGCCGAACAGCGGGTCGTTCAGTGCGTTCCATATGGCGAAAATCATCCATACCGTGCTCGCACGTCCCTCGGAAAGGCCGAGAAATTTCGTGAAGAAATATGTCATTCCTCCGCCGGTCAGCAGGCTGTTTATCGTTGTGCAAAGGCAGTCTGCCGAGCAAAGCCAAAACTTACTTGATGCGGACACTCTTTCCTCGGTGCCTGCGATGTTCTTTTTCATATTTTTACCCTCATTTCCTGAATACTTTGTCGGTGCGGTAGATTATTCCGTCGGGTCTGCTCGGATACTGTGTTATCCTCGGCAGCTTTGTGTTTCCCCGACTTTTTGCCATTATTTCCTCGCCCCAGGCTATGACCTGAGCGATGTAGCCGCGCTCGAGCTGCGGGACTCTGTGACCCCAGAAGATTCTGTAATCTTCGCTCATGCCGTACAGCCACCGGGCGCTCGGAAGCCATTCCTCAATGCTCGTAACTCCGGGCAGCTGCATCCAAAGCGCGTCGCAGACATTGTCTCCGCTGAATATTATTTTGTCCTGCTCGTCGATGAACGCGACGCTGCCGCGCGAGTGACCGGGAGTGTGCTTTACCCGCACGGATTTCCCTCCGAGGTCAAAAATATGTCCGTCGTCCATAGGAATGATTTTTGTTTTATACTTGCCGGGCTTTACGTCGCTCGTCTTGAATCCATGCGATTTTACGGGCGCGTTTGACGCGAGAAATGCCTTGCGAAACAGCAGCGACATCTGCGCTTTGTTGAGCCGTTCGCAGTCCGCGCGGTGAATGTATATCTCCTCAAACTGACCCGCGCCGCCGATGTGGTCGCCGTGTCCGTGCGTCGCGGCGAGGGTTATCGGCAGGTCGGTGAGCTTTTCGGCTGCGCCCCTTATGTCGCAAAAGCCCGTGCCGCAGTCTATCAGCAAAGCCTTTTCGCATCCGACGACAAGATAACAGTTCGTGCCGTCAAATTCGTTTAGCAGATATACATTTTCGGCGAGCTCGGTTACGGGAAGATCACTTCTCATTTTCCGCCCTCCGCTTTCTTTTCGCTTATGCGCCTGTCGTGGTATTTCTTTGCCGGGATGAGCGGGATTACCGTCAGCAGAACGAGAGCCGCGCCGACGAGCAGAAGGGTGTAGGTCGGCAGATATGCCGTCAGACCGTTTTCGTCAACAAATTCTCCGCTCTTTTTGATTATCGGGTTTGCGATAAGCGGCGCCACTACCATCGGGATGAGTACGAAGAAGAGAATACGTATTCCCTCAAACTGACCTCTTGCGTCCTCGGGATAGAGCTGCTTGCCCCAGACCGTGCTGCTCTGCAAAAACAGCACATATCCCATGCCGAGCAACAGCACGCCGAGCAGAAGCATCGGATTCCAAATTGAATTTGTGTTGACGTTTTCCGGCCTTACGAACAACCCCAGCAGTCCGACTCCGAGGCTGTTGAGAACGGTTGAAATGAAGCAGAGCAGAGGGGCTTTATTGTTGTTGAGAAGCTTTGTGCAGGGGATAGTGAACAGCATCGCAAGCACAAGGGCGACGCCCTCGATGTATCCCATCATATCGGCGGAGAAGCCGAGATAATATATCATGTAGTTGCCGATATGGGCGAAGTACATATTGAACGCTATAAAATAGACGGAGAGCGAGAGGTTGACCCACGCGAGCTCCTTGTGCTTTATGTAGTTCTTGAAGTTGAGTATGCTGAAAAACTGCTGAGCAAATGTGCCGCGCTTTCCGGGCTTTAGCTCCGGACTGTCCTTCATCGCAAACAGGCAGTATATGCCGAAAAGAATAACGGCGACGCCCATGACGAGAAACAGGCGCATATAGTTGTCATTGCTGCCGACTAACATTCCGCCGGCTACGGTTCCGACTATCGTGCCTATGACCGGCTGAGTGGCAAGAGCCGCGCCTATCTGCCCCTTGTTGCTGTCTTTCATGTGGTCGTTGACCCATGCGTTGAAGCCGATATCATTTCCCATCGAGCCGAAGAAGCTCATTATCGCATCCGCCGCGACGACCGCAACACCGATTGCCATGAGCACGGACGGTGTGTCGCTGCTGCCGCGCACAAGATACTGCGTCAGCCCGAAAACAATGGTGAATATGCCCCAGAGGATATAGCCGACAGACGCCATTATCTTGCGCTTGCCTATTCTGTCGGAGATACAGCCGAAGAGGAAGGTGGATATGGTCGTTGCCGTTGCGGAAACGCCAACCATCCAGGAGATTATTGTCGGATCTTTTGCGATTTTTGCGTAGACAAAGGTGTTGAACCACTGGTTTTCCATGTTCCAGCAGATTTGTCCGGCGATTCCGAGCCCCCATACGAGGATCCAGAATTTTGCGTTTGAAAGTCCGTTTTTGCTTTTCATTATTTTTCACCGCCTCGGAAAATTTCCTATCGTTTTTATATTAAACTTGTGTCGCAAAAAAGTCAATAAAACTCTATGCAGATTTGCTGAAAAGTTTATAGAAATTTTCATCGTTTTGTGCAAATGTAAATAAAAACTCGGCCTGAAAATCAGACCGTGCAATTTATTGAATTTATTTGCTTTCTGCCTTGAAGCGGCGCCCTTTGGCGTTGAGCGATTTCATAGCGGCGATAAAGCCCTCGCGTGTCACGCCTGCGGGTCTGTGCGCCCATTCGGTGGTTTGAACGAATTTATCCGCCATCTTTTCAAATTCGCTCTCGTCAATCTCGATATCGTCGAAGCAGACGGGGAGACCGATCGAATTGTTGAATTTCATTATGCGCCCGACCTCGTCGGCATTTTGTTCAAACTCGAGCAAGCAGAGCACGCCGAGCGAAACAACCTCGCCGTGCAGATGACGGTGCCCGTGCTCGGTTACGGTTGAGCCGTAGTAGACGCAGTGGGCGAGGGTGGAGTTGTAATAGTAGCTGTCAACCGTGCTCATCATGTTCGAGACGATGCCGGTCGATATAATAATGTCGAGCGTCACCTGATCAAGTGCGAACGACGCTTTCTTTTCTCTTATGGATTCCAGAGCCTCTGCGCCGTATTCTATCAGCGGGTCGGTGCATATCCTGCTTATCTGCTTGCCCATTAGCGGCGTGTGCGAAAGGGTGTCGTCCTTTGAGGAGAACACAGCTTCGTATTCCTTGCTCAGCGCGTCGCCGATGCCCGCCCACAGCAGCTGCTCCGGCGAATCCGCGATAACTGCGGAGTTTATAAAGCAGTGGTTTGTAAGCTTCGGATAATAATATTCCCTGAACGAGCCGTCGGGGTTGTATATGACCGAGATGGCAGTCACTGATGCGCAGTTTGAAGCGACGGTCGGGAATGTGAACAGCGGCTTGTCAAGCTTGTCTGCAACATATTTGCCCGTGTCGCATGCGCGCCCGCCGCCGACTGCGAATATCATGTCGGCGTCTCTGACGGTCGGATTCGCTATCAGCGCGTCGCCGTTTTCGTATGTCGAATCGCCGCCGTATTCGATAAAATCGAGCAGCTTTACATCGCTCCCGGCAACGCCGTCGATCATGGCTTTTTTAGCCTTAGCCATTGCGGTCTTTCCGCCGATGACTGCGGCGGTCTTGCCGAAGAACCGCGTGACATGCGGTATTTCTTTGTAGCAGTCGGGGCCGATAGAATAGCTCGGCAGATACAGATTATAGTTTGTGTTGTATTCAGACATTTTTATCACTATCCTTTTTAGTGTTCCGTGTTGTATTTTTCGAGCTCGGTTATGGCGTCGACTATCATATCCTCGGTAACCTCGTACGGATATTTTCGAACATCGATGCCCTTTAGCGCCTTTGCGGCAACGGTTTTAACGTCGGCGGGTGTCGCATGGATGTCGCCGAGCTTCGTGGGCAGACCCATGGAGCGGTTGAAATTGAATACTTTTTCTCGCTCTTCATACTGCTTGTCAACCGTCAGCAGAACGAGTATTCCGTAGGAGACGACCTCGCCGTGCAGATGATGGTTCTCTTCGGTGCTCTTGAGAACGGTGAAGCCGTTGTAGACCGCGTGAGCAAGACCGGTCGTATAATCGACCTGAACGAAGTTCGAGACGAGTCCTGTTGAGACGATTATTCCGAGGATAACTTCGGTCAGCTCGTCCGTTACTTTATGGGCGCGGCAGTCGGCAAGAGCCTTTTCGCCCCAGCGGAGCATCGGCACTGCGCACATTGAGCTCAGGGCAATGCCCATGGCGTCCGAGTGCGAAGGAATGTCTCCGCGCGAAGATACCGTGCACTCGTAGTGCTTTGCCATAGTATCTCCGATACCCGCCCAGAGATATTTATCCGGCGCGTCGGCGATTATCCCCGTGTCAATAAAGATGTGCTTCGGCGGTATCTTTGAAAAAGAATACTCGCGCAGGCTTCCGTCCGGATGATAGAGAATGCCGAGGCTTGTGCAGGATGCGCAGGTCGAGGCGATGGTCGGGAAGGTGAAGAACGGTCTGTCGGTCGAGTGGGAGAGCACCTTGCAGGTGTCTATGGCCTTGCCTCCTCCGACCGCAAAAATCATATCCGCATCCGCGACCTTGGGCTTTAACATCTCTATATTTTCGACCGAAGCTTCGCCGCCGTACCAAAACGGCCCGACAGTTTCGATTCCGGCCTCCTTTGCGGCCGCGATTATCTTGTCCTGCGCCGCAGCGAGGGCGTGCCTGCCGCCGATTATCGCTGCTTTTTTGCCGTATGACGGACAGATTTCTTTTATATCCTCATATGCGTCCGTGCCTACCGAATATCCGGGAAAAAGTGTCCTTTTCATATGTGTCATCCTTTCTGAAAAGTGAAGTTCTTATGTCTGCACTTCGGGCAGCTCTGCCCATGATGCATACTGTGCCGCATTTTCTGCGGCTTTTTCGGACAAGCAAAAAGTCCTTTCGTCTCCTATGCCTGTCAACACAAGAGACGAAAGGACAAACCTTCCGCGGTACCACTCTTATTCATTCCCGTCAGGGGAGTGCACTTAGGGGATACTGACATATCCCTGCTCTTTAACGGCAGCGTTCCGTCCGCGCCTATTGTCTCAAAAGCCTTTCAGCGCGGCCGCTCAACGGTGAGTTCGCCGCTGAAATTCCTTTGTGTCTCGCAGCTCCCGGCACTTCTCTGAAAGGATATCAACGCCTACTTGTCCGCATCATCGCGTTTATGTTTTGTATTTTAGTCCCGAATTTGTGAATTGTCAAGTAGAAAAATAGGTGTATAACCATGCGTGCTTTTGTGCATTTTTTAATCAAAATTATCGTGTTCTCCGCTTTTCACGCCGCATACTCGCTTGACACGGCACTATAAAAGTATTATGCTAAAATCAGATGTTATGTATACTCGAAACAAGGTGATTTTATGCAGAAAACAGTGAACTGCCGCAGGCTCGATTCGAATATGCTGAAGCTTATTGCGATAGTCGCCATGACGGCGGATCATATTGCGTGGCTTCTGTTTCCCGGCTATCCCGCGGAGCCTCTGCCGATTATTTTACATATAATAGGCAGGCTGACCTGCCCCGTCATGTGCTTTTTTATCGCCGAGGGCTATCACTATACGCACGATGTGAAAAAGTATACTTCGCGCCTGTTCGTGCTCGCCGTTATCTCGCATTTTGCCTATGTGCTCGCTTCAAACGACTTCGTGGATTGGCATTCGTTTATCCCGTTTTATTACGGGAGCGTGCTCAATCAGACGAGCGTAATATGGTCGCTCGCGTGGGGACTTGTTATGCTGCGAGTAGCAAAGGATGAGCGCCTCGGTATGCCTGTAAAGGTAATCCTGACCTTGCTCATTTGCGCCGCGGCACTTCCCGCCGATTGGAGCTGCATAGCGTCGCTAAGTATAATGTCGATAGGCATGAACAGGGGAGAGCCGAAAAAGCAGATAGCGTGGTGCGTGCTCTGGGTCGCGGTCTATGCCGTTGTCTATTTCTTTGCGATAGACAAAATATACGGGCTGATACAGCTCTGCGTCGCGCTCGCGATACCGCTGCTCTTTTTATATAACGGAAAGCGCGGAAGAAGCCCGAAAATCAATAAATTTATGAAGTGGCTGTTCTACGCATATTATCCTCTCCATTTGCTTGTTATAGGTATTATAAGAGAGCTTGTGCGTTGACAAACAAATTCACGGAGGGCAATACAATGGCTAAAAACGACAGATTTGAAAATGTCTATTCGCAGGGAGCGCTGTCAACCACGGAAATCTGGGTCGATAAAGAAACAGGAGTAAATTACCTGTTTCATACAAGCGGCTATGCCGGAGGTATGACGCCTCTGTTGGGCAGAGACGGAAAACCGATAATTTCTCCTGTTCAAAGATAATACGGACGTAAAAACACGGCGCGGAACTCGCACCGTGTTCTTTTATATCTTCGTCGAGAGCTTTATGTAAATCGCTCCGGCCGTCAAAAACGCCGTGTATCCGATTATCGCGGCGGCTGCCACGTCCATGAGATAATGCGCTCCGACGGCAAGCCTTGTATAACCCATCGCCGCCGCATATATTGCGCTGACATAGAGAGCGGGCTTAAAAACAGAGTATAGGAAGAGGGTGTTAATATTGACACCCTCCCTATTTTATTTATCAGCAAGAAATGTTTCTTTTCTTAACAACAAGATAAATGCTGCAATAGTAATTATCATAGTCAATAATCCCAAATAGACACCTATCGCTGAGTTATTAAATCTTCCGTATGATTCAAACTTGGAAAATTCAAGTGCAAACAACATACTAAGAGAGCACAAGCCGCTTATAAAACATATTGTCTTTAACTTTTTGTAAAGCAATAAACTCAAAAAGAAAATACATAAAATAACACCTGATAAAACAATATTACCGGAAAGAACAAGTACGCCATCGCGTGAAGTTATTCCCTCAATTGTCTGCCAATCCAACAGCAGCGTTGATAAATTTACTAATAATAAAGCAGCTAATAATACTCTCTTTAATATACTCTTCATTTTAATCCCTCATTTGTTATTTTCTGACTCGAGCATATTTACCTCCGTCACCGCCGATATTATCCCAACCGTTTTTACTGCTACTTGCCCACTCATTGTAATTGCTTGTATGCTGAGCCACCATAGACTAATGTATTAGACCACGCTTTTAGTCTAATGCATCAGACAGGCGCTTGTCAATATTTTTTAATTAAAAATTTTTTTCTATTACTATGATTTTTTTTAATAATTTTCTAAACTGTTTCATAAGTTTAGCCTTTCGACGACGAGCCTCGGTAATTCCGGGCTCTTTTTATACTTTTTTTGACTGTTTGCTTATGATAAATACGTGTTAAACCTCATTTGAATTAGGCTGTTCAAGAAAAATATCGGCGAGCCGGCTGTGTGCAATCATACGAATTTGTAAATTATTTTTAAATAATATGAATAAGCGGAGCATTGCATACCAAAAAGGTGTATAATATATCCGCAGGCGGGAGTCGGAGACTCCGGCTATCTTGAAACAAAGGAGCTGTGTGAAAATGAAGCTTGTGCTGCTTCGCCACGGAGAAAGCGAATGGAATCTTGAAAACCGCTTTACCGGCTGGACCGACGTGGAGCTGTCCGATAACGGCAGAAAAGAGGCGCTGTCCGCGGGAAAGGCTCTGCTCGACGGCGGATATGATTTCGATATTTGCTATACATCTTATCTCAAACGCGCTATTCATACCCTTGACGCTGTGCTTGATGTCATGGACAGGGCATGGCTCCCGGTTATAAAATCATATAAACTGAACGAACGCCATTACGGCGCGCTTCAGGGGCTGAACAAATCCGAGACCGCCGAAAAATTCGGCGAGGAGCAGGTGCTCATATGGCGCCGCTCGTTCGATGTCCGACCGCCCGTGCTTGAGCCCTCGGATGAACGAAACCCCGCCAATCAGGCGCAGTACAGAGACGAGGACAGGGCGGAGCTTCCGCTCGGCGAGAGCCTCAAGGACACAATAGCGAGAACCGTGCCGTATTTTGAAAGCGAGATAGCGCCTGAGATGCGCGCGGGTAAGCGCGCTATTATCGCGGCGCACGGAAATTCGCTGCGTGCGCTCGTTATGCATCTTGAAAAGCTGACAGCGGACGAGATAATGAAGGTGAATCTTCCGACGGGCGTTCCGCTTGTCTATGAATTTGACGACAGCTTCAATGTTATCTCGAAACAGTATCTCGGCGACCCGTCCGTGATAGCCGCAAAAATAAACAAGGTTGCGGCTCAGGGCAAAAAGCAGTGACTGCCGCGTGCAGCCGAAATAAATAAAATATACCGTACCTCCCGGGCTTTTAAACGGGAGGTATTTGCTTTACCGTGTTATTGTATAAAAAGCGGGGTTTGAGAACGAAATTTTTTACAGTTTCGCCGATAGTAAAAAATTTTGAAAAAAAGTGTTGACTTTAGCGTAGTAACGTGATATCATACAACTACACTAAAGAAAACGGAGGAACACACCATGAAAAAAAGAATTGTTGCACTTTCGCTCGCAGTCCTGACCCTCGTGCTCGCGCTCGGCTTTGCGGGCTGCAAGAAGAACGATAAGACCGATTGGGACTATATCGCAGATAAGGGCGAGCTGGTCATCGGAATTACTTACTTCAGACCCATGAACTATATGGAGAACGGCAAGCTTGTCGGCTTCGAGACAGAGTTTGCTCAGGCCGTCTGCGAGAAGCTCGGCGTGACCGCCAAGTTCCAGGAGATCGACTGGGATTCCAAGGTTACCGAGCTCAACTCCAAGACCATCGACTGCATCTGGAACGGCATGACCGCAACGGACGAGCTCAAGAATCAGATCAATTTCTCCGGCGCTTACATGAACAACTCACAGGTTGCCGTTATCCGCAAGGCTGACGCCGCAAAGTATAAGGATCTCGCTTCGATGAGCGGTGCCAAGGTTGTCGCAGAAGCAGGCTCCGCAGGCGAGATAGCCGTCAAGGCAGACGCGGGACTCAGCAAGAGCTACCTTCCCGTCAAGGATCAGGGCACTTCGCTCATGGAAGTCAAGAGCAAGACTGCCGATATCGCGATAATCGACGCTGTTACCGCAGCGGGCAGCATCGGCGAGGGAACAGACTATGACGATCTTATGATAGTCGATGTCATCTCGGACGCAGACTCCGAGGTCTATGCGGTCGGTATCCGCCAAGGCGACACCGAACTCACCGCGAAGATCAACGCCGCTATCAAAGAGCTCTACGATGACGGTACTCTTGCAAAGCTTGCCGACAAGTATAACCTCTCCGGCAGAATCATCGCCCAGTAACGCAACAAAAAAATCACGCAGGTCCTGCCGACTTTCTGCGGCGGGGCTTGCGTTGTGTGAAGAAATGTTTTAATATATATCGGACAGTCAGATAACCTCAAAGGAAGAAGGATACATAAATGGATTTTCTCGGCGTCAACGCTCAGCTGCTCGGGGGCTTTAAATATACGCTGTTGATATTTTTTATAACCCTCATCGCGGCTATACCGCTCGGTCTGCCGATAGCTCTCGGTTCGATGAGCCGCTTCAAGCCCCTGCGCTGGATCAGCCGTGCTTTTGTGTGGGTAATCCGCGGAACGCCGCTGATGCTCCAGATTATGGTCGTCTTTTATGTTCCCGGCCTCGTGTTCGGCACGCCGTTCAGATCGCGTATAATCGCCGTTATCATAGCGTTTATAATCAACTATGCGGCGTATTTTTCGGAGATATACCGCGGCGGCATAGAGAGCATACCGTCAGGTCAGTATGAGGCGGGTCAGGTTCTCGGACTCACAAAGACCCAGACCTTCTTCAAAGTAGTGCTGTTTCAGGTCGTCAAGCGCATCATGGCGCCGATGAGCAACGAGGTAATTACGCTCGTCAAGGATACATCGCTCGCGAATGTTATTGCAGTCGGCGAGCTTATTATGTCGGCTCAGAATATTGTTAAAGTCTACGCCATAATCTGGCCGCTGTTCTATACTGCGATATTCTATCTCATTTTCTGCGGAGTTCTCACTCTGCTCTTTAACGCGCTCGAAAAGAAACTTAACTATTACAGAGGTTAACCATGGCTATACTTGAAGTTAAAGATCTCAAAAAATCCTTCGGCGATTCGGATGTGCTCAAGGGCATAAGCTTCTCTCTCGAGGAGAAAAACGTCCTTGCGATAATCGGCTCGTCCGGCAGCGGCAAAACTACTTTGCTTCGCTGCATAAATATGCTCGAAACTGCGGACAGCGGCTCGATAACCGTTGACGGCGGCGTCGTTTTTGACAGCGACAGAACCGAAAAGCTCACCGCCGAGCAGAAGCGCGAGAACCAACTCAAGATAGGACTCGTGTTCCAGTCCTTCAACCTGTTCCCGCAGTATACCGCACTCGAAAACGTCACTCTCGCCGCAAAGATTCACGCCAAAAACCGTCCCGATTTCAAGCAGAACCGCAAGGCTATTCTCGCGGAAATTGAGGAGAACGGCAAGGCGCTGCTTAAAAAAGTCGGTCTGAGCGACAAGATGAACAACTATCCCTGCGAGCTTTCGGGCGGTCAGCAGCAGCGCGTGTCGATAGCCCGCGCCATGGCTCTCAAGCCGAAGATTCTGTTCTTCGACGAGC